>Ga0209514_10003245_pt1 | contig 23670 bp, 11 predicted proteins | sample Subgrocontami58m_FD_187452 | JGI IMG/M metagenome (GOLD analysis project Ga0209514, IMG submission 187452) | Subsurface groundwater microbial communities from S. Glens Falls, New York, USA - GMW37 contaminated, 5.8 m (SPAdes) (version 3) | ecosystem: Environmental > Aquatic > Deep subsurface >...
CGCCGCGGCAGGCGGGGCTTCCCCCTGGCGCGAGCATGCGGAGCCGCTTCTGCGGGTCGACGCCGCGAAGGTGGGGTGTGCGCGCGGGCTTCTCGTACTTTTCGTCGAGCAGGATGCCGCGGCGGCGGAAGCCGAGCTGACCGCGGCGGCCGAGGCCGACGCCACGCTCGAGGAGGCGTTCGAGGCGGCGGCGCAGGCGGCGCTGGCGCGCGGCGGCTTCGAGCGGGCGCTGGGGGCGTGCGACCGCGGGATCGCGGCGGATGCGGGATACGTCCCTCATTGGATGTTGCGCGGCGCGGTGCGTGTGGAGTGGCGGATGGCGCGGCTCGCCCGCGGGGAAGAGCCGGGCGAACTTTACGACGCTGCGATCGCGGACTTCGTGAGGGCCGCGGAACTGGACCCGGGGCGCGCGGAGGCGTGGATCGCGGCGGCCGGGGCGAGGCTCGACGCAGGGATCCAGGAAATCCGCCATGGCGGCGACCCTGCGACGCGGTTCACGGCGGCGGTGGCGGACCTGGAGCGGGCGCTCGCGATCGAGCCGGGCTCGGCGGAGGCGTGGCGGGCGCGCGGCGTGATCCGTTCCACGTGGGCGCTCCAGAGGATGAACCGCGGCGAGGATTCGAGCGATCTGTTCCGTGCGGCCGACGCGGATCTGAGCGGGGCGATCGAGCGCGACCCGGGGGACGCGGCGTCCTGGGAGCGGCGAGGCGGGGCGCGGATGCACTCGGCGCAGCTGAAGTCCGCGCGCGGCGAGGACCCCGGGCCCGCGTACGCGGCCGCGCAGGCCGACCTGCGCAAGGCGGTCGAACTCGATCCCTCGCGCTGGGAAACCTGGGACCTGCTCGCGGTGGTCCAGGTAAACGCGGGGGTCGGGGGGTTGATGCGGGGGCAGGATCCGGGGGAGGTCTTTCTCGGAGCGGTGAAGGACCTCGATCGGGCGCTCGCGCTCGACCGGAAGCAAGCGGAGATCTGGACGGACCGGGGGCAGGCGTGGGCCTACGAGGCGGCGCGGCTGGCTGCGGCGGGAAAGGACGATGAGGCTGCGCGACGGACCGCGGTCGACGACTTCGCGCAGGCGATCGGGCTGCGGCCCGACGCGCACGCGGCGTGGGAGGCCCGCGGCCTGATGCGCTACGAAGAGGCGTTCACGCGGATGCAGAAAGGGCAGGACGCCGGCGAGGGGTTCGAGGGGGCCGCCGCGGACCTCGGCCGGGCGCTGGAGCTGCGGCCGGACGCCGCGGGTCGGATGCGGCGAGCGGGGTTGCTTTCGACGTGGGGGCAGTGGCGGGTGCAGCGGGGCGAGGACCCGACGGCGGCATTCGAGGAGACGGCGGCCGAGTTCGGCAAGGCGCTGGAAGGCGGGGCCGGCGCGGCCGACCGGGCGGAGGCCCTCAAGGGCCGCGGCGGCGCGCGCGCGAATCTCGGAGTCTGGCGGCAGTCGCAGGGACAGGACCCGCGCGCGGCATTCGAGTCCGCCGCGACGGACTTCGCGGCGGCCCTGAAGCTGAGCCCGGACCAGAAGGCCACAAAGGACTGGCTGGAAAAGACGAAGGCGCTCCTCGCAGGGCTCGAGAAGAAATGAAGCCGCGAGGCGACCATCCGGCCGGTTCGACATGGACCCAAAGATCGCGCAGATGGCGGACGGGGCATGAAAGGGCCGCCCGGTCGGCTGCGGCACCTCCGGCCTCGCCGACTACCGTTCGATCTGCTGGATGGCGTTCTGCGCCGCCCTGCGAAACACCGGGTCGCCTTCGCCCGCCAGTTTCTCGAGAGCAGTAAGGGCGCCCACCGCCTTTTCCCGCAGGTTGCCCAGGATTTCGATCGCCGTGAGTCGCGTCTCGGGGTCCGGATCGCTCAGCCATTCCGCGATCTTCAGCACGGCCGACGGGTCCGACCGCGCGGTCCTCGACAGGCGCCGCATTTCCTGCTGCGACACCCGGCGGAGAACCATGCGGGCCGCACCGGCCGCGTCAGACTTTTCGGGGCCTTTGGCAGCCTCTTGCAGCGCCGGAATGGAGTCCGGAGCCAATGAGACGAGGGCGTTCAGCAGGGACTCGGGAACCGCGGTACCGAGGTGACCGATGAGCACCGGGATCGCGGACTTCGCCTCCGCCGGATCGAGGGTCCGCAGGAAGTCCACCGCAGGCCCGGCGAGATCCGGGTCCTTCAGCGCAACCTTGATCTCGGGAATGAAGGGCTTGGCCGCCGCTTTCATTCCCTGCAGGAGTTCCAGCGCGTTGTTGCGGGCCTTCGGGTTCGCGTCGGAAAGGAGAGTCCGCAGCGCAGCAGCCGTCATGCGACCGTCCTCGGCATCGATCTTCCGCACCGCCTCGAATGCCGCTCCGCAGACGTCGGGGTCTTTCAATGCGACCTGCAAGTCCGGAAGGGCAGCGCGGGCGGATGGCCCGATCCTCCCCAGGGCATTCGAGGCCGCGCGGCGCCGCTGAAAGTCCTTCTTCGCCAGCACCCCGCGAAGGGCGGGAACCGCGGCCTCGCCGAGACTGGCCAGCGCGCTTTCCGCGAGCCCCGAATCCCTGGAATCACCCAGCGTCGCCACCAGCGCGGTGAACACCTCCGGATGCCCTACGCACTTTCCGAGAGCGTGCAACGCCCAGGTGCGAACGGTCGGCTTTTCGGACTTCCACAGCGCGAACAGATCCGGAATCGCCTCGGCGGGAACCTCGCCGATGAGGGAGAGAGCTTTTGCGGCGTCTGCCTGCAAGGGCTTTTCTTTCAACGCGGCGGCCACCGCGGCGGCGGCGGGTCGAGCGACCGGGCCCATCTCCGCCAGGGCTCGGAGGGCGCCGGAACGTTCGTTCGCGTCCTCGGACTGCAGGAGACGCCCCAGCTCGGGTACCAACTCGGCGTGAGGGGGCACCCGCTGGCCGAGGGCCGCCAGCACGGAGCCCCGCAGCGCCGGGTCCTGGTCGGCGAGCATCTGCCGCAGCGCTTCGACCCCGTCTCCGCCGATGCACGCCAGCGCGCGGGCCGAGTTCTGGGCGACCCCCCGGACCTCGGCGGATTCCTCGAGGTGACGGGCGAGGCCCGTAAGGGCCTCCACCGCGGGAGAAGCGTCCGGACCGATCGCGGCCAGCGCGGCTGCGGCGCCCAGTCGGATCATCGGAGCGGGGTCTGCGAGGCACTTGACGAGTTGCGGGACCGCCACCTTGGCCTTCGGCCCCATGGCTTCCAGGATCGCCATGGCGCCGATTCGCTGTCCGGTCTTCGCCGAATCGAGCCTGCCCAGAGCGAACTCGAGTTCCTCCGGAGAGCCCGGTAGAGGGGCCTGGGCATCTGCCCAGGGAGCGAACCAGAGGTTGATTGCGACCAGAGCGACCAGCGTGGTGCGGACCATGCGTTCACTTCCTCAACAGCGGGTGATGCGGGTTCGACAGGTCAGCGAACCGCGACAGGCTCGCCGATCTCGACCAGCACCCAGAGCGGCTGCACCCACTCCTTCGGGTACTCGACGAGTCGCCGGAACGTGAGCCCCGCGCAGGTGGCTGCCTCGAAGTACTCGGAGATCGGGTGGATGTGGTGGCGGATGAATCGGTACGTCCCCTCGATGGGCATCCCGACCGGAATGCCCATTCGCTGGGCGTTGGGGTGCATGTCGGAAAGCAGGATTCGGCCGCCGGAGCGGAGGTGCGGACGCATGCGGGCGACGAAAGGTGCGAGCTCGGGCAGGTGGGTGACGGCCAGCGAGCTGAAGACGACGTCGAAGCGGCGATCGCCGAGGTCGACCGCCATCGCGTCTCCATCCATGAGTTCCAGGGGGAGGTTCGTTTCGGAGGCGCGGCGGCGGGCCTGAGCCAGCATCTCCGGGCTGAGGTCCACCCCGGTGACCCGCGCTCCGCGCTCGGCGAATGGGATGGAGAATCGGCCGGTCCCGCAACCGACGTCCAGGATCGCCTTGCCGCGCAGTTCGCCCAGAACCTCGAAGACGAGCTGCTCCTCCATGCCGAACCGGCCGCCGAGCACCTCGTCGTAGAAGGCCGCGACCTGGCCGTAGCCTTCCCGAGGTTCCTGGGCCGATCCCCGCCGATGGGTCGCGCCGCCCCAGCGGAACTCGCTCAGGCTCCCGGGCGCGAGGACCTGGAGGATGCGCTCCTCGAGGTAGCGCACGAGGAGGAGCAGCGTGCCCGGCGGGAGCTTCTGCTGGTCGGCCGGGGGAACCTCGCGGAGGGTCGAAGCGCACTGCTCCAGTCGACGGGCGAGGTACTCGGTCTCCTCCTTCTGCTTTTCCGGAGAGAGCGGAGGAGGAGGGGAAGACTTCGCAGGCTCGTTGGGCATGAAAACCTCCGTGGACGTGCGAAGCGCGGGACATCAGCCCGGAAGGCCGTCGCAGCACGTTTCGACGATCGCGTGGCAGCGGGAGCAGTGGAGCTTCCCGCGGATTTGCTGCAGCTGGGTGCTCCCGCAGGCGGGGCACACCGTGACCCGGGACTTCGGCGGGATCGGCGGCTGCGCTTTGGAGTCGTCGGGCATGGCGAGGACCTCGCTTCGAGGTGCGATGGCGCGCGATCGGTTCTCGAAGCGCGTTGTATTTCAGGATACGCGCAGATGCGGTGCGCCCGCAAACGGAATGTGCGGGATCCGCGAGACCAACGCCCGAGTGGGCGGCAAGAGGCGGGGCGATGGCGGCGTGCGATCGCTTGGTCATGCCCCCGCGAGGGGTGACAGCCCGGACGCGGAGGCGTATGCTCACCCGGATCATGCCCCCTCGGTGAGCCGAGGAGCTTCTGCTCGCCGAGAGGGCGTTGCGCGCGGTACTGTGCGCAAGCTAGGTCCTCTCGCGTCTTCGTGCGGAGATCCAGCACATGAGAAGCAACGCAGTCGCGGCGGGCGTGCTGTGCCTCGGAGTCCTCCTCGCGCTTGGCCCCCCGGTTCCGGCTCAGGACGAGGACCCCGAAGTCGCCGGCGTCCCCGAGTCGCTGCATGCGGCGGAGCGGGACGGCCGCGCGCAGATCCGGGCGTCGCTCGACCGGCAGTTTGGCGCATGGGTGAAACGGGAGGATGGCGAGTCCGCGTTTCTGCGTCTGCTCGATGAAATCCGCGGGACGTTCGACCTGGAGACGACACAAGACCATGTCGTCCTCTTCACCCGCGAGCGCGGCCAGACTGCCGTGCGGCCGGATCCATCGCTCCCGGACCCGCTCGCGCTCACCCCTCTCGGAAAGAACGCCCAGGGATGCGAGGAATTCCGCCACGAGCGGAGCAGCATCGTGCTGGTTCGGATCCCGACCACTGCGGGAGCATACTTCCTCGGCAAGACGGAGGTCACCAACGCCCAATTCCGAAGATTCGCACAACGGCGGGTTTACTTCCCCGGCCACCGCAGCGGCGAATTCGGGGGCATGACGCTCGACGCGGACGACCAACCAGTGGTATCGATCAGCGGGATGGAGGTCAAGGCGTACTGCACGTGGGCCGGCCTGCGGTTGCCAAGTAGCGGCGAATGGGAATGGGCGGCTCACGGCGGGGATTCCGCCACCCTGCCGTGGGGAGACGCCTGGCCTCCGCCGGCGCAAGCGGGCAATTTCGCGGATGCCGGGGCCGTCCGTGCAGGCTGGTGGGGCGGCATTCCGGGGTACGAAGACGGCTTCGCGGTCACCGCCCCGGTGGGACGGTACCCACCCAACCGTTTCGGCCTGCACGACATGGCCGGGAATGTCTGGGAGGTCAGCGACGGGTACCTGTTGGGCGGCGCCTGGACCGAGTTTCTTCCCAGTCAGCTCCTCGTCGATTGTTCGGAGCCCCCGTCGCTCCTCGAGAATCGGGCCGTGGGCTTTCGTGTCGCCCTCGACGTCCCGGACAAGTAGGTAGAAGGAGTCTCCCTGAACTCGCGCGATCGCGGCCGGCAGCGTACGACTCCCGGGCGAGCGTGACGCAGGGCGACGCGCGACGACTCCTATTTCCACGACTCCACCGAGCAACCCGCCTCGCCCTGGTGCTTCTGCGATTCTTGGATCTTGTTGAGCTTGGCGCGATTGTCGAAGTTCCAGACGTCGTTGGCGCCGCGCACGTTGGAGAACAGGTCGACCGAATTGGCGTTCTCCCCCTTGGTCTTCTCCTTGAGCTGCGCGACTTGCAACTGGGTCCGGCCACGGTGGAAGGCGTATTCGTTCTCCTTGCTGACGATCACCGTGGCGCGCCCCACCACGTTGTCGCATACGAAGACACCGCGCAGGTCGGTGTAGCCGGAGCGGATCTGCCCGTCCGCTTCGCCCACCACCTTGACGTGGGCGCGCACCGCGGGCTTCCCCGTCGCCACGTCCTGCACGTTCACCCGCACCCGGCCGCTCTCCGCGTCCACCTCGACCTGGGATTCGAGAGCGCTCACCAGGACCATCCCGGACGCGTCCCCATCCGGCCCCTTCGCCACGATGAGGTACGCACCCGTCTGGGTGATCGGCAGCTCGAGTTCCTTCTCCGCCTCCTTCACTTCCAGGCCCGGGCCAAGCTCGACCTCCTGGCGGAACAGCGGGTCGATCCCGGCCAGCTGGATGCCGGCGATCCGGTCGAGGTTCTTGCGGATCAGGTAGAGCTTCATCAGGTCGACCGCGTAGGCGGTCACTTCCACCTTGGGCGTGTTGCGGTACTTGAGCTTGACCTTGACCGGCTCCTTCCCGCGGAACGTGGTGACCTCGGGGAGCGAGAGCGACTTCGAAGTGTAGTGATTGATCGAGTCGAGCGCGTCGGCGAGCAGGCCCTTGACCTTCTCGTATTCGACGATCGCCTCCTTCGGCTTCCCCATCGACTCGTACACCTGGCCGACGATGAACGTGGCGAAACTCTTGTTTTCGCTCTCCACGGTCGCGCCGTCGCCCGTGGGGCCGGGGAACTTTTCGGAGGCCACACGGCGACAGATCTCGAGCGCCAGGTCCAGCTTCTCCAACCGGAACGCGGCGAAGCCCTGCAGGTAGAGATAGTTGTCCAGGAAGGGGCTCTTGGGGTGGCGCGCGCGCAGCCGCTCGCACAGATCGAGCGTGGCCTGCGTCTCGCCGAGATCGAAGCGCGCGACCGCGAGAGAGAATCCGGCGCCGTCCGCGCTCGGGTTCTCCGGGTAGAGCGCGAGGAACTCGATCAGGCGGTCTTTGGCGCGGCGGATGAGGTCTTCGCCCTTGAGCTTCTTCTCCACCAACTCCGGCACGTCGCGCACCCGGTCGGCCTGCTGATAAAGCCACTGGGCGAGCGAGAGATGCGCGGTCTCGATCGTGGGCAGGTCGGGGAAGGCGCGTTGGAGACGCGTGAGCAACTCGACCGAGCCGAGGAATTCGCCCTGCGCCTCGAGGTCGGCTCCGACCACGCTGTCGCGGGCGAAGAGGGTCTCGGAGAGGGCGCGGAAGACCTGGAGCGAGCGCTCGTGCTCGCCCAGCACCGCGTACGACTGGCCGATGTGGAGCGTGGTGTCGAAGGGCAGGATCACTTCCGGGAAGCGCTCGCGCAGGACTTCGGAGAAGCGCACGATCTCCTTGCAGGTGTCGGGTTCCGGCCGGCGCCTGGCCACGCGGTCGGCGACCGCGATCATGAGCCGTTCCCGGGAGACCTCGCGGAGGGTGGCGTCGTTGACGCGCCACTGGGACAACAGCTCGTCGAGCAGTTCGCGGGCAGCGTCGTACTCGCCTTTCTCGAAGCGGCCCTTGCCGAGCGTGAACAGCTCGTCCGGGGTCATCCGGTACGGATCGACCGAGTGGCCATCGCGAGCGAGCACGGTGAGCGCGGATTCGAGCCCGGCGGAGAGGCGCTCCGGCCGGTAGAGCGACCAGACGCGCGCCGGGCGCACCCGGTAGTCGCCGGGCAGGGAACCCGCGAGGCGGTAGCGGATCGTCGCCCAGTCGCGGCGCTCGCCCAGGTAGAAGACCAGCCGGCCGTCGCGCGCTTCGAAGGCGTCGAAGTCGCCGCTGACGGAGCCGGGAATGACCGCGCCACCGGCGGGCAGGTATTCCTCGACCACGAGATAGCCCTCGGTGGTCTCGCGTCGGCCGATCGAGAGGGTGACCTGGGCGAAGCGCCCGGCCGGGAGCTGGGTCACGGGATTGATGACTTCCGAAGCGCTCGCCGCGAGGGTCGAGTACCCGCGGGCGACCTCGCGTCCGTCGAGCAGGAGTGGGGCAGGGTCGATGCGTCGGCGGACGAAGACGTGGCGGTCGCGCGCTTCGGGGTCGATCTCGCGGGTCAGGCCGGAGAGCACGGCGGAAAAGGCGTAGCGGCCGTCCCCTTCGAGGTCGAGTTCGAGCTTGTTCCGGCCGGCGACGAGGGCGTCGGCGGGGACGTCGATGACGGTGGTGCCGGCGGCGCCGCGAATTTCGAGCTTCTTGATGGAACGGTCATTGACGCGGACATCGAGGGTGTAGTGCTGCGCGGGCCGGTCGGCGCCGGACAGGTGGCGCGCGAGCGCGGTCGCGGCGGCGGCCGTGCCCTTGGCGGACGGCCAGCGGGCGCCCCAGCGCCGCGCGAGCAACGCGTCGATCCAGGCGGCGATGCGCGGGGACTTCGGGCGCGAAGTCTGCAGGGCCTGGACCGCCAGGGCCAGGGTCTCGACTTCGTCGTCGATCCACAAGCAACACTTGGTCTCGCGGTCGCGCGGGTGAGCCACTGCCGCGGTCGGATCGCGATCTTCGACCATGGCCGCGATCTCGCCCGCGAGTTCGGCGCGGGCCATGCGGTGGAGGGTCAAGGCGAGGAGCGAGAGGCTGTAGGTCGACAGCCGGTTGCGTTCGCGGTAGAGCCGGTTGACGAACGCGAAGTCGGCCGCGCCATCGTGGGCCATCGCGTAGAGCACGATGGCGCGGGAGTCTTCGACCAGATTGAGCGCGAAGGCGGCCTTGAGGAAGGCGACGCCCGCGGGCAGGGTCTTGGCCGGGAGGGTGAAGGCCTTGCGCTTCATGCCGGAGAGGAAGCGGACGGCATCGGCGGAGGCGTGCGGTTCGCTCGGCTTGCCATTGCGCGCCTCGGCGGTCCAGGACCAGCCGCCGTCGTCATTCTGGGTGACGGCGAGCCGTTCAACGAGGGCGAGCAGCCGCGCTTCGAGCTGCCGCCGATCACCCGCGGCGCCGGTGCCGCCGGCGTCGAGGTGGTCGAGCACGGCGAGCAGGGTGAGGCCTTCGCTGGCGGCGCTGCCGCGGGGCATCGGCGCGCGGCAGGAGGCGAGCGCCGGGTCGTCTTCGAGCCCGGCGAGGTCGAGCAGCGTGCGGTCGGGGGAAGCGCCGAGGACGATGCGCAGCGTCCGGCGCGCGTAGTCCTTGGCCGGCAGCTCGAGAAATTCGACACGATCCATGGAGTAGAGGCCGCCGGCACCGCGGACGATCTCGGTTCCCCACGGCTCGACGGGGAGCGTGCGGGCGACCAGGTCGGACGCGTCGGCGGTGGCCGCGGCGAGGGTGATCCGGGCCGCGCGGGCGTCGCCGACCCCGACCCCCGAGGGAACCTCGAAGGCGAACTCGGTCTCCGCGGTGGCGTGGGCGGCGACCTCGACGCGAGCCTTGCGCTCGGTGGCCTGCCCGCCGATCTCCGCGCGGAAAACCAGGTCCGCGGCGATCGGCTTGTCGGAGCCGTTGACCACGCGGGCCTGGACGCGGGGCTGGTCGCCTTCGACGAGGACTTCGGGGAGCTTGAGGTCGACGAAGAAGTCCTTGTGCGCGAGCAGGGCGGCCGTGCCCTTGCCCACGCGGGTCTCGCGCGACGCGCCGAAGGCGGTCAGGCGCCAGCGGGTGGTGTTGTCGGGGAGCTTGATCTTGATGGTGGCCTTGCCGGAGGCGTCGGTGACGATGGATGAGTTCCAGTAGCCGGTGTCGGGGAAGTTGGCGCGGATCAGGTCCGCGAGCGGCCCGGGGCCGGCGAAGATGCGACCGGCGCCGAGACCCGCCGCGACGAAGCGGCCGACCCGGCCATCGCGACCGAGCATGATTTGGCCGCCGAGGAGCGGGAGGTCGCCGAGACGGACCGAGCCGTCGAACCGCAGGCCGTTGAAGTCGTAGTTCGGCAGGGCGCTCTGCAGGTCGCGTGCGAAAACACCTAATGCAAGGCGGGCATTGCCGGAGCCGTACTGGTCCGGTTGGATACGATCGCCGGGGCGGCCACCCGGAAATCTGGCTGCGCGGACCTGCTGGTACCTGGTCACGTAATTCTGCACACCCTCCTCCAATTGCGCGAGAATGCGCGTCTCCACAGCGATCGAGTTCAAGGTGCCGTCCTCGACCTGGACGAACCGCGCCTCACACCCCGAAATGAAGCCCAGTAGCGCCCTCTCATCGATGTTGTAGTCGACATTCAGGCCGGTGGTTTCATCGTTTAGTACGACCTGCTGCCCCTGGAAGTCCTGCTGCTCGTTCCGTCCCATCCCGAGATTCACCTCGGACCCAGGGATGTCCCCGCTCCGTCCCGGATTCCTCACCGCGCCCCGGTTCCCCGCCCGGGCCACCTCGCGTCGCGCCACGTCACGCATCCGCTCGAACTCCCGCTCGCGCTCGCGCAGTTCCACGATCCGCTGCATCTCCTCGAGCAACTCGGGCACCGCGGCCACCGTCCGCGCGTCGTACTTCCACGTGCACGAAGTCGCCGTGGCCACCGCCACCGCCCGCCGCTGGCCGTAGAAGTGCTCTGCGATCGACGCAAGCGTCTCCGGAGCCACCGCCAGCAGGCCTTCATCGACCATCGCCAGCGACACTTCCGCGCTCACCGGCCGGCCCAGCGGATCGGTCGTCTCCACCGTGACCGTCACTTCCTCGCCGGGAGCCGCCTTCTCCTTCGAAGGCGTCAGCTTCACCGTCAACCCGCGCGTGACCAGGAATTCCTTCGCCGCGGCGTGGAATCGGTTCCCCTGCATCATCTGCACCGCAAGCACGAAGTTCGGCGCCAGGTCGTCGGTCATCTTCACCGTCAGCGACGACTCGCCGGCCGCGAGGTCCACGAGCTCGTAGCGGTAGACCCGCTCCCCTTCGTACGTCACCAGCGCCAGCCCGCGCTCGGCGCGGCTGTGCACTCGCACTTTGGGCTCCTCGCCCGCCTTGAACTCGTCGTGGTCCGCGAGCAGGCGCAGCTTCACCGAATCGTCATCGCTGGAAATCCACACGTCCCGGGCCGACACCACCGCGTGGCCAAACCGGTCGGTCCCGCGCGCGCGCAGCACGTAGCGGCCGCCCTTGTCGAGCGTCACCGACACCACGGCCTTGCCCGCGTCCGCGGCGATCGCCGCGGGGAGCGTCTTGACCTCGACTTCGGCCACGCGGCCATTCGCTTCCTCGAGCCGCACGACCGTCAGGGCCATGTCGGCCACCGCCGCCGGCTTCCCGGCCGGATCGTACGACTTCAGCGTGACTTCGAACGGCTCGCCGGCCAGCATCACGTTGCGCACCGTCTCGACCACCGACTCGAAGCCGGTCACGGCGACGAACGCCATCGCGACCTGCGCGATCCCCTCCTCGTCGAGCGCCGCATGCACCAGCACCGGCTGCGACTCCGCGAAGTCCCGCGTCGCAGTCTCGAAGCGCACTTCGCCCTTGGCGTCGGTCGAACCCTCCTGCGCGGGCCCGTCGCCGATCTGCCAGCGCACGCGCCGGCCGGAAGCGGGTTCTCCGCTGAAGTAGACCGCCCGGATCGTTCCGGCCAGCGGCTCCCCGCGATAGAGCACCTCGCGGTCGAGCTTCACCTCCAGCCCGATCCGCTCGAAGGGATAGTCCTGCACCTCGAACACACCCGCAAACGACGGCCCGTCCTGGCGCGAGACCACCACGCGGTACGTCCCCAGCGGCGTCGCCGGGTCGAGCGCATGGTCCACCGCAAAGGCGCCGGTCGCGGAGAGCTTCACCGTGGCCCCGCGCAGGGCTTCGCCGGTGGGAGCCACCACCTGCACGTCCCATTCCTCGCCCTCGGCGAAAACGTAGGCTCCGGCTTCCACGCGACGCAGGATCCCGCGCACGTGGACCGTGTCTCCGGCCCGATAGCCCGGCCGGTCGGTGTAGACGTACCCGCGCGGCTCGAGACCGCCCGCGACGGCGAGCGAGCCGATCGGCATCGCGTTCGATGCGACCGACGCGCCCGCGCGGGAGAGGACGCGGACGTCCCCCGAATTCTTCAGCTCATCGACAGCCCCGCGCCAGACGCCGTCGTCGCCGGTCAGGCCCTCGACCAGCACCCGCCGGCCGTCGCTCACCAGCACCTTGGCACCGGGCCGGGGCTTGCCTTGCAACAGGTCCTGGGCGAAGACGAAGACCTCGCGCCGCGTCGACTTGGCCACGATCCCCAGGTCGGTCACCACCACCAGCGTGGTCGCCTCGTACGACTCGTCGCCGAGGCTCACCGCCCAGGCGCCTTCCCCCTTCACCGGCAGGGGCAGCGTCCACTCCTGTTCGCGGTGCTTCTCGAAGCCCGCCACTTTCACCTGCGACGTCTGGTCCGGCTTGATCAACGACAGCTCGAGCGCGTCGATCCCGCCCAGCGTGTGCATCTTGCGGAAGTAGGCCTCCAGGTCGACCCGGTAGACGCGCAGCGTCACGGTCTCCATGTTGCGCGTGGTCACCTTCAGTTCGGGCGTCTCGTTGGAGCGGAAGGCGCGTTCGGTGACGACGATCAGCTTCTTCGCCTCCATCTCCTGGATGCGCGCCTGGGCCTGCGGGGCGTACGCGCCCCAGGAGCACTTCTTGTAGGCCTCGATCGCCTCGGGGTACCGGTGCAGCTCCCGCTCCAGGGTGAAGCCGATCGTGAATTGCGCGTGGGACGCCGGGTCGCCGGCCGGGTACTTCGACACCAGGCGGGACCAGGCGTCGATCGCGGTCGGCCACTCCTTGCGGTCGTGTTCGATCTGCCCGAGAGCATAGAGCGTCTCCGGGCAGCGCGGGTCGAGCGGGTGGGCGTCGAGGAAGCGCTGCCAGGAATCGCGCGCCTCGGCGTATTTCTTTTGTGAGTAAAAGTCGGCGCCGACCTCGTACTCCAGGTCGAGCAGTTGCTGCTGCACCGCGCTCCAGTCCTTGTGGGTCGGGTGTTCCTCGAGAAAGTCCTGCCAGGCGCGGCGGGCGTCGTCGAATTTCCGCTGCATGCGGAAAGTGGAGCCGAGCAGGTTGCGGGCGAGCGGTACATACGACAGGGACCGGGGGGCCTTGGCTTCGGACGGGTACTTGCCGAGGAAGCCGCTCAGTTCGCGGATTGCATCGTCGAGCAGGCCGAGGTGGACGTACGACTGTGCGATCTGGAAGTCGGCTTCGTGGGCCAGCGGGTCTTCGGGGAACTTCGCCGCGAAGTCGCGGTGGGCCTTGACCCCGAGTTCGAGCGCACCGCGGCCTGCTGGACTCGGCAGGCCGAAGGTGATGCCGATCCGGTACGCCGCCTGAGACGCGAGCGGGGACTTGGGGAAGTCGGCGAGGAAGTCCTGGAACGCGCGGCGGGCCTCTGCGGGCGCGCCCGCGGTGAAGCGCGCGAAGCCGAGCCAGTAGGCGACCTGGTCGGCGACCGCGCCGGCGGGGCGGGCCTTGCGCTCGGCTTCGAGGCGCTGCGCGGCCTCGACGGCCTGGCCCACCGCCAAGGCGCAGCGCGCGACGAGGAGCTGGACTTCGGGCTCCCGCTCGGAAGCCAGGCCGGTCTCGATCGCCTTGAGGAACAGAGCGGAGGCCTTGCGGTAGAGGTTCTGCGCCTTTTCCCGTTCAGGCGGCGTGGCGGTAGACGAAGCGGTGATCACCTCGGCTTCCTTCCAGGCCTGGTCGGCGAAACGGACGTAGAGGTCGGCCATCTCCTGGCGGCGGGCGGGGGAAGCCAGGCGGGCGACCGCGGGCTCGTAGATGGCGACCGCCTCGGTGAACATCTTCCGGCGCGCGAGCGCGTCGGCGCAACGGAACGAAGCCTTGGCCAGCCAGGGGGAATCCGGATGCTTCGCCGCGAATTCCTGGAACGTCTCGACCGCCGCCGCGGAGTCGCCGGAGAGGAACTGGGCGACGCCGAGGAGATAGCGCGCGAAGTCGGCTTCTTCGGTCTCGCCCGACAGTACGCCCTGAAGGGTCTGGATCGCGCCGGCGTAGTCGCGGTCGGCGAGAGCTTCCCGGGCCTTGATCACGCGCAAATCGGGCTCGGCGAGCGCCGAGACTGCGAACGAGGCGAGGGAGAGGACGATCCCGGACAAGGCGAGCAGGCGAGGCATGGCGACCTCCGGCGGGGGGGAACTGATTCAGAGACGGGACGCGCGATCGTGCCGCGGAGTTTACCGCGAATGGGGGCGGGTATTCCCGGGAATGTCAGGTGGCTTGAAGCCAGCCTTCCCGCCCCCCCCCTGCCCCTGCTCCTTCGCCCACGAGTCCCGCAGCGCCACCGTCCGGTTGAACACCAACCGCTCCGCGGTCGCGTCGGGATCCACGCAGAAATACCCGAGCCGCTCGAACTGCCGGCGGCTCCCCGGTTGCGCGCCCGCCAGGCTCCGCTCCACCTGGGCGTCGGCAATCCGCTCGAGCGACGCGGGGTTCATCAGCTCCTTATAGTCCTTCCCCTCGGGCACGTCGGACGGGTCCACCTGCGTGAACAGGCGATCGTAAAGCCGCACCTCGGCGGTCAACGCGTGCGCGGCGGAAACCCAATGCAGCGTGCCTTTCACCTTGCGGCCATCGGGCGGCGAGCCCCCCTTCGTCGCCGGATCGTACGTGCAGCGCACCTCCATCACCCGGCCCGTCGTGGGATCCTTCACCACCGAGGTGCACGTGATCAGGTACGCCGACCGCAGCCGCACTTCCTTGCCCGGGGAAAGCCGGAAGAAGCCCTTGGGCGGGACCTCGAAGAAATCGTCCTGCTCGATGTACACCTCGCGGCCGAACGGGACTTTGCGGCTGCCGGCAGCGGGGTCCTCGGGATTGTTCTGCGTCGCGAATTCCTCGACCTGCCCCGCGGGATAGTTCTCGATCACGAGCTTGAGCGGGCGCAGGACCGCCATCGCGCGCGGCGCGGTCCGGTTCAGCTCCTCGCGCACGCAGTGCTCGAGCAGGGCGATCTCGGTGGTGCCGTTGAACTTGGTCACCCCGATCTTTTCGCAGAAGGTGCGGATCGCCTCGGGGGGATAGCCGCGGCGGCGCATCCCGGACAGCGTCGGCATGCGCGGGTCGTCCCAACCCGCGACGTGCTTGCCTTCGACCAGCTCGAGCAGCTTGCGCTTCGACATCACGGTGTACGTCAGGTTCAGGCGCGCGAATTCGATCTGCCGCGGCCGGTGCGGCAGGTCGACGTTGGCCAGGAACCAATCGTAGAGCGGCCGATGGTCCTCGAATTCGAGGGTGCAGATCGAGTGCGTCACCCCTTCGATCGCGTCGCAGTACCCGTGCGCGAAATCGTACGTCGGATAGATCACCCACTTCGTGCCCTGGCGATAGTGCGGCTCCCGGCGGATGCGGTAGAGAATCGGATCGCGCAGGTTGAGATTCGGCGAGGCCATGTCGATCTTCGCCCGCACCGTCCGGCTGCCGTCCGGAAACTCCCCCGCGCGCATCCGGCGGAAGAGGTCGAGGCTCTCCTCGACCGATCGCTCGCGGAAGGGGCTCGCCGTCCCGGGCTTGGTGAGCGTGCCGCGGGTCTCGCGGGTCCGGTCGGCGTCGAGCTCGCACACGTAGGCTTTGCCCTTGCGGATCAACTCCTCGGCGAAGCCGTGGATCCGCTCGAAGAAATCGCTGGCGTAGTACAGCCGGTCGGCCCAGTCGAAGCCGAGCCAGCGCACGTCGTTCTGGATCGACTCGACGTACTCGATGTCCTCGGTGGTGGGATTGGTGTCGTCGAAGCGGAGATTGCACAAGCCGCCGAACCGGGCGGCGAGGCCGAAGTTCAGGCAGATCGACTTGGCGTGGCCGATGTGCAAGTAGCCGTTCGGCTCCGGCGGGAAGCGCGCCATCACGCGGCCGCCGTTCTTGCCCGCGGCGACGTCGGCGGCGACGATCTCGTGGATGAAGTTGGCCTCGGGCGCGGTCTCCTGGGGCTGCATGCGGCGGTCCTCGGACGTGGGTCGGCAAGATTGCCGGGAGGTAGAAAGTAGCGGCGCCCCGTGGGGGAGTCAATCACTTCCCCTCCGCCCGCCTCCCGCATGCCGCGAAGCGGGGACCCTCCCGCAGCGGGGCGAGGGGCCGGTTTCGGTCACCGGCCGCCGCTCGGGCGGCCCGGCGGAGCTTTGCCGCCTCTGCGCCGACGGGAGCGGGTACACTATGCTCAGGTATGCGTCTTGACGGCCATTCGACCGCCGCGCGCCCTGTCGGACTTCGACCCATGCCGTTCATCCATCTGATCGCGGGCGTACCCGAACCGTACCGTCCACCTCCGCCGCCGGCGATCCGCGAGGTTTCGGCCGTCGCCACCGCGCGCGGGGCCGCACCGGTGGAGCCCGGAAGCGCAAGCGGGCCCGGACGCACGGCGGAAGCCGCGTACCGCCACTCCGCGGAAGCGGCGGCCGGGGCCGACCGGCAGCCGGCGGTCCTCGCGCGCCAGATCATGACCGCGTCGGTCGTCACCCTGCCGCCGGATGCGGCCCTTGCCGAAGCCTGGGAGATCGTCCGCCGCCGGCGCTTCCGCCACGTCCCGGTGCTCACGCGCGAAGGGCGCCTGGTCGGGATCCTCTCCGACCGCGACCTGTTCCGCGCAGGGGAAGGACGACCCGGCCTGCGCGTCGCCGATGCGATGTCGACCCGCGTCCTCACCGCCACGCCGGACACGGAAATCCGCGAAGTCGCCCGCGTGCTGGTCGCGGAGCGCATCGGTTGCCTGCCCATCGTCGGGCCGGCCCACGAACTCGTGGGTATCCTGACCACGACCGACGTCCTGCGCTGCGTGGTGCACCACGCGCCGCTCGAGTTGTGGGTGTGACCGCGAAACGGCGCCGAACTCCGTCGAGATCCCCGACCTTGCGGGCGGAGTGCTGCGGCCCCTCGGCGAGGTTGGGGGTGAGCCTGGAGGCTAGTCGTCCGGCGTTCCGGCTGCGGAACTCACCGAGCCTTCCAAAATGGCGCCGCACTGCGGTCCAGTGGGTCATGCCCTATTCGAACCCGATCGTCGGGTCCGCCTCCCACTTGGCCACCGGATGCCTGGGCCCGTTCACACCCTCGCGCGACGTTCGCAGCAGGAACCGCAACCCGCGCGGGTCGAGCTTCGCCTCGCGACCCAGCGCGTCGAACAGCTCCGGCAGCCCGCGACCGCGCTGCTCGGGAGGGAGGCGCAGCACCAGGTCCATCGGCAGCGGCCGGTCGCGGCGGTTGTCGTACGCCGGCCGCGCGCGGGTCATCCAGTACACGGTGAGGTCGAAGGGCGCGTCCCCGGTCGCGAGCCGCGCGGGAAACACCGGCACGGACGCCGCGAAGGAAAGCCGTACCGGCGGGATCGACCCGGTGAGATCGAGCGCGGGCCGGCCCTCGGGAGCGCGGATGCGGACCGCGACAAACTTCCAACTGCGGGAGACGTAGATCGCGAGGTCCTCGTCTGCGGCGGCGGCGAAGCCTTCCCGGGCCAGCCAGGCCTGGAGCTCCACCGCGTCCGCGAGCGGCTGGAGGTCGCAGCGGCAGGCGACCGCTTCGTCCGGACCCGTGGAGAGCGCATCGCCGCCGATCCGACGGACGCGGTCGGCTTCGGGCTCCGGGCTGCGGATGACCTGCTCCAATTCGAGCACACGGGCGAGTTCGGCCAGCTCCGGGAACAGCCTGGCCGGCGCGAGTGCCACGGCGTCCGGCGCGGCCGGAACGGGCAGAATCCATGCGATAGCCGCGGGCGGCCCGGCCGGGCCCGGCTCGATCCGCCAGCCCGCGCTCGCGACCAATTCCTCGCGTTTGCCGTCGAAGCAGACCAGGCCCTCGCGCCGGGTCGAAGTCACGGTGCCCGGGCGGTCGCGCGGCAGGAGCAGGTCGTCGGCGTGCCCGGCCGCCCCGACGGAGGCGAGGATCAGGGCAAGGAGAAAGGGGCGCCATGCCGGACGGCGTGCGCCGGGTCTGCCCGGGACCCCGCGTCCGCACCCGGCGCTCTGCGTCGCCCGCCCTGTCGGGGATTTCCAGTCGGCCGGTCGCCGCGCGCGACGATTCTCCTGAGAGGAAGGCGTTGGGATTTGGGATTTCGCGGAGGCCGGCCGGACCGCGGTGGCTGCGACACGTCGCCTCAAGGCGTATCCTCCATCTCCGCGAGCACCTCGCCCAGCCCCTCGGCGGTCATGTCGGACGTGAAGGCGACGACCCCTTGCCAGCGCTCCCGCAGTCGCCGCTCGACCCGTTCGACGCTGCGTCGAAAGCGTTCCTCGAAGACCGCGTCCGGCTCACCGGGGCCCTCCCAGAATCCGCGCGCATTCCCCAACAGGGAGCGGAAGAACGCGTCGATCTGCGCCTCTGGATTGCGCTCGGCGGGGACCATCCGGCCCTGCTCGAGCGCGGGCAGGACGCGACGGATCTCCCGGATCGAGCCGGCGACCAGAAGGGAGGTCCGGTCGGTGTTCGCGGCCATCGAGGCGATGCCGATGATTCGGCCCTCGGCGTCGAGGATCGGCGAACCGCTTTCGCCGCGGATGGCGGGGGCGTCGATCACCAGAACGGGATTGCGGTAGCGGTTTTCGACTCCGAACGTGCCGGCCATGTCGGCGAGGAAGATCCTCCCCGCGGCGAGGCTGACCCACGGCCCGCGCGCGGACGGCGAGGCGAGAAAGGCCCAGTCGCCGGGTCGGGCTTCCCGCGCGAGCGGCGCCGCGGCGAAGGGTCCTGCCGGTTCGACGATCCGCAGGACGCACAGGTCGCCGTCCGGCGATTCGCCGAGGACTTCGGCCTGCCCGGTGCGGCCGTCGACGAAGCGGATCTCCTCGCGCGCGCCCGGCAGCGAGGATCCGTGCTCGCAGGTGAGGACCAGGCCGTCGGGGCGGACGACCACGCCCGACTTCACGCCCACCCCGGTGCGAATGCGAACCAGGCAGGGTTCGAGCGCCGCGGCGGCCGCTTCGGCGCGCTGCAGGGTCTCCTGGGGCACGCGAGCGAGCGACTCCCGGCGCAGGTTGTGCGCCGGCGCGGAGGCGCAACCGGCCAGCAGGAGCAACACGGCGGGCCACGCGCGGGCGGGCCGGAGGCGAAGTCTCATGACGGACATTGTCGGACGAAGCCAAGGCGCCGTCAAGGCGAGGCTCGAGCGGATCGTGCTCGACCCAGCGGGATCGACTCTGTACGGCCCCCGGAGAGACGTTGTAACATCTGCTCGCGGGGAGGCCGCGGAAGACACGGCGCCGGCAGCCGGAGACGCGCGCCTGCGCCAGGCCGCGCTGATCCGCTGTGATTCCGGGCGAACCAGCAGCCTCCGGCCCGCCCTCCGTGCGCCGTGCGGTCGCGGTCGCCGCGCCGGGGGTCCGCGGCGCGCCCGGCGGGCGCCATCGCAGGATATCGCCTTCACCTGCCCCTTGCCCCTGCCCCTTGCATCGTGCGCCATGCGCCGCGACCGCGACCGTGACGTGACTGGTCCGCCATCGGTCAACTGGACTCTGCAACTGCGGTCATGCACCCCGACGGAACGGGGAACCGCCTGTTGCACCGCCCCCCCGCTCCGGCTACGATGCGCTCCCATGCTCGAGCGCGCGACCTACCTCCATCTCGTGACCACGGGGCCGGACCCGCGGCATCATCGCGTCCTGGAAATCGGCGCGGTCCGCATCGTCCAGGGCAAGCCGGAGGCCGAGTTCGGGCGCCTGGTCAACCCGGGGCGGCCGATCCCGGCCGAGGTCGCGCGACGTACCGGCATCGCCGAGAAGGACGTCGCCGCCGCGCCCGAGCTGCGCTACCTGCTGCCCGACTTCTTCGCCTTCCTCGGCCGCGACCCGGTGGTGGCGCGCGACGCCGAGCGGAGCGCCCGGCGCTTCCTCGAGGCCGCCTTCGGCACGCGCCTCCCCAATCGCTTCCTCGACCTCGCCGAGCTCGCCTTCCTCGCCGACCCGGTCGCGCGCGCGAAGCCGGTCCCGGCCCCGCCGACCGCGCGCGCCCTCGACGGCGCCCGCGCCCTCGCCGCCGAGACGGCTTCGCTGCTCGACCGCGTCGCCGCCTTCGATCCCGCCCTGCGGGCGGAAGTCGCCCGCCTCACCCGCGGGACGCGCTTCGCCTGGGCCCCGCTCTACGCGTCGGCCCCGCCCGATGCCGGGCCCCTGCGGATTCCCTTCCCCGAAGTCGACCTGCGAGCGCGCCCGCCGGCCGCGCCTCCGCCTCCGCCCGTCGCGATCGACCCCGACGCGGTCGCCGCGGTCTTCGCCGATGGCGGCGCCCTCGCCCGCGTCAAGCCCGGCTTCGAGCACCGCGGGCCCCAGATCGAGATGGCGCGCGAAGTCGCCCGCGCCCTCAACGACCGCAAGGTCCTCCTGGTCGAGGCCGGCACCGGAGTCGGCAAATCGCTCGCCTACCTCGTCCCGCTCCTCCTCTGGGCGCGCGAGAACCACCGCCCGGTCCTCGTCTCCACCCACACGAAAGTCCTGCAGGGCCAGCTCGACCGCGACCTCGAACTGGTGCGCACGCTGCTCGATTGGGACTTCCGCGCCGTGGTGGTGAAGGGACGCAGCAACTACCTCTGCCTCCATCGCTGGCTCGATACCCACCACGCCGCCCTCGAGGACGCCGACCAGACGAAGCTCGGGGACGACGACCCGCGCGCCGACCTGCGCGAAGGGCTCGCCTTCCTCCTCCACTGGGCCCCCGCCACGCCCACCGGGGATGTGCGCGACGAAGTCCCGCTCTGGCTCCAGGAGCGGCTTCCGGCGGGCTTCTTCGGCAAGGTCACCATCGACGCCGAGCACTGCCTCGGGCGGCGCTGTCCGCAGTGGAGCCGCTGCACGGTCACCCACGTACGCGAGAAGGCGCGCCAGGCCGACCTGGTGATCGTCAACCACGCGCTCCTGCTCGAGTGCCTGCTCGCCGAACGCGACGACATCCTCCCGCCGCGCGCCGCGATCGTCATCGACGAGGCCCATCACCTGGAAAACGTCGCGACCGATGTGCTCTCGGCGGTCTCTTCGCGCCGCGCCCTCGCCCGCATGCTGCGCGAGCTTTACAATCCCTCGGACCGGTCCGGTCTGCTGCCCCACCTCTACCGCCAGCTCGGCCACGACCCCGACCCGGCGGTGGCCGACGCGGTGCGCGACGTCGCCCTCCAGGGCCGCAAGCTGGTCGAAGACCTGGTCCCGCTCGGCATCCGCTTCTTTTCCCAACTGCAAGGATTCCTTCGCGGTGTCCGGCTCGACGATGCCCCCTCGACCCAGTACGCGGCGCGCGTCCGGGTCACCGGGACCGTGCGCGAGCTGGCCGGCTGGCAGGCGCTGCGGGAAGCCAACGCCGGCGTGCGCGACGCCCTGTCGCGGATGTACAGCCTCCTGCACTATCTCGACGTGAACCTGCTCAGCGCGGAGGCGGAGGTGCCCGGCGAGGCGCGGGTGCCCCGGCCGGAGCTCGACGGCACGCTGGCCCAGCTCGGCTCGGGCCGGCGGGCGGTGATGGAGCTGCTCGGTCTCCACCGCGAGGTGTTCGACGAGCCCGCGGAGGGGCGCGTGTACTGGATCGAGAACGAGCTGCAGGAAGGGGAAGACGGCGGCCAGTGGGAAGCCTCGCTGCACGGCGCGCCGCTGGACGTCGGGCCGGCGCTCCAGGAGATGGTCTTCGACCGACACCCGACGGTGGTGCTGACCTCGGCGACCTTGACCACGAGCAGCCGCAGCGACGAGTTCCGCTTCGTGCGGCTGCGGCTGGGGCTCGACCGGCTGGAGGCCGACCGCGCGCGCTACGTGAAGCTGCATTCGCCGTTCGATTACGCGAAGCAGGTGCTCTTCGTGGTGGTGTCCGACCTGCCGCGGTACGAGGCACGGGACCGATCGGCGCGGCGGAAGTTCTTCGATGCGGCGCGCGACTTCCTGCCGCGGATGCTGCGCGCCAACCACGGCGGGACGCTGGTGCTGTGCACCTCGCACGAGCAGGTGGAATGGCTGCACGGCGCGGCGCGCGACGCGCTCGCCCCGCTCGGGATCGAGGTGATGCGCCAGGGCCGCGGCACTTCGGCGCGGCGCCAGGTCGAGCGCTTCCGCGAGGACGCCGACTCGGTGCTGATCGGGACGTACGGACTGTGGGAGGGGATCGACGTGCCGGGCGAGTCGCTGGACGGGCTGGCGGTGGTGAAGCTCCCGTTCGATCCGCCCACGGAGCCCTTGATCGAAGCGCGACGCGAGCAGACGATCGCGCGCGGGCTGGACGGCAATCACCACTACTATTACCCGCTGGCGATCATGCGGCTGAAGCAGGGCTTCGGCCGGCTGATCCGCAGCACGAGCGACCGCGGCGTTTTCGTGGTGCTGGACCACCGGCTGATGACGCGCGCGCCGTATGCGAAGCAATTCCTCAACTCGCTGCCGCCGGGGATGCAGGAGCCGCGGCTGGCCGGCGCGGACGAGGCTGTGCGGTTGATCGAGGAGTGGCAGGCGGGCAGCCGGGCGCGCAACTCTTTACCCCTCCCTGTCCCCCAGTGATGTCTGTAGTAAACTCCGGCAACATCTTCGCGAAAACAACGGTGCTGGGGGAGATTCCCAAGCCACGCTCCGAAGACCATGCGGCTCGTCGTGCTCGTGATCGTAATCGTTCTCGTGCTCGACGCACCGCGCGCGACCCGCGGGACCCGTCGACCACGATCCGCAAGCGCGATGCGCCGCCCCGCGGCGATTGCGGCGGATGCCGCGCTGTGATCGCTGAGGCGTTCTGGTAGCGTGGTCGATGGCCGGCGGACGCACGGGACACCATGGCGGGGGCGGGAGACTGCGATGAGCAACACGCGGGTGGAGAGGGTCGAGCGGTTCGTGGCCTCGGCGCGGGCGTATTGCCGGCTCATCGAGGGGGAGCGCCGATTGCAGCGTCCGGAGTTCCTCCGCAAGGCCGCGAGGCTTCTCGCAGCACTGGTGCACGACGCGCTCGACCTGCCCGAGGTGCGCACCCGCTCGCAGCGAACGCTGGGGGAGGTCGTCGACCCGGACCCGGGACGCGAACTCTTCCCTGCGCTGCAAAACAAGCTCGGCGATGTCGATCCCTTCTGGGTTGTCTTCGACCCGCGGGTCGAGGAGAAGCCGGTCTGCGGATCGCTGGCGGACTGCCTGGCGGATGTCCACCGCGACGTGAAGCGGGGCCTGCTGGCGTGGGACAGCTGGGGCGAGGAGGGTCGACACGAGGCCGTCTGGAAGTGGAAGTTCGACTTCGCGAGCCACTGGGGCTACCACGCGCTCGAGGCGCTGCACGCGATCTACTGGCGGGCGCTGAGGGATTGACGGCAGGCGGCGCCTCTCGAGGTCTCGTCAAGCGGTGTGTAAATGAAGTCCGCGCGGAAGCCCGCCCTTCCGGCGGCCTACAGCTCCGGTCCGCGATTCGCCGCTCCGGGCCCCAATGGGGTGGGACACAGGCTTGCGCGGGGTGCGCGCGTGGTTCGCGGCGCTGGCGGTTGCGGAGCGCCTTGCGGGAGCGCAGCGGTTGCGATTCGTAACGCGACGGGCCTCGGTTACGAAGTCGCAACGGGGTCCCACGCGGCGATTCCCTGGCCGCTCTTGGAGGTCCGCTCCCTCAGCCTTCCCTTACCCTTGAAACATCTCTACTCCTGCGTTCTTCAGTTGGCGCTCGATCACCCACCTCGAGTGCCAGCCTGACGTCCAGTCTCGGCAGCCGGCGCTGACGGCCCGAACCCGTTCCCGTTCCCGCGCCC
>Ga0209514_10003251_pt1 | contig 23641 bp, 19 predicted proteins | sample Subgrocontami58m_FD_187452 | JGI IMG/M metagenome (GOLD analysis project Ga0209514, IMG submission 187452) | Subsurface groundwater microbial communities from S. Glens Falls, New York, USA - GMW37 contaminated, 5.8 m (SPAdes) (version 3) | ecosystem: Environmental > Aquatic > Deep subsurface >...
TCGAGGTGCACAAGATGGGCACCGAGGCGGAGATCAAGAAGCGCGTGCAGGAGCTGCTCGAGGTCGTCGGCCTCAACCCGGAGCACTACAACCGGTTCCCGCACGAGTTCTCGGGCGGCCAGCGCCAGCGCATCGGGGTCGCGCGCGCGCTCGCAGTCAACCCGAAGCTGATCGTCTGCGACGAGCCGGTCTCGGCGCTCGACGTCTCGGTCCAGGCCCAGATTCTCAACCTGCTCAAGGATCTCCAGAAGGAGTTCGGGCTCACGTACGTCTTCATCGCTCACGACCTCAACGTCGTCCGCCACATCTCCGACCGCGTGCTGGTGATGTACCTGGGCAAGGCCGCCGAGATCGCCGACCGCAACCAGCTCTACAACGAGCCGAAGCACCCGTACACCGGCGCCCTGCTGTCGGCCGTCCCGATCCCGAACCCGGAGCTCGGCCGCACCAGGCGGCCGATCGTGCTCGAGGGCGACGTGCCGAGCCCGATCAACCCGCCGAGCGCCTGCCGCTTCCACCCGCGCTGCCCGCGCTTCCACGAGGGGCACTGCGACGTGGAGGAGCCGCAGCTCTACTCGTTCGGCGGGCAGCACGTGGCCGCGTGCCACTACCCGCTCGAGCGCTGGCCGATGACCGCGGACGAGATGCGCCGCGGCGCCGACCGGTCGGCGGTCGAAGCCGAGGTCTGATGCTGGCAGCGGCCCTCCGCCGCTTCGTCATGCTTTTCGTCCTCACGAGCGTCCTCACGGCGACCGCATCGCTGCTGCTCGGGCTCGCCTTCGGCGCCTCGACCGCGCGCTCGCTCTCGCTCGGCTTCTACGCCGTCGGGGCCTTCCTGCTCGTCGCCGGCTTCTTCATGGGCAACCGAGGCCCCGTGCGGCTGAAGGGGCAGCCGGGGGCGGAAGGGGTCTGGGGCTTCGGCAGCGGCCGGCGCGTCCGGTGGGCGACGCAGGACGAGCGCGAGGAGGCGATCAACCTGTCCGCCGTTTTCGTCCTGCTCGGATTCGCGCTCATCCTCGTCGGCGTCGCTGCCGACAGTAGATACAGCCTGTTCTAGACGATTCGAGGATGTGCCACCATGGGCACCGCGCGCCGCCGCCGGCCGAGACCGGCTAACTCACAGCCGTTCCCGGCGTCACAGGGGGTGTGGGAACGTTGAGGGACAGGACGTTGCTGTGCGAACGCGCGCGAGGCTGGGCCTCGCTGGCGCTCGACGGCGAGCTCTCGGAGTTCGAACGCGCGCTGCTGACGGCGCACGTGGAGCACTGCGCCGAGTGCGCGCGGTTTGCCGAGGAGCTGCGCGGCTTCACCGACGAGCTGCGCGCCGCCGATCACGCGCCACTCCCGCGCCCGGTCGAGCTGCCCGCCCGCCGCCGGAGCCTCGCTCGGGCGGCTCAGGTCGGCGCCGCGGCGGCCGTCCTCGCGGTCGCCGTCGGGCTCGGCGGCCTGCTCGCCTCCTCGCCGGCACCGACCGCGAAGAACACCCCGGCCCGCTCCACGCAGCTGATCGCCATGAACACCGACCCGGACGAGCTCCTGCGCGTCAGCCAGCGGCAGGCGCTCCTGCCGCTGCCGCCCCGGCCCGACCGCGGCGCCAGATTCCTCGACGTCCCGGTCTAGGGTGGTGCCGTGATCGCGCAGCCGAGCACCGTCAGCTCGCACGTCTGACGCCTCGATCACGCCGCCACAGGCTGGCGGCGTCTCTGGAGGCCTGCCGGAAGCGGGGAGAACCGGCTCGTGGGCGAGGGCGCTTGGGTAGACTGGCCGCGCTTGTACGGCGCTTGTGCGGCGCCGCCCCACCCGCCAGCGAGCCTCTCCGGGAGACCCATGTCCAGGCAGTCCAGCGCGAAACAGAACGTCGGCACGGTGATCGAGATCAAGGGCGTCGTGATCGACGCCGTGTTCGGCGGCGAGCTGCCCGAGATCTACACGGCGCTCGAGATCCGGCGCCCTGACGGCAGCACGCTCGTGGCCGAGGTGCAGCAGCACCTGGGCGACGATCGCGTGCGCGCGGTGGCGATGGACGCGACCGACGGCATCGCGCGCGGCACGGAGGTCAGAGACAGCGGCGCGCCGATCTCGGTTCCGGTCGGAGACGGCACGCTCGGGCGCCTCTGGAACGTGCTCGGCGACCCGATCGACGAGAAGGGCGAGCTGCCGGCGGACACCGAGCGCTGGGCGATCCATCGCGATCCGCCGGCCTTCCGCGACCTCTCGCCGACGGTGGAGATCTTCGAGACCGGCATCAAGGTGATCGACCTGATCGCCCCGTACGTCAAGGGCGGCAAGATCGGCCTCTTCGGCGGGGCCGGCGTCGGCAAGACGGTGCTGATCCAGGAGCTCATCCACAACATCGCGAAGCAGCACGGCGGCGTCTCGGTCTTCTCCGGCGTCGGCGAGCGCACGCGCGAGGGCAACGACCTCATGCTCGAGATGCAGGAGTCGGGCGTGATCGACAAGGTCGCGCTCTGCTACGGGCAGATGAACGAGCCGCCGGGCGCGCGGCTGCGCGTCGGCCTCTCGGGGCTGACGATGGCCGAGTACTTCCGCGACCAGGGCCAGGACGTGCTGCTCTTCATCGACAACATCTTCCGGTTCGTCCAGGCGGGCTCCGAGGTGTCGGCGCTGCTCGGCCGCATGCCGAGCGCCGTCGGCTACCAGCCGACGCTCGCCACCGAGATGGGCCAGCTCCAGGAGCGGATCACATCGACGCGGACCGGCTCGGTCACGTCGGTGCAGGCGATCTACGTGCCCGCCGACGATCTCACGGACCCGGCGCCGGCGAACACCTTCGCGCACCTCGACGCGACCACGGTGCTCTCGCGGGCGATCGTCGAGAAGGGGATCTACCCGGCGATGGACCCGCTGGACTCGACGTCCCGCGCCCTCCAGCCGGGGATCGTCTCGGAGGAGCACTACCGGACGGCGACAGCGGTGCAGCAGATCCTGCAGCGCTACAAGGACCTGCAGGACATCATCGCCATCCTCGGCATGGACGAGCTGACGGACGAGGACAAGCTCGTCGTCTCGCGCGCCCGCAAGATCGAGCGCTTCCTGTCGCAGCCGAACTTCGTCGCCGAGCAGTTCACCGGCACGCCCGGCGAGTACGTCAAGCTCGAGGACACGATCGAGGGCTTCAGCGAGATCATCGCCGGCAAGCACGACGACCTTCCCGAGCAGGCCTTCTACATGGTCGGCACGATCGCGAGCGCCGTCGAGAAGGGGCGGTCGCTCGAGGCCGCCGCCGCGTAGGGGGAATGGTGGCCGAGACACACTCGACGTTCGACGTCTCCATCGTCACGCCCGACGGGTCGGCGTACGAGGGCCCGGCCGAGATGCTCGTCGTCCCCGGCGCGGCCGGCGACATCGGCGTGCTCGCCCGCCACGCGCCGCTGATCGCGACGCTCAAGGCCGGCTCGACCCGCGTCTACGTCGCCGAGGCGGCCGAGGACATCATCGAGTTCGCAACCGGCCCGGGCTTCTTCAAGGTCGAGCGCAACCGAGCGCTCGCGCTCGTGGACGACGCGGTCAACGTCAAGGAGATCGACGACGCGCGCGCCCAGCAGCAGCTCGAGGACGCGAAGGCCGAGCTGGCGCGGGTCGTGGCGGGCGAGTCGAAGGCCGACCGCTGGCAGCTCGAGCAGCGGATGAAACATGCCCAGAACCAGCTGCGCGTGTCCGGAAGGACGACCGCGTAGCCACGTAACACGGTGTAGCTTGGCAGCGCGGCGGCGCTTGCTAGCGTGGCCGGCATGGCGAGCGCGCGGGAACGACTCGAGCACCTCCTCGCGGAGCGCATCGTCGTGCTCGACGGCGCCTGGGGAACGATGTTCCAGGCCCTCGCGCTCGGCGAGCCCGATTTCCGCGGCGAGCGCTTCCACGACCATCCGCGCGACCTCAAGGGCGACCCGGACGTCCTCAACCTCACCCGGCCGGACGTCGTGCTCGACATCCACCGCGCCTACTTCGCCGCCGGAGCGGACATCACGACGACGAACACGTTCACCGCGACGAGCATCGGGCAGGCGGAGTACGGGCTCCAGGACGCGGTCTACGACCTGAACGTGGCCGGCGCTCGGCTCGCCCGGCAAGCGGCGGACGAGGCGGGCGACGGCTTCGTCGCCGGCTCGCTCGGCCCGCTCAACGTCACGCTCTCGCTCTCGCCGAGGGTGGACGACCCGGCGTACCGGGCCGTTACGTTCGACCAGGTAGCCGAGGCGTATGCCGAGCAGGTGCGCGGGCTGCGCGACGGCGGCGCGGACTTCCTGCTCGTCGAGACGGTCTTCGACACGCTCAACTGCAAGGCGGCGATCGCGGCCGCGCGGGACGTCGCGCCCGAGCTGCCGCTGATGATCTCGGTCACGATCGTCGACCTCTCGGGGCGCACGCTGACGGGGCAGACCGCGGAGGCGTTCTGGATCGCGGTCGAGCATGCCGAGCCGCTCAGCGTCGGTGTCAACTGCTCGCTCGGCGCGGCGGAGATGCGGCCCTACATCGCCGAGCTGTCGCGGGTCGCGCCGGTGTGGACGAGCTGCCATCCGAACGCCGGGCTTCCCAACGCCTTCGGCGGCTACGACGAGCGGGCGGAGCTGACCGCGCGCTACCTGCGCGAGTTCGTGGAAGCAGGCCTCGTCAATATCGTCGGCGGCTGTTGCGGCACGACACCGGAGCACATCCGCGCTGTCGCGCGAGCGGTGCACGGCCTCACGCCTCGCCGTCCGCCGGCGCGGGAGACGCGCGCACGCTACTCGGGCCTCGAGCCGCTCGTCGTGGGCGACGACACGGGCTTCCTGATGATCGGCGAACGCACGAACGTCACGGGCTCCGCCCGCTTCCGCCGCCTGATCGAGGCCGGCGACTTCCAGGGCGCCGTGGACGTGGCGGTCGAGCAGGTACGCGGCGGAGCGAACCTCCTCGACGTGAACATGGACGCCGACCTGCTCGACGCGGAGCAGGCGATGACGACGTTCCTGAACCTGATCGCGACCGAGCCCGAGGTCGCTCGGATCCCGGTGATGATCGACAGCTCGCGCTGGTCGGCGATCGAGGCGGGGCTCCGGTGTGTGCAGGGCAAGCCCGTCGTCAACTCGATCAGCCTCAAGGAAGGCGAGGCTGACTTCCTCGCGAAGGCGGGTACGGCCCGCCGCTACGGCGCTGCCGTCGTCGTGATGGCCTTCGACGAGCTCGGGCAGGCGGACACGGCCGAGCGCAAGGTGTCGATCTGCGAGCGCGCCTACCGGCTGCTCGTCGACGAGGCCGGCTTCGCACCTGAGGACATCGTGTTCGACCCGAACGTGCTGACGGTCGCGACCGGGATCGAGGAGCACGCAGGGTTCGCGAAGGCGTTCATCGAGGCGATTCCCGTGCTCAAGGAGCGCTGCCCCGGCGCGAAGGTGAGCGGCGGCATCTCGAACCTGTCGTTCGCCTTCCGGGGCAACGACGTGGTGCGCGAAGCCATGCACGCCGCGTTCCTCTACCACGCGATCCACGCCGGGCTCGACATGGGCATCGTCAACGCCGGCCAGCTGATGGTCTACGCGGACATCCCCCCGGCCCTGCTGGAGCGTGTCGAGGACGTCATCTTCGACCGGCGCCCCGACGCGACCGACCGGCTCGTCGCCTTCGCCTCGACGGTGCAGGGCGAGGCGACCAAGCGGGAGCTCGACCTCTCGTGGCGGGAGCAACCCGTCGCCGAACGGCTCGCGCACGCGCTCGTGCACGGGATCGTGGATTTCGTCGAGGAGGACGTCGAGGAGGCGCGCGCACAGGCGGCGCGGCCGCTCGACGTGATCGAGGGGCCGCTGATGGACGGGATGCGGATCGTCGGCGACCTCTTCGGCGACGGCAAGATGTTCCTGCCCCAGGTCGTGAAGAGCGCGCGGGCGATGAAACGGGCGGTCGCCTACCTCGAGCCGTTCATGGAGGCCGAGCGCGCGGCCGGCGGCGGCACCGCGCGCGCGCAGGGGAAGATCGTGGTCGCAACCGTCAAGGGCGACGTGCACGACATCGGAAAGAACATCGTCGGCGTGGTGCTCGGCTGTAACAGCTACGAGGTGATCGACCTCGGCGTGATGGTTCCGGCCGACACGATCCTCGACACCGCTGTCGCAGAGGGTGCCGACGCGGTGGGCCTCTCCGGGCTGATCACGCCCTCGCTCGACGAGATGGTCAACGTGGCGCGCGAGATGGAGCGGCGCGGGCTCGAGCTGCCGTTGCTGATCGGCGGCGCAACGACCTCGCGGCAGCACACGGCCGTCCGGATCGCGACCGAGTACAGCCACGAGACGGTGCACGTGCTCGACGCCTCGCGCGTCGTGGGCGTCGTCTCCGACCTGCTCGACCCCGGCCGGCGCATCGTTCTCGACCGTGCGAACCGCGAGGAGCAGGAGCGGCTGCGGGAGGCCCACGGTGCGAAGGAGCGCCGGCCGCTACTCTCCCTCGCCGAGGCGCGGGCAAACCGCGAGCGGCTCTCCTACGACGATCTGGCCACCCCCTCGTTCACCGGCACCCGGCTCGTCGAGCCGTCGGTCGCCGAGCTCTCGGCGTACGTGGACTGGACGTTCCTCTTCCACGCGTGGGAGCTGAAGGGCCGTTTTCCCGCGATCCTCGACAACCCGGTCGCGCGGGAGCTCTACGACGACGCTCTCGCGCTGCTCGCCACGCTCGAGCGCGAGGGCGGCCTCGTCCCGCGCGGGATCTACGGGTTCTGGCCGGCGTGTGCCGACGGCGACGACGTCGCGCTCGACGCCGGCACGCGCTTCCACTTCCTCAGGCAGCAGGCGGCGTGGGGGGACTCGCGCCCGAACCGCTCTCTCGCCGACTACGTCGCGCCCGCCGGAGATCACCTGGGCGCGTTCGCGGTCGGCATCTTCGGCGCGGACGAGATCGCCCGCCGCTTCGAGGACGAGCACGACGACTACCACTCGATCATGGTCAAGGCGCTCGCCGACCGGCTCGCCGAGGCCTTCGCCGAGCTGCTGCACGAGACGGCGCGGCGCGAGTGGTACGACGTCGGCCCGAAGCTCTCGAGCGAGGATCTCGTCGCAGAGCGCTACCGTGGCATCCGGCCCGCCTTCGGCTACCCGGCCTGCCCGGACCACTCCGAGAAGGCCGCTCTGTTCGAGCTGCTCGGCGCCGGGGAGATCGGCCTCCAGCTGACCGAGTCGTTCGCAATGACGCCCCCCGCGGCTGTCAGCGGCATCTACCTCGGCCATCCGCAGGCGCGCTACTTCGCCGTCGGGCGGATCGCGCGGGATCAGGTCGAGGACTACGCGCGGCGCAAGGGGTGGCCCGTCGGCGAGGCCGAGCGCTGGCTGGCCCCGAACCTGGGCTACGTGCCGACGGCGTAACGAAAGTCACTCCTCGTGACGGCCGGGCGGGAAAGGGTGTTAGCGTCCTCCCGTGCCCCACGTCGCCCACGGCAGCCTCGCTCTGCTCCGGCGGGCTCCGGACTTCCGGCGGCTCTTCCTCGCCACACTCGGCTCGGGCGCGGGGACGTACCTTGCCGCCGTCGCGCTGACCGTCGACATCTTCGACCGCACGGGCTCGAACACGTGGGTGAGCGCCCTCCTGATCGCGGAGTTCCTGCCGATCGTCGTTCTCGGCGTCGCCCTCGGGCCGCTCGTCGACCGGCTCTCGCGCCGGGGGCTGATGATCGGCTCGGACCTCGTCCGCTTCGCCGTCTTCTGCGCCTTGCCTTTCGCCGCGACGCCGGCCGCGATCGTCGCCCTGGCCGGCGTCGCGGGCATCGCCACGGGCTTCTTCCGGCCCGCCGTCTACGCCGGCCTGCCGAACCTCGTTGCGGACGAGGATCTGCCGCGCGCGAACTCCGTCCTGCAGTCGGTCGAGAACCTCGCCTGGATGATCGGGCCGCTCGTCGCGGGCGTCCTGCTCACCGTCTCAGGCCCCGATCTGCCTTACTGGATCAACGCGGTCACATTCCTCGTCTCGGCGGCGCTCGTCTACAGGATCCCGAGCGGGAAGCTCCAGACCGTCGTCTCGCTGAGCCGGGGGCACTGGACCGACGTGCGCGAGGGGCTCTCCGTCGTCCGCCGCTCGCGGGCGCTGCTGACGGTTCTCGTCGTCTGGAACGTCGTGCTGCTCGGCAACGCCGCCGTGAACGTCGCCGAGGTCACGCTTGCGAAGGTCTCGCTGGACGGCGGGGACTTCGGCTTCGGCCTGCTCGTCGGTGCGACCGGCCTTGGCCTCACCCTCGGCAGCCTCGGCGCGGCGCGCGCCGTCGAGCGACGGGGGGTGCGGCTGACCTACTCGGCCGGGATCGGACTGATGGCCGCCGGCTTCGGCGCGGCCGCCATCTCGCCCACGGTCTGGGTGGCCGCCGCCTTCGCGGCCGCCGGGGCGGCCGGAAACGGCGCCGCACTGGTCTGCAACGCCCTGCTCATCCAACGCGGCGCCCCCGACGAGCTGCGCGGGCGCGCCTTCACCGTGATCATGAGCTCGAACTACGTCCTGCTCGGGCTCGGGATGGTCGCCGCCGGTCCTCTGACGAACGCCGTCGGCGGGCGCTGGATGTGGGGTGGGGCGGCCCTCTTCTACCTGGCTGCCGCCCTGGTCGCGGCGACGCTCGCGCGCGGCCTGGCCGTTGCCGCGCCGGCGCACGAGGCTGCGCGAGAGACGCCCGAGGCGGCGGCCGCGAGCAACTAGAGTCCTGCCATGGCCAGGCGGCAGTGGACACGCGAGGCGCTCGAGGACGGGGTGCGCGCCGGTGACCGGCGCGCGCTCGCTCGGGCGATCTCGCTCGTCGAGAACCGCGACCCGCTCGCCTACGAGCTCGTCCGCGCTCTCTACGCCGAGACGGGCCGGGCACACGCGATCGGCGTCACCGGGCCGCCCGGTGTCGGCAAGTCGTCCCTCATCGGCGCCCTGATCGCCCATGTGCGCGGCCTCGGCAAGACGGTCGGCGTGATCTCGGTCGATCCCTCGAGCCCGTTCTCCCAAGGTGCGCTGCTCGGCGACCGCATCCGCCTGTCCGACCACTTCCTCGACCCCGGCGTCTACATCCGCTCGATGGGGACGCGCGGGCACCTCGGTGGGCTCTCGGAAGCGACGCTCCAGGCGGCCCTGCTGCTCGACGCCTCGGGCAAGGACGTCCTCTTCCTCGAGACCGTCGGCACGGGCCAGAGCGAGGTGGAGGTGATCGGAGTCGCCGACACCGTGCTGCTCGTGCTGATGCCCGGCTCGGGCGACTCCGTGCAGGCGCTGAAGGCGGGGATCATGGAGATCCCCGACGTGATCGCGGTCAACAAGCTCGACCACCCGGCGGCGAAGACGATGCTGAACGAGGTGCGCTCGATCCTCCAGCTCGATCACGACCGCGCCTGGCCGCCTCCGATCGTGCTCACGGAGGCCGTGCGCGGCGAGAACGTGGCGGAGCTCTGGAAGGAGCTGGCGCGGCACCGGGCCTTCCTCGGGGAGGACGGGAGGCTCGAGGAGCGCCGGCGCGAGCACCTCGCGCGGGAGGTGTTCGCGGTCGCGTCGAGCCGCGCGAAGACGCGCCTGGAGGAGGCCGTACGGGATGACCCGGAGCTGCGGCGGCTCCTCGACGAGGTGCAGCGCCGGGAGCTCGATCCGCTCTCGGCGGTGCGTGAGATCATGGAGAAGGTGTTCCACCTTGGCGATGACGGGCGCACCGACTCTCGCTGACGTCCGCGCCGCGCGCGAGCTGCTGGCCGGGGTCGCCCGTGAGACGCCCGTCTACCGCTCGGAGACGTTCACGCGCCTGACCGGTCGGCCGGTGCACCTGAAGGCCGAGAACCTCCAGCGCACCGGCTCGTTCAAGATCCGCGGCGCGTTCAACCGGATCGCGACGCTCACTGACGCGGAGCGCCTGGCCGGCGTGGCCGCGGCGAGCGCGGGCAACCACGGCCAGGCCGTCGCCTGGGCCGCGCGCGAGGTCGGGATCGCCGCGACGATCTACATGCCGGAGGACGCGCCGATGGCGAAGGTGGACGCCACCCGCAGCTACGGCGCCACCGTCGAGCTCGCGGGGGCCGGCTTCGACGAGGCGGTGGCCGCCTGCCGGGAGCACGTGGAGAGGACGGGGGCGACGTTCGTCCACGCCTTCGAGGATCCGCAGGTGATCGCCGGTCAGGGGACGCTCGGGCTCGAGCTGGCCGAGCAGCTGCCGCAGCTCGGCACCGTCGTGATCCCCGTCGGCGGCGGCGGGCTCGCCTCCGGGATCGCGATCGCTCTGCGCGAGCTGCTGCCGCGGGTGCGGCTCGTCGGCGTGCAGGCCGCCGCGTGCGCCCCGCTCGCCGGGGGCACCGTGCATGGCTTCACGATCGCCGACGGCATCGCCGTCAAGCAGCCCGGGACGCTCACCTCCGCGATCCTCGCCGAGCTGCTGGACGAGGTCGTCGCGGTGACCGACGAGCACATCTCCCGGGCGATCGTCTTCCTGCTCGAACGCACGAAGCTCGTCGTCGAGGGCGCCGGTGCCGCGGGGATCGCGGCGCTGCTCGCCGGGCTGATCGAGGGCGACGACGAGACCTGCGCTGTCCTCTCGGGCGGCAACATCGATCCCACGCTGCTGATGCAGGTGACCCGGCACGGCCTGACCGCCTCGGGCCGCTACCTCGTCCTGTACACATGCGTGCCCGACCGCCCGGGAGAGCTCCTACAGCTGCTCCAGCTCGTCGCCGGGGAGCGCGTCAACGTCGTCTCCGTCTCCCACCGGCGCGAGGGTGTGCTCGTCGGGCTCGGCGAGACGGAGATCGAGCTGACGCTCGCCACACGCGACGAATCGCATTGCGACTCGGTGCTCGCCGCGCTGCGCGGGCGCGGCTACGTGGTCGAGCGGCTCTCCTAGGCGCCGCAGCGCCTGAACTCGACCGTCTGCCTGCCCGACGCCTGCCACGTCGAGATTCCGCCTGAGACGACCGGGCGGGCGTCGAGGCCCCGGGCGACGAGGATCGATGCGGCGATCGCCGCGCGCGGGCCTGTCTCGCAGATCGTCACGAGCGGCCGGTCCGCCGGAAGCTCGGCGCAGGCCTTGAGCAGCCGGTACGGGATGTTGCGGCTGCCGGGGATGTAGCCGGAGTCGCGCTCGTCGTGCTCGCGCACGTCGATCAGCTCGGCGCCCTGTGCGAGCAGCGCGTCCAGCTCCTCGACGGAGACGCTCACGGACGTCTCCGGGCCCTCGCCGGGAACCCGGCCGGCGATCTCGAGGAAGCCGACCGAGCGCAGCCCGCGGATCGCGCTCGCTGCATCCTCGCTGGATGCGGCGGCCACGACGAACGGGCTGTCTTGATCGAGCACGAACCCTGCCTTTGTGGCAAAGCTCGTACCGGAGACGGGCACGTTGAGCGATCCGGGCAGGTGGCCGGCGAGCCACTCGCGCACCGGGCGCACGTCGAGCACGGCCACGCCCGCGGGAACCGCGGCGAGCTCGGGCACCGCGGCCGGGGCGCCGAGGAAGGGACCGCTGTTGGTCTCCACGATGCGGTGCATGTTCGGCGGCTTCGGTGCGCTGATCGCGGCGGACTCGGCGACGAACGAGGCGACGTCGCCGATCAGGAGGCTCCGGTTGAACCGGCGCTCGAAGCCGATCGTCGTCGAGGCCTTCGAGCTCATCGCCTTCCCGCAGAGCGAGCCGGCGACGTGTCCGGGGAAGACCTCGACGCCGTCCGGCAGCTCGAGCAGCCGCCGCAGCGAGTGGAAGAGGCTCTCGGCGCCCTCGACCGCGCGCACCGCGAGATCGGGACGGGCCGCGTCGCCGACGAAGAGCGAGTCGCCCGTCAGGACGAGCCAGGGCTCCTCCGCGCGCGTGCCGTCGATCACCGCGATGCAGGTGTGCTCGGGCCGGTGGCCCGGAGTGTGGAGCGCGCGCAGCCGGACCTGCCCGAGCTCGAGCTCGGCGCCGTCGTCGAATGCGTCGTGCGGGTAGCCGACGGCCGCCTCCGAACAGATGCTGACCGGCAACCCGTGCTCGAGCGCGAGCCGCCCGTGACCCGAGACGTGGTCGGCGTGCGTGTGCGTCTCGACGACTCGGACGATCCGGACTCCGCGCCGCTCCGCCTCCTCGAGATACTGCTCGATCGCGTAGGCGGGATCCACGACGGCCGCGACTCCCGCCTCCTCGCACCCGATCAGGTACGACGCGCAGCCGAGGTCGTCGTCGACGAATTGCGTGAAGAGCACGAGCGGACGGTAACAGCCGCGGCCGCTGGCCTTCCGATAGCGAAGTCGGCCCGCGAGGTCAAGGTCGCCGCCGGCGGCGCACGAGCATGAGCCCGGCCGCGAGCGCGACCATTCCCGCGATCCCCGTCGCGAGCGCCCAGCCGAGCCGCATCGGCGGAGAGGGTGCCGCCGCCGGCGTGACCGTGACGCGAACCGTCCAGGAAACGACGCCGCCGTCGGCATACAGCTGCTCCGCCTCCAGGTCGAGCGGGCCGGGCAGGCCCGGCGCCTGGAGCGTCAACGCGAGAACGACGGTCTCCCCGGCGGGGAGCGAGCCGCGCCACACCGCGTCGCGCGCGGTCGACATCGCCGTCCAGCCCGACGCCGGTTCCGCCGACAGCACGCGCGCTCCCGCCGGTACCCTGAGCGAGAAAGCGGTCATCGCCCGGCCGTCGCGCTCGTTCGGGACCGCGAGCGCGAGCCGCGCGGACTCGCCGGCCCGAACGAACGCGGGCGAGACCCCGATGTGTGCGAGCGCCGCGGCCGGCGCCACGACCGCCAGCGCAAGGAGCGACGTCAGGACACCACGCACGGCATGATCTTTGCGCATCCGGCGGTCTCCCCCGCCGGAAGAGCTGCACGAGACGGAAGGACACGAGATGAGCACCAGACAAGCGATCGCCGCGCTCGGCGCCCTGGCCACGGGCGTCGCCCTGCTCGCCGCCGCCGGCTGCGGCGGCTCGGGCGAGAAGAGCGCCACCGCGACGGAGGCGGCTGCACCGAGCCGCGGAGGCACTGTTCGCGTGAACCTCGCCTCCGACACCGACTACACCGACCCGGCGCTCGCGTACTACTCGGTCTCGTGGCAGTTCGAATACGCGACGAGCCTCAAGCTCCTGAACTATCCCGACGCGCCCGCACCCGAAGGATCGCGCCTCCAGCCGGAGGCCGCGGTGGCGCTGCCGATCGTCTCGCCGGACGGCAAGACGTACACCTTCACGGTCCGGGACGGCTTCCGCTTCTCGCCGCCCTCGAACGAGCGCGTCACCGCGGCCAGCTTCAAGGCGGCGCTCGTACGCGTGCTGAGCCCGAAGATGCAGTCTCCCGGTGCGTCGTTCCTGAGCGACATCGCCGGCGCCGAGGCGTTCCGCAACGGCAAGGCCAAGTCCGTCTCGGGGATCCGCGTCGACGGCGACACGCTCACGATCATGCTCGTGGACGTGGCCCCCGACTTCCTCTCCCGGATCGCGATGCCGTTCTTCGCCGCGGTCCCGGTCTCGACGCCGCTCAACCCGGCCGGCGAGCAGCAGATCCCGTCCGCGGGCCCCTACTTCATCGAGAAGTGGGTGCCCAAGCGGCAGCTCGTGCTCGCGCGCAACCCGAACTACGGCGGTGACCGGCCCGCGAACCCCGATCGCATCGTCTATACCGTGGGCGTCAACCCCGCTCAGGGCCTCCTGCAGATCAAGAAGGGGCAGGCCGACTACGCAGCCGACGGGATCCCGCCCTCGGCTCACGGCCAGCTGGGGCCCGAGTTCGGTCCCGGCAGCAAGGCTGCGAGGCAGGGCGTCCAGCAGTACTTCGTCAATCCGACGCTCGCGTTCCGCTACCTGGCCCTGAACACCGACCGGCCGCTCTTCGCAGACGCGAAGCTGCGCCGCGCGGTCAACTACGCGCTCGACCGGGCGCTGCTGATCCGCCAGCGCGGCGCGTACGCGGGACGCGCGACCGATCAGTACCTCCCGTACGGCCTCGCCGGCTTCCGCGACGAGCAGATCTATCCGCTCGAGCGGGCCGACGTCGCGACCGCGAAGGCGCTCGCCGCGGGCGCGAAGGGCACGGCGGTGCTCTACACGTGCAACCAGGCCCCGTGCCCGGAGACCGCCCAGATCATCCAGGCGAACCTGAAGGCGATCGGGATCGACGTCGTGATCAAGCAGTTCGAGCGCGCGGTCCAGTTCCAGAAGCAAGGCATCCGGGGCGAGCCGTTCGACATCGCCTTCGACGGCTGGCAGGCGGATTACGCCGACCCGTACGACTTCGTCAACGTGTTGCTCGACGGGTCGCGGCTCCAGGCGGCCAACAACGTCAACTTCTCGTACTTCGACGATCCGGGCTACATCGAGAAGATGCACGCCGCCGCGCGGCTCTCGGGGGACGCGCGGCTGCAGGCGTACGGCGACCTCGATGTCGAGCTTGCCCGCGACGCGGCGCCGCTCGCCGCCTGGGTGAACGACAACGATCGCGACTTCTTCTCGTCGCGGATCGGCTGCCAGGTCTACCAGCCGATCTACGCGATGGATCTCGCGACGCTCTGCGTCCACCCGTAGCGGGCACCCGCCAGACCGCCGGATCACTCTTTCGGGGGTCTTGAACGAGGGATACCGCCACGATGTTCCTCCTCGTGGAGAGGGTCCGCGTTCCGCGCGCATTCGCTGTGGCCGCTTGGCTTGCCGGGGGCTGGCTCGCGTTCTACGCGGCCTGGCTCGCGCTCTCGCCATTTGGCGAGCGCGGGCTGCTCGTATTCGCGGACACGGCGTACCTGGTGCCGATCGCCGCCGCCACCGCGCTCTCGGCCTGGGCCGTCCGGCGGGCCGTGCGGGGCATGCGCGTCTTTTGGGCGATCGTCGCGGCCTCGAATGCGCTCTGGCTCGGCGCCGAGCTGCTCTGGTCCGTGCTCGAGCTCGGGAGCGGCTCGGTTCCCTTCCCGTGGTGGACCGACCTGGGCTATCTCAGCTCGTACGCCCTGCTCGTGGCGGCGATCCCTGCTGCGTTCCGGCCGTCGTTCCGCACCGTCCGGCTCGCGGGCGTCCTCGACGGAGCGCTCGTCATCGGGGCGCTCGCCCTCGGCTGGTGGTGGATCGTGCTCCGCCCGCTCTCGCTGCCCGCCGATCTCGTGTCCGTCGTCGGTGTCGCCTACCCGACCTTCGGCCTCGTCCTGCTCGGCACGCTCGCGGCGACGCGCCTGCTGCCGGCGCGGCGCGGGACGGTCGCGCTGAAGCTCTTCGCCGCCGCGATCGTCGCGACGGCCGTCGCCGACGCCGTCTACACGAACGCCGTCGTCACGCACACGTACTTCTCGGGTGACTGGATCGCGCTGGGGTGGCAGGCCGAGGCGTGCCTGCTCTCGCTCGCCGCGCTCGCGACCGTGCTCCGGCTCGACCTGCGCTCAGACTGGGCGAGGTGGCGTCCGGCGGCGTCGCTCGCGCCGGCCGGCATCCTGACGGGCGCGGGTGCCATCCTCCTCGCTGTGATCGTCGCGGGAACGTGGGGCGGTGGCCCGCCCTCGAACGGCCTCCTCGCCGCAGGCGGGGGGCTCGCGCTCCTCATGGCCGCCCGGCTTGCGCTGTTCGCGCACGCAGGCGTACGGGCGTTGCGCGTCCCGGAGTCCGGCATCTACGACGCCACCTACCTGCTGCGCGAGCTCGGCCGCCAGGTCGCGTGCGCCGACCACTTCGGCGAGCCCTTCGCACTGGCCCTCCTCGAGCCGTCGCAAAGGCCCGCCGGCGACACCGGCGGCTCCCACCGCGTGGGGGCTGCCGCGCGCGCCGTCGACCTGGTCGCACAGCTCGATGACGGTCGCCTCTGCGTCCTGATGCCGCGGGTCGGGGCCGGCGAGGCCCGGGAGCTCGCCGAGCGGCTGCGCGTCGCCTCGGGCGAGGATCGAGTCAGCGTCGGAGTCGTCGCCTGGCGGCCCGGCGTGGACGCCGAGGACCTGCTCGAGCTGGCCGAGGGCCTCGTCGACGCCGCCCGCCGGCTCGGGGCAAATCACGTCCGCGGCCCGGAGCCTGACATCCTGCTGACAGGCCTCCAAGGCGCACCGCAGACGCAGCTGCGCCAGCTACGCGAGCTCGTCGCCTCGGTCGATGTGCGCGCGGACGGCGTCCCGGGGCACTCGGCGAGGGTCGCAGCGGTCTCGAAGCAGCTCGCGCTCGAGCTCGAACTCCCGCCGGCCGAAGCGGAGTCCGTGGAGCTCGCCGGCCTGGTTCACGCGCTGGGCAACCTGACCCTGGCCGACGCAGAGCTCCGCACGGAGTCGCGCGACCCCGAGAGCTCGGCGGAGATCGTCTCGCGGATCCCGGCGGTTCGTCACGTCGCCGCGATCGTCTCCGCGCAGCGCGAGTGCTGGAACGGTTCCGGATCTCCGCACGGGCTTGCCGGTGAGGCGATTCCGGTCGGGGCGCGCATCGTCGCGGTTGCGCACGAGCTCATCTCCCTGCTCGACGGCACGCGGCACGGCGCCTCGTTCTCGCTGACCGCGGCGCTGACGGAGATCTGGCGCCACGCGGACGGCCGCTTCGACCCGGCCGTCGTCAGTGCGCTCTTCCGCGTGCTGCGGGAAGGCGGGCTCGAGAGCCTCCAGATCGCCGCACCGGCTGAGTCGGTGCCTGTGTTCGCGTCGTAGGAGCGCTGGCCGGGAGGGGTCGCGGCCAGGGACGCTAGAGCCCGAGGTGCTTGGCGATGACCATGCGCTGCACCTCGTTTGTGCCCTCGCCGATCTCGAGGACTTTCTGGTCCCGGTAGAGCCGGGCGACCGGAGAGTCCTCCATGAAGCCGTAGCCGCCGTGGATCTGGAGAGCCGCGTTGACGGCGCGGTTGGAGAGCTCGCCGGTGTACAGCTTCGCCATGGCGGCTTCCCGGGCGAACGGCCGTCCCTGATCCTTGAGCCAGGCGGCCTTGTAGACGAGGTTGCGCCCCGCCTCGACCTCGGTGGCCATGTCGGCGAGCTTGAACTGGATCGCCTGGAACGCGGCGATCGGCCTGCCGAACTGCTCCCGCCGGCGCGCGTACTCGGAGGAGAGGTCGTAGGCGCCCTGGGCGAGTCCGAGTCCCATCGCGGCGACGGAGATGCGGCCGCCGTCGAGGATCTCGAGGAACTGCTTGAAGCCCTCGCCGCGCGGCCCGAGCAGGTTGCCCTCGGGAACGGCGCAGTCGGCGAAGGCGAGCTCACGGGTGTCCGAGGCGCGCCAGCCGAGCTTGCGCATCGGCGGGGCGATCGTGTAGCCGGGCGTGCCGTTCGGGACGATGAGGTTCGAAATCTCGTGCGGGCCGGTGCGCGCGGTGATCGTCACGCAGGCGGTGATGTCGGTTCCCGCATTCGTGATGAACAGCTTCGAGCCGTTGACCACCCAGCGGCCGTCGCGCAGCTTCGCCATCGTGCGCGTCGCGCCCGCGTCCGAGCCGGCGCCCGCCTCGGTGAGGCCGAAGGCGGCGAGCCGCCGCCCCGAGGCGAGGTCGGGCAGCCACTCGCGCTTCTGCTCCTCGCTTCCGAAGAGGTAGATCGGCATCGTCCCGAGCGAGGTGTGGGCCGCGACGGTGATCGCGACGGACGAGTCCACGCGGGTCAGCTCCTCGATCGCGATCGCATACGAGAGCGTGTCGGTGCCGCCGCCGCCGTACTCCTCGGGGATCGGCATCCCCAGCAGGCCCAGACCGGCGAGCTCGGCGACGAGCTCGTACGGGAACCGCCCCTCGAGGTCGAGCTCCGCGGCGAGCGGGGCGACCCGCTCCCGGGCGAACTCGCGCACCGTGTCCCGGATCAGCTCGTGCTCGGGCGCGAGGTCGAAGTCCACCGGCGGCGATCGTATCCCAGCCTCCGCGCCTCACGCGCCGGGCTAGGCTCCGCCCATGAGAGTCGGGATCGACCGGCGCGCGATGGTCGCGCTCTCGAGCGGGCACCTCGCGACGGATTTCGCCTCCGGCTCCGTTCCCGCCCTCGTGCCGTTCCTCGTCGAGCGCTACGACCTGAGCTATACGCAGGCGGCCCTCATCATGCTGGCTGCGCTCGTGTCGTCCTCTGTCGTCCAGCCCGTCTTCGGGCTCCTCTCCGACCGGCGCGGCGCCATGTGGCTGCTGCCCGGGGGCGTCGCGCTGGCCGGCGCCGGCGTCTCGCTCGCGGCGGCCGCACCGAGCTACCTGCTCGTCGTCGCCCTGATCTTCTGCGGCGGCGTCGGTGTGGCCGCCTTCCACCCGGAGGGCTCGAAGTTCGCGAACTACGTCTCCGGCCCGCGGCGGGCGAGCGGGATGGCGCTCTTCAACATCGGCGGCAACTCCGGCTACGCCCTCGGGCCGATCGTGGCGACGCCGCTCGTGGTCTGGCTCGGCCTGAAGGGCGGCCTGCTGCTCGCACTGCCGCCGCTGGCGGCCGCAGCCGCGCTCGCCTACGCGCTCCCGTACCTGCGCGGCTTCGTGCCCGAGCGGCCACGCGAGCGCGCCCTGGTGGGTGAGGACAGGCGGGGCGCGCTCGTCCTGCTGCTCGCGGTCGTCGCCCTGCGCAGCGTCGCCTGGTTCGGGCTGCTCACCTTCGTGCCGCTCTGGCTCGTCGAGCGTGGGCACTCGGAGGCCGACGGGAACCACCTGCTCTCGCTGATGCTCGTCAGCGGGGCGATCGGGACGCTCGTCATCGGGCCGGCCTCCGACCGGATCGGCCACCGGCGGACGATGCAGCTGACGCAGGCGGCGCTGGCGCCGCTCGCGCTCGTGTTCGTGCTCGTGGGCGGCGTACCGGGAGCAGTCGCGCTGGCGCTCGTCGGCGCCTGTGTCGTCGGCAGCTTCACGGTCACGATGGTGCTGAGCCAGGAGTACCTGCCGCGGCATCTGGGAACGGCGGCAGGGCTCTCGATCGGGATGGCGATGGGCGTCGGCGGGGTGGCCGCGGTCGCCCTCGGCGCGGTCGCCGACACGATCGATCTGCGCACGGCGTTGCTCGTGTGCGCGGCGACGCCCGCACTCGGCGCGATCCTGTGCCTCTTCCTGCCCGCGCCGCGCACGCCGCGCGATTTCGCGCCCGACCCCGTCGCCCCGTAGAATGACCCCGCTCGATTGAACCGTCAGTCAAAGGAGAGAGCAATGGCCGAAAGTGTGCAGGAGTTCTTCGACGGGCTGGCCGCGGGCGTGGATCCCGCGAAGACGGCCGGCATGAGCAGCACCTACCTCTTCGAGATCGAGGGTGCGGGTACGTGGACCGTCGCGGTCGCCGACGGCTCCGTGAGCGTCAGCGAGGGCGGCGACGCCGCCGACTGCACGATCTCCACCGGCGAGGCCGACTTCATGAAGATCGTGCGCGGCGAGCAGAACCCGACGACCGCCTACATGACCGGCAAGCTGAAGATCAAGGGGGACATGGGCGCCGCCATGAAGCTCCAAAAACTGTTCTAGCGGTCTCTACGGCTCCAGCTCGACCAGGACCATGCCGAGTGCGACCTGGTCGCGCTCGGCGACGTGGACCGCCTTCACCGTCGCGTCGAACGGGGCCGCGAGCGGCACCTCCATCTTCATCGCCTCGAGCACGAGCAGAGGCGCCCGCGCCGCCACGCGGTCGCCGGCGGCGCACAGGACGCGGATGACCGTGCCGGGCATCGGTGCGGTCACCTCGCTGCCGCCGGCGGCTGGGCCGTGGTGGTGGGCAGCCTCGTCCACGTCGGGCGCGGCGGCCCGCGCCGGGGGCGGCAGGTTCAGCCTGAAGGGGCCCCGCCACGGGCCGTCAGGGAGACGCAGCGGCCGTGGCGAGAGCGGCGGGAAGTCAGTCAGGAACGCCGTAGTCGTGTCTCCCGCCCGCAGTGCCGGATGGGAGACGAGCCAGCGCAGGAACGGGAGGTTCGTCGTGACGCCCGCCACGTCCGTCTCGCCGAGCGCGACGGCGAGCCGGTCGAGCGCTTCCGTGCGCGTCGCGCCGTGCGCGATCAGCTTCGCGAGCAGCGGGTCGTAGCCCGTGCCGACCTCGTCGCCCTCCGCCACGCCCGCATCGACGCGCACGCCGGCGGGCAGCTGCAGGCGCTCGATCCGGCCCGCCTGAGGAAGGAACGTGCGCGGGTCCTCGGCGTAGAGCCGCACCTCGACCGCGTGCCCGGACGGCTGCGCGGGCGCGTTCGGCAACGGCACCCCCGCCGCCACCCGGATCTGCTCGGCCACGAGGTCGATCCCTGTGACGAGCTCGGTCACGGGGTGCTCGACCTGGATGCGGGCGTTCAGCTCGAGGAAGAAGAAGTCGCGGCCGGCGAGCACGAACTCGACCGTGCCCGCGCCGCGGTAGCCGATCGCCCGGGCGAAGGCGACGGCCGCGTCGCACATGCGCGCGCGCAGCTCGGGGTCGAGCGCGGGCGAGGGGGACTCCTCGAGCACCTTCTGGTGGCGCCGCTGCACGGAGCACTCGCGCTCGCCGAGCGCGTGCACGTTCCCGTGCGCGTCCGCGAGCAGCTGCACCTCGACGTGACGGGGGCGCTCGAGGTAGCGCTCGCAGAAGACCGCGCCGTCTCCGAAGGCGGACTCCGCCTCGCGGCGTGCCGCCGCGAGCGCCGCGTCGAGCTCCGTGGGCGCCCGGACGATGCGCATCCCGCGCCCGCCGCCGCCCGCTGCGGCCTTCACGAGCAAGGGATAGCCGAGCTCGTCCGGCTCGCCCGAGAGGAGCACCGGCACTCCGGCCGCCGCGGCGGTGCGCTTCGCCGCAAGCTTGTCGCCGCCGGCCCGCAGCGCCGCCGGCGGCGGCCCGACCCAGACGAGCCCTGCCGCCTCGACCGCCTCGGCGAACCCGGCGCTCTCGGCGAGGAAGCCGTAGCCGGGGTGGATCGCGACGGCGCCGGACTCGAGGGCGGCCCGCACGTGCTCGGCCGCGTCGAGGTAGCTCCCGATCTCGATGACCCGATCGGCCGAGCGCCCGTGCAGCGAGCCGGCGTCGTCGGGGGCGACGACGGCGACCGTCGCGATCCCGAGCTCCCGGCAGGCGCGGAAGACGCGCAGCGCGATCTCGCCCCGGTTGGCGACGAGCAGCGTCCCGATCGGGAGGCCCGCGCTCACCGCGGCGTCAGGCTGACCAGTCGGGCTTGCGCCGCTCGAGGAAGGCGCGCAACCCCTCCTGCCCCTCGGGGCTCGTGCGCCGCTCGGCGATGATGCGGGCAGTCTCGGGCCCGTCCGGGCGATCGAGCACGAGTCGCTTCGCCGCGCGTGCGGCCTTCGGGCCGGCGCTGCGCAGCTCGGCGAGGACGCGTTCGAGGGCCGCCTCGAGGTCGTCGGCGACCTCGTGTGCGAGCCCGATCCGCACCGCCGTCGCCGCGTCGAAACGCTCGCCGGTGACGAAGTAGCGGCGGGCGGCGCTCGGCCCGATCTTGGCGAGCGCGAACGGGGAGATGGTCGCCGGAACGATTCCGAGCTTCACCTCGGAGAAGGCGAACACCGTGCCCGGCCGCACGAGCGCGATGTCGGCGCAGGCCACGAGCCCGACACCGCCGCCGAGCGCGTGTCCCTGCACGAGCGCGATCACCGGCGCCGGGCAGCCGTCCACGGCCTCGAACATCTGCCGCAGCGCGTTCGCGTCGGCGAGGTTCTCCTCGTAGCCGAGGCCCGCGGCCGAGCGCATCCACTCGATGTCGGCGCCCGCGCAGAAGCTTGCGCCCTCTCCGGCGAGCACGACCGCGCGTGCCTTGCCCACGTCCACGAACGCCTCGGCCAGCTCCGCGATCAGCGCCGCGTCGAACGCGTTGCGCGTCTCAGGGCGCGCGAGCGTGATGCGGAGGACGTTGCCGTCCCGGGAGATGCGGAGCGCGCCCATCGCCCGGGAGCTTAGAGTTGTCGCATGCTGCACGGAGCGCTTGCGGCGGCGGTGACGCCCCTGGCAGACGGCGGACGCACCCTCGACATCGGCGCCTTCGGGCCCTACGCGGACTTCCTCGCCGGGGCCGGGCTCGACGGGATTCTCGCGCAGGGCACCGCGGGGGAGGGGATCCTGCTCTCGCGCGCGGAGCGGGCGACGGCCACGGAGCGCTGGCTCGAGGCCGCCGCGGGGCGGTTCCAGGTCGCAGCCCACTGCGGCGCGCAGACGACCGCCGACACCGTCGCGCTCGCCGCGCACGCCGCCGGTGCGGGCGTCGCCGCCGTGGCCGTCATCTCGCCGCCGTACTTCGTCCTCGACGACCGCGCGCTGCTCGAGCACCTCGCCGCCGCGGCCGCCGCGTGCGCGCCGGTTCCGTTCTACGTCTACGAGTTCGAGAAGGCCGCGGGCTACGCCGTCCCGCTCGGCGTGCTCGAGGCGCTGCGCGAGCGGGCGCCGAACCTCGCAGGACTGAAGGTCTCGGATGCCCCGTTCGAGGCCTTCTCGCGCTACCTGATCGAATGGCTCGACGTCTTCGTCGGGCCCGAATCGCTCATCCACCGGGGGATCGCCGCAGGTGCGGTCGGCGCCGTCTCCGCGCTCGCGGCAGCGTTCCCCGAGGAGGTCGTCGCCGCTGTGCGGGAGCCCTCACCCGCTGCGGAGGAGCGCGTCGGAGCATTGCGCGCCGGGCTCGAGCGCTTCCCGCGCCACGCGGCACTGAAGCTCGTGCTCGGGCGGCGCGGCGTGCCGGTGCGCGAGGACGTGCGCGCCCCGCTACGGGGGCTCTCGGACGAGGAGCGGACCGCGCTCGCGGTCTGGCTCGACTCGCTCTAGCTTGTCGCCTCCAGCCGCGCGATCAGCTGCTTGATCGCCCGCAGGAGGTCTGCCTCCTCGTGGCCGAAGGCGTCGAGGTAGGCGTGGAGCGCGGCGGAGAGGAGCCGGAGCTCCTCGTCGGTGAGCTCGATCGTCTGCATGTCCCAAGCGTAGGGCACAGCCCTCGCTCCTACATGCGGAAAATGCCGAAGACCGAGTCCGGGATCGGCGCGTTGAGCGCCGCGGAGATGCCGAGTGCGAGCACCCGACGCGTGTCGAGCGGGTCGATGATCCCGTCGTCCCACAGACGCGCGGTCGAGTAGTACGGGCTCCCCTCCGCCTCGTACAGCGCCTTGATCTGCTCCGGATCGGCATCGCCGACCATCGAGAGGACGGTTGCAGCCTGTTCGCCGCCCATCACGGAGATGCGCGCGTTCGGCCACATCCAGAGCTGCCGCGGACCGTACGCGCGACCGCACATCGCGTAGTTGCCGGCGCCGAACGAGCCCCCCGTGACGACGGTGAACTTCGGCACGTCGGCGCACGCGACGGCCATCACCAGCTTGGCGCCGTCGCGCGCGATCCCGCCGGCCTCGTACTCCTTGCCGACCATGAAGCCGGTGATGTTCTGGAGGAAGACGAGCGGGATCCGCCGCTTGCAGGCGAGCTCGATGAAGTGAGCGCCCTTCTGCGACGACTCGGCGAAGAGCACGCCGTTCGAGGCGAGGATCGCAACGGGGTAGCCCTCGATGCGGGCGAAGCCGCAGACGAGCGTCTCGCCGTAGAGCGCCTTGAACTCGTCGAGCCGGCTGCCGTCGACGATCCGGGCGATCAGCTCGCGCGGGTCGACTTGGTGGCGGAAGTCCTCCGGCACGAGGCCGTGGAGGTCGGACGGGTCGAGCGCGGGCGGCTCGGGCGCAGCGACGTTCCACGGCACGTCCTTGCGCCGGTGCAGGTTGCGCACGATCTGACGCGCGAGTGCGAGAGCGTGCTCGTCGTCTGCCGCGTAGTGGTCGGCGACCCCGGAGCGGCGTGCGTGCACGTCGGCGCCGCCGAGCTCCTCGGCCGTCACATCCTGCCCGGTCGCGGCCTTCACGAGCGGCGGGG
>Ga0209514_10003252_pt1 | contig 23632 bp, 21 predicted proteins | sample Subgrocontami58m_FD_187452 | JGI IMG/M metagenome (GOLD analysis project Ga0209514, IMG submission 187452) | Subsurface groundwater microbial communities from S. Glens Falls, New York, USA - GMW37 contaminated, 5.8 m (SPAdes) (version 3) | ecosystem: Environmental > Aquatic > Deep subsurface >...
CAGATAGATTTGTCGGTGGCCCTGCTCTTGATTATCAATCAAGTAAACTACAAGAAAATACAGACTTCACCCTAACTTGTTCCAATGCCTACAGTGGTAGAAAAGACTCGAAGACTGTTCGTGTTAATGTGCGTACGATTAAAGTACAGGAGTTCTAGTTAGAGTCTTTGGGAGGCGAGTGGTTATGTGTGTCTGAACCTCTTTGCAGGGATGAACTTTATCAGCTAATATTGCTTATATGATTGATAATGATCGCCCAATAGCAGTTACAATAAGTTCAGGGACTATTTTGAAGGCTGTGCTTATTCTTGTTTTGTTTGCTGGTCTGTATTTTTTACAAGACGTTGTTTTGGTAATACTTACTTCGGTTGTTATCGCTTCTTCTGTTGAACCTGCAACAAGATGGTTTGCGAAGTATCACATAGCTCGCGTTCCAGCAGTTCTTTTTACATACATTACTTTTTTCGCTTTTCTTGTTGGGGTATCATATTTCTTTATCCCACCACTTTTAGATGATATGTCTGGGTTTGCTGCTTCTGCTCCTGAATATCTAAACTCAGTGAATATTTTTTCCGAGACCGGTGTCAGAAGTTTTGTTGGTTCTTCTCGTGACGTAGTTTCTTCTTTGAATGATAGTGGCTTCCAAACGCAAGAAATAATTTCCAACTTAAGAGACGCTTTCTCAAGTTTTTCTGGCGGAATTACAAAAGGGGCGAGTCTGGTCTTTGGTGGAATTTTTAGTTTTATTCTTATTATTGTAATTTCATTTTATTTAGCAGTTCAAGAAAGAGGAATAGAAACTTTTTTGCGTAGCTTAACTCCTCTTAGGTATGAGTCGTATATTACGGGCTTGTGGGCTAGGGCCCAGAATAAAATAGGTTTATGGATGCAGGGGCAACTTCTCCTCGGATTTTTTATTGGAATCCTGGTTTATTTAGGTCTTGCAATCATGGGTATTCCTTATGCACTTCTCCTTGCTGTTGTTGCTGCGACCCTTGAGCTCATCCCACTTTTCGGCCCGATAATTGCGGCTGTACCAGCTGTTGCCCTTGGTTTTTCGCACGGAGGAGTAGCTCTCGGGCTTATGGTTATTGGTTTTTACATAATCATTCAGCAGTTTGAAAATCATTTGATTTATCCACTTATTGTGAGAAAAATAATAGGAGTGCCACCAATTTTAGTGATTCTATCTCTTATTGTTTGCGCAAAACTTTTTGGATTCCTAGGACTTATTCTTGCAGTCCCGTTCATTTCAGTAGTACTTGAGATGGTGGACGATTTTGAAAAAGAGAAAAAACAAACAGGAGTGAACATGATTTCTTAATAGATTTATTTTTTACTGTTTATTTATGGATAAAAATAAATCACTTTTAGGGGGCGAATCAAAGGATAAACCTTTTTACATTACAACTTCAATTGCATACACCAACGCAAAGCCACACGTTGGACATGCATACGAGGCTATTTTGACGGATGTAATCGCTCGATACCAGAGATCAGCAGGGAGAGAGGTTTTTTTTCTAACCGGTACGGACGAGCACGGTTCTAAAATTTTGCGTAAGGCAAAAGAGGAGGGTGTAAGCACTCAGGCTTTCGTGAATGAAATATCTGATTTTTTTAAAGAGTTATATAAAAAACTTTTGATTTCAAATGATGGTTTTATTAGAACTTCAGATAAAAAAAATCATTGGCCGGGAGCGCAAAAACTTTGGGAGAAGATTGTAGAGTCTGGCGATTTGTATAAAAAGAATTACAAGGGCCTCTATTGTGTTGGTTGTGAAGGTTTTATTACTGAAAAAGAATTAGTTAATGGGCTCTGTTCTTTACATGGAAAAGCCCCAGAGGTTGTTGAGGAAGAAAATTATTTTTTTCGTCTATCAAAGTACGCTAAAATTCTCGAAGAAAAAATTTCCTCCGGGGAATTAACTGTTTTACCTGAGTCTAGAAAAAACGAGGCACTTTCTTTTATAAAGGACGGACTAGAAGACATTAGTTTTTCTCGCCCCGAAGCCAGTGTTCCGTGGGGCGTACCAGTTCCGGGAGACTCTTCTCACATGATGTATGTTTGGTGTGATGCACTCTCTAACTATATTTCTGCGGTTGGGTACGGACGAGATGATAAGCAGTTTGAGTCTATTTGGCCAGCAGATGCGCATGTTGTAGGGAAAGACATTTTGCGTTTCCACGCTGTTTTTTGGCCAGCAATGTTACTTTCTGCTGGGGTACCTTTACCTAAAAGAATTTTGGTCCACGGATTTATTCTTTCAGAAGGAAAGAAGATGTCTAAGTCAGTTGGCAATGTTATTGATCCAGAAGAATATATAAATGAATACGGAGAAGAGGCGTTTCGTTTTTTTATGGCAAAGGAAATACCACCATTTGAAGACGGTGACTTCACAAAACAAAAATTTATCGATAGCTACAACGGGAATTTAGCAAATGGTTTAGGAAACCTGCTTTCGCGTACTGTAGCGATGGCGGAAAAATATTTTGAAGGGAATGTTGTTCCGCACAATCCAGAGTCTGTTCCGTTGGTTAAAAAATTCAAGAGTCCTATTGGAGGAGAGGTGGTGGAAGGGTACGGAGTTTCTTATGCAATTGAGCAGGAGATAATTCCTAAATATACAGAATGTATGGAGGAGTTTCGTATTCATCACGCTCTCGATATTGTTTTTTCTTTAATTAAAGAATTGGATGGATATATTTCTGACTACGAACCATTTAAGCTGATAAAAGAAGACAAGGAAAAAGCAGAAGATGTTATTTGGAATGTCCTTTATGGATTACTTGTTGTAGGCGATCTCATTGCTCCGGTTATGCCGGAAACAAGCCTTGTTATTAAAGAGACGATTACTGGTGATATTAAGAGTGATACCCCAGTAGCATTTTCTGTAAAACCATTAGCTAAACCACTTTTCGCTAGAATCCTAGGGTAGCTTCAATAGCTGTCAGCTTCTAGCTTTTTAGAAAATTATGCTTCATTCATACAAAGATTTAATAGTTTGGCAAAGAGGAATGGAGTTGACTGTAAAAGTCTATGAGCTTACTGAAGATTTTCCAAAAGAAGAAATATATGGATTAACGTCGCAAATAAGGAGAGCCTCTAGCTCTATTCCTGCCAACATAGCTGAGGGAAGATTTCGCGGTTCAAAGAAAGAATTCTCGCAATTTTTAAGAATAGCTTATGCTTCAGGGGCAGAACTTGAAAGTCATATTGAGTTATCTAAAAGATTACCAAAAACAAAAAGTTTAAAATATGAGGAAGTAGACAACCTACTTACAGAGGTTATGAAAATGTTAAATACAATTATACGAAAACTTAATCCTAATGAAGCTAAGGAAACTAAAAGCTAACGAAGCTATTACCATGAAATTAATCGACGCCCACTCACATATAAATTCTAAAGAGTTTGACGCAGATCGCGCAGATGTTATTGAGCGAATGCGCAAAGAAGAAATTGGTACGATTGTTGTCGGCACAGACTACGAATCATCAAAGCAGATAGTTGAAATAACAAAAAACGAACCAGGATTTTTTGCTTCAATTGGGCTACACCCCGAAGATAACAAAAAAGAAGTTTTTAACGAGGAGTTGTATACAAAACTTGCAGAAGATAAATCCGTGGTGGCAATAGGGGAATGCGGACTAGATTATTATTGGGAAAAGAACGAAGAAGCTCGTGCTCGACAGCGTGATATTTTTCGAGCACAAATAAAATTGGCGCTTTCTCTTGATTTGCCGCTAATGATTCATTGTCGTAATGCGTACGAAGATACGCTGACAATTCTAAATGAGTATTCCAAAGAGGCAGGCGCGCGACTTAGGGGCAACATACATTTTTTTGCTGGTGATGTTTCTGTGGCGAAAAAGTTTCTTGATGTCGGCTTTACAATGTCTTTTACTGGCGTAATTACCTTTGCTTCAGATTATGACGAGGTAATAAAGTATGTTCCATTGGAGTCAATTTTGGCCGAAACAGACTGTCCTTATGTGACCCCTATTCCAAATCGCGGAAAACGGAACGAGCCTATTTTTGTAAAATATGTAGTGGCTAAGTTGGCAGAACTAAAAGGGGTTAGTCCCGAGGAAATGGCTGAAATCACGATGAACAACACCTCTCGCGTCTTTGGGTTGAATTTGTAGGGAGCACGGCGCAAAAGTGGGGTTTTAAGAGGGTAAGTTGCATTTTAGGGGTTGTTTTGTTAACATAACGCAACTGTGTTTTAAGTCTCGGTTTTTTGAAGAGACGCTTTATAAGCACGGAAATTCTTAATTTTATGGATGATAAAGACCTAACAATATATGAAGTTGGATACCTTCTTGTTCCGGAACTCTCCGAAGGGGATGTTTCTGTTGAAACAGGGAATCTAAAAGATGTTATCGCCTCATTAGGCGGTCTTATGGTTAGTGATGGATATCCAAAGCAGATTGAACTTGCTTATCCAATGAGAAAGTCCGTCGCAAACGTTTGGCACACCTACACTAAGGGATACTTCGGATGGTTGAAGTTTGAGATGACTAGCGATCAAACCTCTGCCCTAAAGGAAAAGTTAGATCAAAACAAAAAAGTAATTCGTTTTCTTTTGATAAAAACTTCACGCGAAGATACAATGTCGCAGAAAAGAGTATCAACGAGACCAACCAAAGCCAAAGTTCCTGCAGAAGGAGAGGTGGTTGCTGAAGTTTCAGAAGTTGAGCTTGAGTCAGCTCTTAAAGACTTAGTTAAGGAATAATTAAAAAGCGAGTATGTATGTAAACAAAGCAATTATTTACGGAAATCTCACCCGCGACCCAGAGTTACGTTCCTTGCCTACGGGCAATAAAGTAACAAGTTTTTCTGTTGCAACCAATAGAACATGGAAAGGACAAGACGGGACAAGGCAAGAAGCGGTTGATTTTCATAATGTTGTTGTCTTTGGAAGACAAGCAGAAACTGTTGCTCAGTATTTGAAAAAAGGATCAGGTGTTTTTGTTGAAGGACGAATGCAAACAAGAAGCTGGGATGCTGGTGATGGTGTGAAGAAATACCGAACTGAAGTGATTGCCGATCGTGTTCAGTTTGGCCCAAGAAGCGCAGGTGCCGGCACGGGTAATACTGGCTACGACCAAGCACCAACAGCACCAATTGAAACAGGGGCTGACGAATCAATTGAGTATCCTGAAGGCGACATTAATCCAAACGACATTCCGTTTTAACAAAATTTAAAAAAAATATTATGACAGATAAAAAAAAGTGCTACTTTGCTTCCAATAACATCAAACACATCGACTACAAAGACATCGATGTTTTAAAGAAATTCTTAAACCCACACGCACGTATGGTTTCTAAGAAGTTTTCTGGTGTTAGCTCAAAGAGCCAGAGAAAGCTCGCTACTGCAATAAAGCGTGCTAGATTTATGGGACTCATTCCATTCGTTGCTAAATAAAATAAAACATATTCTAAAAAAACTGCCATACTGGCAGTTTTTTTGTACATGCGCTAATATCTTTTTGGGAAAACAACAAGAAGGGTCTTTGTATGAACAGGATAGTTTTCGTCGTCTGTGGTGCTTCGTTTCCTCAAGTACGTGAGTTAGAGGAACGTTTCGGGGTTGTTTCAGCTCCTATTTTCATTCTGGGAACAACTGGCGGGCAGTTTCTCCGTGACTTTTGGGACATCGGGAAAATCATTCGCAATATCCCAAACGTTGAGGTATTTGCGCTTCGCGAGTTCGAAAAGGAGATGAGAGCGCTCACGGAAAGGAGGTGGGGTGGCAGAACCACTTTTCACCAAAGCAAAAGTAATTTTGCCGAAGACAGAAGAAGGAAGGTTCCTTGGCGACGAAATGCGAGAAATCGATAATCGCACCCATAAAACAAAAACGGAAGGCACTGCCTTCCGTTTTTTTAAATTAGTTTGTTTTTTTAATTTTTCTCTACTCTTTCTGTATACAACCCAGTATCAGTATTGATACGAATAACGTCTCCTACGTTAATAAAAAGGGGAGCTGTGACCGTTGCGCCTGTCTCAAGAACAACCGCCTTACCTCCACCAGATGCGGTGTCACCCTTTATCGAAGGTGGAGCTTCTTTAACAACGAAATCCATTTTTATCGGTAGTTTTAAGCCAATAATTTTCTCTTCGTCATCATCATCTGTGAAGATTAGAGCGTCAACTTCTACGTTCGCCTTTAAAAATTTAACCTGATCACCAACGATTGCTTCGTCTAAAAAGAAGCGTTCACTTGGGTTTTTTATTTCAGAAAAACATAGTTGCCCCTTACCACCATAAATAAATTTAATAAGACGCTTAGAAATGTCTGCTTCCGAAACCTTGTCTGTGGCGTGGAAAGTTGCAGGGACTAATCGTCCTGAAATCAAATTACGAAGTTTGGTTTGATTTTGTGGCTTTCGCTGTTGTGTTCTAGCCACATGCGACTCAAGAACCTCGTACGGTTCGTCCTGCCAAACAATATATTTCCCTGGTTTAATTTCGTTGTATTCAAGCATATCGGGCTATTGTAAGAAAAAAAGCCGTTATGTCAACGTTTAGGATAATTATGGAATGCAGAATTAAGGAATTTTGCATTTTGATATCTCCGGCTTTTATTTTTTAAAACATTACGGAGCCTGGCGAGGCGAGTATAGCAATCCGCCAGCAGGCGGATATGCGCGTTTTTAAAACAAAGGCCAAAAAGAAAGATTATTACGACTCTAAAAACTTTTTTTCGATTTGTTTAACTATCTCGTTTGCAATCTTTGGATTTTCCTTAAGGAATGTTCTTGTAGCATCATATCCACGACCAAGCTTCACTTCTCCATATGAATAAGAGGTTCCACTTTTCGTCATTAGGCCAAATTTTTCACCCAAAGCGATTATTTCACCTTCTCGTGAGATGCCTTCGTTGTAGATAATGTCGAACTCCGTCATTTTGAAAGGGGCCGCAACTTTGTTTTTGACAACCTTAACTCTAGTGCGTGCACCAACAACGTCCTCTCCTTTTTTAATTGAGGCAATTCTTCGTATATCAATACGCACTGATGTGTAAAACTTAAGTGCTTTTCCACCAGGGGTTGTTTCTGGGTTTCCAAACATAACACCAATTTGCATACGGATTTGGTTGATGAAAATGACAATAGTTTTTGATTTAGCCGTTATTGCGGTGAGTTTTCGCAAGGCTTGCGACATGAGTCTAGCTTGTTTACCAACGTGATGAGCTCCCATTTCTCCCTCAATTTCATCTTTTGGTGTTAAAGCTGCGACAGAGTCGATGACAACGACATCAACTTTTCCAGAACGAACCAAACTCTCTGTGATTTCAAGTGCTTGTTCTCCTGTGTCAGGCTGAGAGACAAGTAGCTCGCCGATATTAACTCCTAATTTTTTGGCGTACTCCGGATCAAGTGCGTGTTCCGCGTCGATAAAAGCACAAACCCCACCCTTTTTTTGAGCCTGCGCGATAACATGGAGGGTCAATGTTGTTTTTCCAGAAGACTCCGGTCCAAAAATTTCAATAATACGCCCTTGGGGAAGACCACCAACGCCAAGCGCGTAATCTAAACCGAGAGAACCAGTTGAAATTGATCCGATATTAACTTTTGGTTTTTCGCCAAGTTTCATTATGGCGCCCTCTCCGTATTTTGTTTGAATATCGCGGATTGTTGACTCAATCTGAGATGTTCCAAGCTCTGTTTTGGAAGCTCCTTCTAGTTTTTGTTTTTTTGCCATCGCCATATTATTGTTTTTTATCGTTTACTGTTAATGAAAGCGTTTGTTCTGTTTTTTTACCAAATTTATCGGCCGCTTTGATGCTTATTATAGTATAGCCAGAGGGGAGCACCAATGTTTCTAGGAAGTTCCCGCTTTCGTCAGGGAAAATCTGCCGATCGTTTAATGTTAGGGTTGCGACATTTTTTGTAACACCCTTAATTGTTACCAAAGGGTTATCTAGCCCAGAGCCGTTTATAGGGGAGAGGACTGTTATAGAAGGCCCGTAAATAAGGTTTCGGCTTTGAATATATGCGTAGAAGAGCGAGGCGAGCAACAATAAACCAACAAGACTACTTCCGATTATTGTTTGCTTTGTCTGGCTAGAAAGAGTCATCTTCTTCGTTGTTTGATAATGAAGCTCCAGTTAACCCTGCAGTTGCGATAGTTTGTGCGCTTTTTTCAAGAACTTCTCTTGGTTTGGCTCCATCACCAGCACTGACGACACCACGTTCTTCTAACATATCCATAAGTCGCGCTGCGCGAGCATAACCAACCTTTAGTTTCCTTTGTAGGTATGAAGTTGAGGCTTTTCCTGCCTCAATAACACATTGTCGGGCTTCCTCGTACATATCATCATCGTCTTCTAAATCGTTTGATGACTCAAGGGACATATCAAATATTGTTGGACTAGCTGTTGGGGCACCAGTTGAGAGTTCGATTTCCGACGGTACGCTGTCTCGGTATTGGTCGGAGAGATATTTGACGACTTTTTTAACTTCAGTTTCAGAGATGAAGGCCGATTGCATACGTTCCGGCTTGGACATTTCTCCCGAGAGGAAGAGCATATCGCCAGCACCGAGTAACTTTTCTGCCCCAACAGTATCAAGGATTGTGCGAGAGTCTATTTGTGAAGACACCTGTAGTGCCACACGAGCGGGGATGTTTGCTTTGATAAGACCGGTTATAACGTTGACCGAAGGGCGCTGTGTCGAAAGGATTAAATGGATACCAACAGCACGACTCATTTGTGCCAAACGAACGATACCGGCTTCAAGCTCGCGTGGGTAGGTTGTCATAATATCGGCAAGTTCATCCAAGACAATGACGATGTAAGGCATTTTTTCAGGAAGTTCGGCGAAATCACGTTCCTCAGCTTTTCCTTTTTCTCGTTCTTTTTTATAAGCAGGGAAGACGATATTTTTGTGATATGAATCTATGTCGCGAACAGATTCTGATTCTAAGACGTCGTATCTTCTATCCATTTCTTTTGCCGCCCATTTAAGCGCCAGGATAGCTTTTTTAGCATCTGTTATAACCGGAGTGAGGAGGTGGGGGATTTTGTTGTAGAGGGTCAATTCAACGCGCTTAGGGTCAATCATGATGAACTTAAGGTCGTTTGGTGAATTACGGAAAAGGAGAGAGTTGATGAAAGTGTGAATAGTGACCGATTTTCCAGAACCGGTTGTACCAGCAATAAGCATATGTGGCATCTTTGCGAGGTTGGTGAATCGAGATTGACCAGAAACTCCACGACCTAAGGCCAAGAGTAGAGGCTTGTCGTTTCCCTCATATTTTTCGTCGCTGAAGAGGGTAGCCATACCAACTGTTGCTTTCACTGTGTTTGGAATTTCAATACCAACAAGAGACTTTCCTGGGATTGGAGCTTCGATACGTAGTGGGTGAGCAGCAAGAGCCAAAGCAAGATCATTTTGCAAACCAACGATTCGAGAGAGCTTAACACCCTCAGCTGGTTTTAATGCGTAGCGAGTGACAGTCGGCCCGATAGATATTTCATCCATCTCAACGTTGATGCCGAAGTTTTGTAGAGTTCGTTTGATGATGTTGGCGTTTGCTTTGATGTCTCCGACACCTGGCTTACCTTTGTCTTTTTCAAAGATGGAAAGTGGTGGGGGAGAGTAAGTGTCATCAATGTCGCGAATAGTTCGCTTTTTTTGTTCGATGAAAAGACTACTATCTTCGTCCAGTGATTGTTTTTTATTGGAAAGGCCAAGCATCTTTGCGACACTTTCCGTCACTTTACTTTCTTCTTCTTTTGGAGCTTCCTCCTTTTTGGTTTCCTCGACGGCTTCATTTGAAACAATGGTTACGTCCTCATCTTCAATTTCACCAGACTCCTTCTTTGAGAAGTATCGCCAAAATAAGAAATGCTCGAGACGTGGGCGAGCGTCAAATATGACCAAAAGCGAAATAAGAAAAATGGCAGTAAGAAAAATTAAACTAGCGTAAAAATCGAAAAGTTTTAAAAATGGATAAGCAACAGCTTCTCCGATAATCCCACCACTTTTGTTCGCCCAAATTGTATCTATCAGTCCGAGTCCAGATGAAAGAAAAAGAAGTGACCCAATAGTTGAGAGTGTCCCCATTTTTGTTTTGATTGAGTGCAGGAAAGTGAAACCCAAAATAGAGAAAAGGAGAGGTAGGAGAAAGAAACCATAACCAAAAAGAAATGTTAGACCTCGATAGGTTAGCTCACCAGCAGGGCCGGCATTTATAACATCTCTACTTCCAAGCCACGCCATAATCAAAAATATTGCTAAAACAAAAAAACCAATAGCAACAATTGCATGCATTGTTTCTTCTTTTAGAGATGAAAATATTCCATCGAGTTTTAAATCAACAGAAGTACCGCCTTTGTTTTTGGTTTCTTTTTTTTCTTTCTTTTTCGCCATAGAACTTTTTAATTACCTCAAATAAAAAGTAAATAACTTTTTGATTCGCCGTCATTCGGACATTGCGAATATGGCTGTTACTTACATGCTTTATTGATATCGAGCTAGCCACATTCGCATGCTCCTCACTAGGCGAAATAATAACATATTTAAACAGTTTTTAGCTGTTAGCTCTATTAGCTTCATCAGGAAATACAGCTTCATTAGTTTATAGCTGCGTTAGCTTTTAAAAATCAAGAAATGTAACTCCGTGTTTTTGTGTTTACTAAAAAGCTAACGCAGCTATCTTGCTAACAATCTAGCTGGGCGTATAATGGACGTCTTATAGGTTAAATAAAGACAAGTAGTCCAAAAAGACACGCGAACGGGGAAACGGACAATAAAGGTCATCATCAAAATAATCAAAGACACGACAGTAATATGTCCAATAACAACACTGTGAATACCTCAAACAATTCTTACTCCCTACCTTTCGCTGTTGAGCGTTTAACAGAAGCTTTGTATATGGTTACCGGATTATTTGATGAGGGACACATCAAGGATAAAATCCGAATAAATGCCCTCGAGACTTTGTCTTTAAGTCACGAACTACCAACCCTTCCGTTGTCTTTAAGACATGAAGTTGTCCTTGAAATGGAGTATCTAATGAAGGAGGTAGAAGCCCTTCTTCGTGTCTCTTTGTCCAATGGTTTTATTTCTCAAATGAACGCGACACTACTCCTAGATGAGTACAAAAAAATTCGTGAAAAAATGTCCCACCGTGACTTCGTTTTCTCAACCGACAGTACTAAGCTAGAAAAGAGTTTCTTTTTTTCAAAAGACGGCGAAGTGGAATTATTGGGGGGAGAAAATATATCAGATCAAAATAAAAATACACAAGAAAATCCTACCTTTATAAAAGACACACTAAAGGACAACACAAAAGATAGATTCAATGTCCTTTTGTCTGATAAGAAAATAAAACCTGACGCCTCTGTAAAAAGACATGCCATTTCGGACAATAAGAATAAGGACAGAAGCGACAGGCGAGATTTGATTCTTAGGATAATACGTAAGAATAAAGATTCAACAATAAAGGACATCTCTACGATGGTTTCTGGTTGTAGCGAGAAAACAATCCAACGTGAACTAATAGCTCTTGTCTCAGAGAACGTTCTCAAAAAGACAGGGGAGAAGCGCTGGACACGATATTTCTTGGCTTAGTTTTGTATAAATACTTCTATTATTTTTTAGAATTTAGTGGAAGCGTATTTTAGTTTTTACTCACGTCTTGTTTTTAAAAACCCCCTTGTTCGCCATTAAAATACATTACGGAGCCGCGCAGGACTGCGTTTTGTAATCACGCAGTAGCGTGAACAAAACGGGAGCCTGACGAGGCGAGCATAGCTGATTCTGACGGAATCACGTCGCGCAATCGTCCATTGAGGCGCGACGCTTTTCAGCAGAAAATTATACGTGTATTTTAATGGCGAACAAGTAAAACTTGTTGACTCCACCCCTCATTTCGAGTAGTATTCTACCTAAGATAACTTGAGAAAAACATGGCTGAAAAGGCCTTGTTTTGAGTTATCCACATATGTTTCAAGCCTTTTTTGCTTCATATGTACTATACTTTCATTTATGGTTGGCCGATTTCTAAGTTGGTCAACTGAAAGTTGTTTAAATGCGTTCATTGTCAATTGAATAGCGGACTTACAAAGTTAAATTTCAGAAGCACAAAAGTGATGCTTTTTTAAGATTGTTGAATGGAATAAAAAATGTCAGCTAGCCTGCCGTGTCGCCATAATAATTAATTCAGGCGTATCGGAAGGATTGGGAAAATAATCGCACGAATTAAAAAATTGGATTATGTCGAATCTGATTAATCGTGCACCGTAGCCTCGAAACTTAGACGAAAGTCTGTAGGTCGAGGAGACATTAAAATTAGATTTTTATGAGTAAAGTTATTAATACAAAGTTTGCAGTTCTTCTCACAGGTGTGGTCATTTTGGCCGCTCTTGTTGCAGGAATGACTATGGCCTTGACAGCTTCGGCAGCAACATACAATTTTGCTACGAACTTAAAGCAAGGAATGACAAGCTCAGATGTGATGAATCTTCAAAAGCTTCTCAACTCTGACGCCGCAACACAAGTTGCAACAACAGGCGCAGGTGCACCAGGAAACGAAACTTCCTACTTTGGTTCTTTGACCAAAGCAGCTGTCATCAAATGGCAGAACAAGCACGCTTCCTCTGTTCTTGCACCAGTTGGTCTTTCAGCTGGTACAGGTTACTTCGGCGCTTCATCTCGCGCATTTGCGAATGGAATGACGACAACAGGTGGCACTACTTCAACAGTCGCAGGTTGTACCGGAACTGCCGGTTACAGCCCAGTGACAGGTCAGAAGTGTGACGCTTCAGTAACAACAACACCTACTACTCCAGGAGTAGCTGGTTCAGTTTCTGTATCAGGAACAACACAGCCAGGTAACAGCCCAGTGACAGGTCAGAAGTGTGACGCTTCAGTAACAACAACACCTACTACTCCAGGAGTAGCTGGTTCAGTTTCTGTATCAGGAACAACACAGCCAGGTAACAGTCTTTTGGTTGAGACCGCATCACGCGTTCCATTCACAAAGGTTGTTCTTACCGCCGGCAGTTCAGATGTTACCGTTAACGGTATAACAGTTGAGCGCGCAGGTTTGGCAAGTGATGCAGTTTTCCTAGGAGTAGTTCTCTTGGATGAAAACGGCACACAGCTTGGTATTGCAAAAACATTCAATTCAAATCATCAGGCAACAGTCGGTGATTCATTTGTTGTTCCAGCAAACACATCAAGAACAATGGTAATTGCAGGAAATGCAGCAACCGTTCTTGATAGCTACGCTGGTATGGTTGTAGCCTTAAACGTTGTTGGCTTGAATACAAGCTCAGCCGTTTCAGGTTCAATGCCAATAACTGGTGCAATGCACACAGTTAACGCAACACTTGCAATCGGTTCTGCAACAGTTGCAGTTTCATCTTTTGATCCAAATGGAACACAGTCCAAAGAAATTGGTACAACAAACTTCAAGTTTGCTGGAATCCGCGTAACAGCAGGTTCAGCAGAACAAGTTCGTCTACGTTCAGTTCGTTGGAATCAGACAGGTTCAGTTGGAGCAAGCGATCTTGCAAATGTAAAGACATATGTTGATGGTACAGCTTATGACACAATGGTTTCGTCAGACGGCAAATACTTCACAACTACTTTCGGTTCAGGAATCGTTATCGACAAAGGACTTGGTAAGGATATCTGGGTTCAGGGAGACATCGTTGGTTCTTCATCTGCAGGCCGCACAGTTAAGTTTGACATCTACAAATCAACTGATGTCTACATGACAGGTGAGACTTACGGTTACGGAATCACAGCTCCAGCAGGAGCAGATGCAGCCGCTACAAACACTTCAACGTTTACAGCTGGCACACCTTGGTTCAGTGGTTCTCTACAGAACATTTCAGCAGGTTCAGTGTCAACAGTATCGAAGGCAGCTTCGGTTGCTGCACAGAACATTGCAGTTAACGTTCCAAACCAGGTTCTTGGTGGTTTCGAAGTAGATCTAAAGGGTGAACCTATCTCGGTTCAGTCAATGGTCTTCACAGTTGCTTCGACTTCTCCAGTAGCAACAGTTGCCTCAGTTCTTACGAGCGTTTCGCTCTATGGACCAAATGGTAACGTTGTAGCTGGTCCTGTAGATGCAGTTGTATCTTCAGCCGCAAGCAGTCAGCAAACAGTTACTTTCACAGATACAGTCACTTTCCCAATTGGAAAAGGCGTCTACACTTTGAAGGGTAAAGTTCCATCAAGTACTGGAAATAATTCAACTTTCATTGTTTCTACAACACCATCGTCACAGTGGACAACTGTTACTGGTCAAACAACTGGCAATACAATTAGCCTTTCAAGTTTGAGCTCAGCTGTTGCAATGAACACAATGACAGTTAAGGCAGCAGCTTTGGCAATCACTGTCGCAGCTACTCCTTCAGCACAGTCAATTACAGCAGGAACAGGTAAGGTTATGGCTAACTACCAGTTAGACGCATCACAATCAGGTGAGGATGTTAGATTCTCATCGATTCCACTTGTGTTAACACTTGGTGGTTCAGCAACAGCCGGAATGGTAAGCGCATGTCAGCTATATGATGGCTCGACAGCACTTAACACTGGCTCAAACATTCCTACAGTTGCTTCTGGAAGCAACACATTTACACTTGATCAGGCTCTAACTGTTGCAAAGGGTACAGTTAAGACTTTGACATTGAAGTGTAATTTGACAGGTACTTCTGCAAACAACACATTCGCATGGGGTATTGCTGGTTCACCATCAATGACGGTGACAGGCGTAACTTCATCAAATGATGTTGGAGAAACAGCAACTGCATCAAATGGTCCTACAATGACTATCGGTGCAAGTGCTCTTACAGTTACAGAAGATTCCTCGAGTCCTGCCTACGCAGTTGTTACAGGCGGTTCAACAGGAGTTACAATTGGTGGACTTAGATTCCATGCAACAAACGAGGCAATCAACCTCACAAAGGTTAGCCTTGTTCTCACAAACACAGCATCAAGTTCGGCAGCGAGCTTGGTACAGGTAACTTTGTGGGATGGTTCAACACAAGTTGGAACAGCTAACTTCACAGGTAATAGCTACTATGCAACTTCAACCCTTTCAGGTACTTTCACAATTCCTAAGGACGGTGATAAGGTTTTGACCGTTAAAGCCGATCTAGGAAACGTTGGTACAGGTTTGGCAACAAGTACATCTGGTGCTCTTATCGCAATTGATTACAACGGTGCAGATCTATCCGGTACACAAGGTTCTGGTGTAGATTCTGGTACAACAATTAGTTCAACATCAGGTTCTAATACGACCATGTCAGGTGTTCGTGTTATGAAGTCATACCCAACAGTTGCAAAGCAAACATCGGGTATGTCATCAACTCTTATTGCTCAATCAGGAATCGATCTATATCGCTTCTCTGTTACAGCAAATACAGCAGGTGATATTGCTTTGAACAAGTTCGTTGTTAACGTTGCAACATCTACTGTTTCAACAGCAAATGGAACAACATCAGTTACAAACCTTTTAGTTAAGGCATACACTGATGCTGGCTTCTCAAATGTTGTTGGTGGTAGTTACACCGCAGGTCAAGTTGTTGAAACAATTGCAACACTTGCAAACGGAAACAACACAGCAGCCCTATCGTCACCTCTAACTATCCCAGCAGGACAGACCTACTACTTCAAGGTAGTTGGTGATGTTACTCAGGTAGCAGGTACGACAGGTTCTGCAGGTACAGTAACAACGAAGATTTCAGGCGATTCTGCTTACCCATCACTTCCTGGCCTTATGGCTGCGTATGTGACAACACTAGGCAATTTCGTTTGGTCTCCTTTGTCAACTACAACAGCAGCAACAGCAAATCTTGACTGGACTAACGGATACCAGATAACTGGTCTTCCTTCAGGCGGTACAGATTCGTTCACACTGTCTAAGTAGTCTGAACCAAACTAATTCTTTATCTTTCGTGGAAAGATATTGAGTTACCAAAAACCCCGTTTCTCTTAATTGAGAGCGGGGTTTTTTGGTTTTTAGGTGGAATAGTTAATATAATTTAGCCCCACCTATAATTACGCTATAGCGTAATTATAGGTGGGCAGTGTTTTGGCTTTTGCTTGAGTACTCCACCTTTTTGGAGGCTCAACCTCCAAAAAGCTTATCCAAAGGAAGACCTCGAATGCAAAAACAAAAAACTCTCGTCTTGTGGCGGGAGTTTTTTGTTTTGATACAATACGGCATATGCAAATGAACAATAAAAATATCGTATTATTTGTGCTCCTTATCATCGCTTCTGTTGCGGTAATCTTTTTCGTCTCAAAAGATAAGACCGGAAGCAAAATAGGTGAATTTACAATTAATCAAATTTCAACAAGCACAGAAGTAAAAATAGGTGGAAGCGATGCTGGCGAGAAGACCACAGTAAAAACCATCGCCACTCCGAGTTTAGATCGAGTTGTTATTGCAAGCACCCTTGAATCTGACTTAAGAAATCAACTCACTTCTCAAATAAAAGAAACAAGCACCGCTTTAAAAAATAACACAGGGTATTTTGATGGTTGGATAATGCTCGGGTCTTTGAGAAAGATGGCAGGGGATTATGAGGGAGCCCGTGATGCTTGGGAATATGCGAGCGCAATAAGTCCGTCAAATTATGTTTCTTTCGGTAACCTTGGAGATTTGTATCAATACTACCTAAAGGACTATCCACGAGCAGAGAAGAACATGCTCACTGTTATAAAAAATAAAGCTGACAATATTGCCGGATATCGCAATCTTTATAACCTCTACACTCAGTCTTACAAAGAGAAAATAACTGAAGCTCCTAAGATATTACTTTTGGGTTTAAGTAAAAATCCCAACAATCTAGATCTTGTTGTTTTGCTCGCGCAGTACTATGTAGGGGTGGGGGACAAGAGTAATGCAACAAAATATTACGAACTTGGAATTACTCAAGCGGAAAAAGAAGGCAACGTATCTTTGAAGCAATCTCTTGAGTCTGAGCTTTCTGGGTTGAAATAATCCACTACTTTTTGAGTAGGAAGATATTCCTTTACTAACAGGTGTAAAGCGATAAGATGAAGCATATGTTTAACAAAGATTTCTTCGCCTCAACTGTAGGGTTTACCGCAATAATACTCATTGGAGTAACGTTGATTATTATGACTGGGTTTGCCAAGGATATGAATATTGACCCAGCCCTTATCCTCAGCAATCTCTTCAATAAGTAATCCACTAGGGTTTTTCTTTGATAACCCTAAATGTAATCAATGTTTGCGTGCTCCGTCTTTAGTAGTAACATATAGATATCATGGATACACAAAATAAATGGCCACTTTATATCGCTATCGGTTTACCGGTTCTTTTTATTGTCGGGCTTATTTGTGCGGTTTATATTCCTCAGTTTTTCGCAAAACCGCCACAGTACGATTTTTTGTACACAGTGCATATTTCAAATGATTATTATGGACAGTCATATGTCGTTGAGAAAGGTAAGGTGGTTAAACGTTATTTGCCACCGCCAACAGACTACAAACCAGCCGGCGTAAAAGATTATCAATCGACAACTCTTGAATCAATTTATTTGTATGAAGTTTCCAAAGATAAGAGTCGTGAGTTAAGTTTGGAAGAAGCTCAAGCTTTGACCTTAGATCAAAACCCACAGGCACCAGATGGCTATATGTTTACAGGAGCACAAAATAATGGGGGTGTGGTTACAGAATTATTTGGAGGGAATCGTAATTACAGTGCCCGCTACTTAAAGAATGGTTTTTATAGCAAACAAGTTTACCTGACACAGTCTAGCTCAAAACCTTATTACTATGGACCAGAAGGAATTAATTTCCTTGGTTGGGTAACTAAATAAAATATGGACATAGAACCAAAAAAAATTGCCCTACAAAGAATTCGTGAAATCGTCACTTCGAACGGTCTTTCGCGCGAGGAGGTACTCTCTGTTTTAGGTGGAATTTCTGGTCAGACTATCGGTGCTTCTAGTGGTGACAAGACTGAAGGTTTTCATTTTAATATAGTAAAAATATTATATTTCCTCGGTGGTTTTATCGCTCTCTCAGGGGTGGTCGTTTTTGTTTCTCAGTTTTGGGACACACTACCTTTCTTTGGTAGGGTAGCGATAACACTTGGGTCTGGAATTATTACGTATGTTATTTCTCTTTTGCTTAGAGATTACCCATCAGCCACTCTTGTCTCAAATCTAGCTTTAGTTTTTTCGGCCCTCCTTTTGCCGACTGGAGTGACCGTCGTCTTAAACGAGATGCATATCTCTGATTGGATGCTTGCTAGTTTGTGGATGGCAATTGGTTTCTTTATGGTTTATTTTTCTACAACAAGAATATTGAAGAATGACGTTTCTCGTTTCCTAACGATAGTTTGTGGTACAGCCATTTTTTATACTTCTGTCTTGCTGTTTATTAGAGAGAATCCAGCCATTGTTCAAACGCTAAAAGATTTTTATGCCTACATGTTTATTGTTTATGGTGTTACAGTTCTCGCACTTTCTTCTCTAGTGAATCCAATCGCTGGAGTAAAGAGGCCGTTGAATGCAATCCTTGTTTTTGTTGGGACCGTTTCGGTATTGGGAGCAACTTTCGCCCTAGAGGATTTTTGGAGATTTGCCTGCCTTCCTGTTATCGCTCTCTTTTTCTATTTGAGTATCGTAATGCACAAAAGAATTATTCTTGTGCTTTCATCAATCGCTTTGATGGGTTACCTTGGACGACTTACTGCTGAATATTTTAGTAATAGTTTAGGTTGGCCAATTACACTTATGCTTTTTGGGCTTTTGTTAATCGGAGTTGGATATGCTACTTTTTCCTTTGGGAAAAAATATGTTTCAACTACCGGCTAATTGAAGTACTTACTTCCTGGGTGTTAAATAATCCATATAATCTTTCTATGAACAAAAATATTGAACCACGAAACAATCAGGCTTTTTGGTATTTTGCTTACGTCGTATTTTTCGTTGCGGTAATTATTATCTCTGCCATTATCCTCGTTCGCGTTAACGATGGCCTTCCTTCCGGCATTGGCGTATTTGATTTTATCCTTATTACCTTGGCAACATTTAGGCTTACTCGTCTTTTTGTTTACGACAAGGTTTCAAAGTTTTTCCGTGATTGGTTTTTAGATGAAACTGATTTGATTGATACTGAAAGCGGGGAGGTTCTTGTTGTTAGGACAAAACCAGCAGACGGCCCTCGCAGAACTGCGATTGAACTTCTCGAATGCCCATGGTGCGTTGGTGTGTGGTTTGCTGTGCTTGTGGCATTTTTCTATTACCTTACCCCGAACGCTTGGTACTTTATTTTAATCTTGGCAGTTGCTGGGGTTTCTTCCACTGTTCAAATTTTTGCCAACATGATTGGCTGGCGCGCAGAATATTTCAAAAAAGAGGTGAATCAGGGGTAGTTGCAATTTGAGAGACCTGTGTTAGTATTTGCCTACAAGCCGTAGAAAACAGATAGCCCTAGGGCGTTAATTGCGAAAGCAGTCTGTCGAGGTCGAATACTCATTTCGTTAACAACGGAATGCTTGGACGACTCCACGGGGAGTCGGTTTTGTTTTTAATAAGTTGTTTTTAGTATTTTGGCTTTCCTAAAAGCTAAAAGCTAAAAACTAACAGCAAGTTAATATGGCAATTAGTAAAGAAAAAAAGGTAGAAATATTGAATAAACTTAAGCAATCGATTTCCAACTCGATATCTCTTGTTTTCGTTAACTTCAAAGGTCTTACCGTTTCAGAGGTTTCGAAGATTCGTCGTGACTTGCGCTCAAAGGGTATTGGCTACACTGTGGCTAAAAAAACTCTTGTGAAGAGAGCAATTAACGAAGGAAAGTTTGAGGGAGAAATTCCAGAACTTGAAGGCGAGCTTGCTCTTGCTTACGGGAATGATCCAATAGAACCATCACGAAGTATTTTTGCTTATCAAAAAGAATACAAAGGACACATCCATATTTTAGGGGGAATGTTCGAAGGTAAACTTCTTGACGCCACCGCAATGACAGAAATCGCAACGATTCCTTCAATGCAGGTTTTGCGTGGTCAGTTTGTTAATTTGATAAATTCACCAATACAACGTTTTGTGGTTGCACTTGGTCAGATAGCAGAAAAGCGTCAATAATTTCAGATTAAAAAATCTGGAGTTAAAAATTAAAAATTAAATTTAGAAATAAAATTATGTCAGAAGAAACAACAGTAGTAGCAGAAGAAACAGTTGAGGTTCCAGCAAAATTTAAGACCCTCGTTGATTCAGTTGAAAAAATGAGCGTTCTTGAATTGAACGAACTTGTTAAGGTTCTTGAGAAGAAATTTGGAGTATCAGCAGCAGCAGTTGCTATGGCTGCCCCAGGAGCTGCAGCAGGGGAAGCAGCTGAAGAAAAATCTTCTTACGCAGTTCACCTTAAGTCAGCTGGTGATCAGAAGATTGGTGTTATGAAAATAGTTAAGGAGGTTTTGGGTCTTGGTCTTAAAGAAGCTAAAGACCTCGTAGACAACGTTCCTTCTCTTTTGAAAGATGGAATGAAGAAAGAAGAAGCCGATGAATTCAAGAAGAGAATTGAAGAAGTTGGAGGTCAGGTTGAGTTGAAGTAATTCGGCTTTAATCACACAATCATAAAAAAACACCCTTAAGTAAGGGTGTTTTTTTATGATTGTGTGTCTAGGGCCTAGGGTTTAGAATGGGGGGAGAACTAGTCTTGTTTGTGTGTTGCGCAATCAAGAAAGACTAGGTGTTATGGTTTTGGGCTTTGCGAGCGGAAACGCCTAGTGCATATTTAAGTAGTCAAACACTAATTGATAATGTAACTTACAAGAGCTTTGGTTTAATATTTTTAACAGAATGGAAATTTTAGGAAAACTTTTTGGAAATGATGCACGCGTTAAAATAATACGTCTGTTTTTTTTGAACGCAGATACTGGTTTTGATCCTAAAGAAATCGAGCGAAGAACAAAATTAAAAGCAATTACTGTTAGGAGAGAGTTGGCGATACTTAAGTCAATCGGTTTTATTAAAAAGAAACTTTTCTCAAAAGATTTACCACCAAAGAAAAAAACCTCAGGGTGGTTTTTAGATAGTGATTTTCCTTATAAAAGAGAACTGAAAGATTTAATACTGAACGCTGATTCAGTTAACAATAGTAAAATTGTCGATCGTTTTAAGAAGGCAGGAACCATTAAGCTTTTAATCGTGTCTGGTATTTTTATTAAGGATAATGATAGTCGCACTGATGTTCTCATTGTGGGAGATAATTTAAAGAAGGGGAAAATAGAAAACGCAATGCGCTTAATCGAGGCAGAAATAGGGAAGGAGTTGGCGTACGCTTTTTTTGATACAAAAGAATTTAAATATCGCCTCGAAATGTACGATAAATTTATTTATGACATTTTGGATTACCCTCACCAGCGCTTAGTAGACAAGCTTCAGCTTCCTGAAAAAAACGCAAGATTTTAGTCTTTTTTGTAGACTACAAAAGAAGCAATACTATCCACAATAAACAGGATTAACCGCGTTTTTTCTGCTATTATTAAGGTAGACTTTAAGCAGTCGAAACTTAGAGTTTTTATGCATAGGAACTTTTAATCATAAGTAAAAGTAAGATATGGTATTGCAAACATGGAGTCAGGTCATTGGCGAATCATTTCAGTCAATTTGGCTTGGTGTGATGAGCTTCGTTCCTAGTTTAATCATGGCGGTTATTGTGTTCATGATTGGCTGGATTGTTGCTTCGTTATTAGAGAAGGTTATCTCACAGGCAGTTAAGGCTCTTATGTTCGATAAGGCACTTCGCGCAGCTGGCGTTGAAGAAGTTTTGTCGAAAGGTGGACTTCACCTAAACGCAGGAGCATTTCTAGGCGGCCTCGTTCGTTGGTTTGTTGTCGTTGTTTTTCTTGTCGCTTCACTTGAAGTGATTGGTTTAACACAGGTGACAGTTTTCCTTCGTGACGTAGTGCTTGGATATCTTCCACAAGTTATCGTAGCAGCGCTTGTTCTCTTGGTTGGTGCCGTTTTGGCCGACACAATGGATCGAGTTGTTACAACATCAGCTCGCGCTGCAGATATGCACTCGGCTGGTTTCTTGGGAGGTGTATCACGTTGGTCAATTTGGCTTTTTGCCTTGATCGTCGCGCTATCACACTTGGGAATCGCGCCTCAGTTTATGTACACACTCTTCACCGGAGTAGTGGCTATGCTTGCTCTAGCAGGCGGCCTCGCTTTTGGTTTGGGTGGTAAAGAAGCTGCAGCTCGTTTCATTGAACGTTTACGTGAAGATATTTCAAACAAGAAATAATCTTTTCAATTTTTCTCCCGCGGAGAAATAAAAAAGAAAAAAGCGCCATTTTGGCGCTTTTTTTCTTTGCCTTTTTATAGGGCTATTTTAAGGGGTTAAAAGGGTCTCTTTTGCTGGGAAAATAGGCATAGTTTTTGCTGGGGTTGACACCTTTTTGCTATTGGCTATAATGCCACTTACCTTATGTTTATCAACGAAAACACGTACAAAAAGCGGACCTAAATGACCTCGCCTTTTGGCGAGTATCAAGAAGTTCCGCTCTCGAGCGGATTTTTTGTTGGAAAAATTAAGGCAGTTCGTTGACAACTAAATCCCGCCACTTTTCATCCCATGTGTGAGTTAGCCTGTTATTGTTCTGGGGTCAGATGAGAGGGAGGCGGACAGACAGAAAAGAAACAAAAGAAATTAAAAAACGCGACCCGGGAAGCGGTTCCTGGAGCGTAAGTGACTTTCAGATTTCCTAATAGGAAATAAGAAGAGCATATGGTGGATGCCTTGGCTCTAAAAGGCGACGAAGGACGTGGCGTGGCGACGATACGTTTCGGGGAGGTGCCTAGCAACCTTTGATCCGGAAATTTCCGAATGAGGAAACTCATCTTGCTTCACCGCAAGATACTCAGCACTAGCTGAGAGCTAACCCAGGGAAGTGAAACATCTCAGTACCTGGAGGAAAAGAAACAAATTGTATTTCCTTAGTAGCGGCGAGCGAAACGGAAGAAGCCCAAACCATTCACCTAAATAAGGGACCGGCAGGAAACTGGTGGAACCTTATTAGGTGAGCGGGGTTGTAAGGCGGCAGTGTAGATTACTAGAAAAGTTACAAAATGTGATGATAATCGAATGCGCTGGAAAGCGCGACCACAGAGGGTAATGGTCCCGTAGATGAAATCATTCACATCTTTTTTATTGCCGTTCTTGAGTATATCGAGACATGAATAGCTCGGTAGAATCCGCCGGAACTAACCGGCAAGGCTAAATACTTTTAGAGACCGATAGTGAACTAGTACCGTGAGGGAAAGGTGAAAAGTAGCCCGGTGAGGGCAGTGAAATAGACCTGAAACCATATGTTTACAATGAGTAGAAGAGGTTGCTTGCAACCTCGACTGCGTGCCTATTGAAGAATGAGCCAACGAGTTTATGCGTGCTGCGAGCTAAGCCGTAAAGCGGTGGAGCTTTAGGGAAACCGAGTTTTAATAGAGCGATGTCGCCTTCGGGCGACGTAGTACGCATAAGACCCGAAGCCAGGTGAGCTACCCATGAGCAGGGTGAAGTTTGTCGAAAGACAGATGGAGGCCCGAACCGGTTGGTCGTTCAACGCCATCGGATGACTTGTGGGTTGGAGTGAAAAGCTAATCGAACCTGGTAAAGATC
>Ga0209514_10003254_pt1 | contig 23628 bp, 17 predicted proteins | sample Subgrocontami58m_FD_187452 | JGI IMG/M metagenome (GOLD analysis project Ga0209514, IMG submission 187452) | Subsurface groundwater microbial communities from S. Glens Falls, New York, USA - GMW37 contaminated, 5.8 m (SPAdes) (version 3) | ecosystem: Environmental > Aquatic > Deep subsurface >...
TGCGATCTCTGCCTGGAATCGGTATCTTCAGGCCTGGCGTTGGCGGAACGAGAGGGGCTGCATATTTTTGATTACCTGTTGATGGCTTGTCAGGCGGAGAGCGCGATGATCAGCGGCAATGGGGAACAAATCGCCGCTGCCCTTAATGCTCTGAACGAAAAAAGAGTGAAGCCCTTCGACCACATGTATTTTTACCTGCTTTCGGCCTGGCAGGCCTTGCACGAAGGGAATATAAACGACGCAGCCGGCTATCTGGCCGATTGCGAAAGGCAGGTTGCCCTACTGGGCTCTTTTTATCACGAGTCCCTGTGGCACGTAGGCATGGCGCAGGTCCTTTTTGCCAGGTCCGAGGTGCAAAAAGCGATGGATCATCTGGATACAGCCTTTGTCACCGCCCGAAAAATCAAAAGTCTCATCGGCATGTTCGTCTGCCTCTTGTTTTATGCGCGCTTCTTTTTTGCACAGGGAGCTCATAAGGAAGGTGTCGCGTCCCTCGACCAAGCCATGCTTGTGGGAAGAGAGCACGACTATCTGCATTTCCCCTGGTGGCAGCCCGAGGCCATGGCTGACCTCTGCGTCAAGGCCCTGGAAAATGATATCGAGGTCAACTATGTCAGGAAGCTTATCCGCGTCCGGAGTCTGAGGCCGGAAAAGCCGCCCGTACATATCGAGACATGGCCCTGGCCGCTAAAAATCCATACCCTCGGCTCTTTTAAGATAAGCCGGGATGATGCACCGTTTGGTTTTTCCGGAAAGGTGCAAAAGAAACCCCTGGAACTGCTGAAAGCGCTAATATCCTTTGGCGGAAAGGATGTGCCCAGTGAACGTCTTGCTGCCGCCTTGTGGCCCGATGCGGATGGAGACTATGCGCGCCGCTCCTTGGATACGACCTTGTACCGCCTGCGAAAACTGCTCGGCAGCGGCAATGCCCTCCAGTTGCAGGCGGGCCACCTGTCTCTCGACCCGCGGCATTGCTGGATAGATACGGGGGCATTTGAACAACTCTGCAATGCGATTGAAGAAGAAAGCAATAGACAAGGGGGCAGGCAGGATGAAAAGGAACTCTTGCGCCTGCTGGAGAAGGCATCCGGCCTCTACCTGGGGCACTTTCTGCCTGCTGATGGTGATCTGACGTGGACAACGCAGATGCGGGAGCACCTGCGAAACAGTTTCCGGCAGATCATTGTGATCGCGGGAGGGTATTGGGAGAAACAAGGCGAATGGGGAAATGCTACCACCTGGTATCTGCGCGGTTTGGAAACGGACTGGCTGACAGAGGAGTTCTATCAGCGCCTGATGCTCTGCTATCAGGAACAGGGGCAGACGGCCGAGGCGGCAATAATTTACCGCCGTTTGCGTGCGGTCCTGTTCCGGCTTGACCTGGCCCCGTCCTCGAAAACAGAAATCATCTATCGGAACATCGTCAAGAAATAAATCGATCCAGGGGGTTAAGCTATGATGCAGAATAATCAAAACCCGGTTAAGGATAAGGACGACATATGTTCCGATGATATTAACGGCGCCTGCTTGCTGCTGTCCTATGTTGCAAAATGCGGTTTGGAACTAAAAGCAGAAACGGCGCAGACCATCGCTAAATCAAAGGAATTGATGAAGGAAGGGAAGTTGACCGGCGATGATGAAGCCTTATTCTATCTTGCCTATCAGGAACTTGCCAAGCTGGCCAACCCCGTTACCGTGGCGGGCCTTCATGCCGCGGAAGACACCTCTCAGACTTGGTACCAGGCGATGCTGCACCTCAAGCCGACGTCTGAAGCCAAGCGTGCGGTAAGCTGGTATTGGCGTGGGACCATCACTTGCCTATTATTCCTGCTTTTGGTCCAGATTTATTGGCTCATAGGATCGACAGCAGCTACGGCCATAAAAGAGAGCAGAGAAGCTTTAGCTAAGGTGTCTCTGGAGATAGATACGCTGAATAATAAGCTGAAAAAAGACATTAAGCCGGCCGGTAAATTTGAAACCGACACGCTCGACAAGCTTAATGTCGATAAAACGAATCTACGAAATCGCATAGTTGCACATCAGTCAATCATAGATGCGTGGAACAATATATGGCAATGTAAGTGGGGCCGTGTCTCAGAAATGCTTTCCGCGCCGCGTCCCCAATCCACTGATAATCAAGGAGCATATGTGGAAGGCGTCACCCAAGTCCTCGCTGACTTCGTATTGATCGCCCTGCAAGGTTATGTATTGCCGCTGTTATATGGGCTCCTGGGCGCATGTACATATGTCCTCCGAATGCTTTCGAACGAGGTGCGCAGCTTGACTTATACAGTTAAATCGCACATCAGGTATAAGGTCCGGTTGGTCTTGGGCACCCTTTCGGGGTTAACAATTACGTGGTTTTTTCAACCCTCTACGGAGATCTTTAAATCCTTGTCTCCCTTGGCAATGGCATTCATCGCCGGATACAGCGTCGAGATATTGTTCGCCGCCATGGATCGATTTGTCGGCGCCTTTTCTACAAAGGGTCCTGCCCAGGATAAACCGAAGGCAAGTCAAGTATGAGAATAAGGCGGCATGCCAGAGGGGAATGCAACACCAGACGGTTAGGATCAACACATATTATAATTGACTAATGGAATTGGGTGACAAGACCTTTCTAACAGTATTCATCGCTGCCAAAATCCCCTTGACATGAAAGAAGTTTCCACCTATATTCCCGCCGAGTTAGGAATTTCTAATCAGTCAATAATGGCAGGGAGGATAAGAACATGGCGAAAAGACTCTATTTATTGGTAACAATAGCGGTGATGGTTGCCGTCGGATCTGTATCGATGGCCGCCGCAGACGAATGGGATAAGGTCCTGGCGGCGGCTAAGAAAGAAGGCACCGTGGCGGTAATTGGTCCGGCGGGCAGCAAGATACGCGACACGCTGACACAGAACTTTGAGAAAAAATATGGTATCAAGGTGGAGTATTTCAGCGGCCGCGGTTCCACCATCGGCCCAAAGCTAAAGGCAGAACGCGGCGCCGGCCAGTTTCTCTGGGATGTTTTTATCGGCGGTACCACGACCGCGCTTTCGGTGACGATCCCGGGCGGGATGATCGATCCGATTGAACCGGCGCTCATCCTTCCTGAGGTAAAAGATCCTAAAAAATGGCGCGGCGGCGGGATAGAGTATGTCGACGCGGGTAAACGCGTTTTGATCATGACTTTGACGCAGCGCGGGACGCTCGTTGTCAATCCAAAGGTTGTGAAGCCGGAATCGATAACCTCCTACAAAGATTTATTGGCGCCGAAGTTCAAGCAGAAGATTGTCCTGGATGACCCCACGATGGCGGGGCCCGGCCAGGCGACGTTTGATTTCTTTTACATGCATCCCGCGCTCGGGCCGAACTTCATCCGGGAGCTCGCCAAACAGGAGCCCACGGTTTTGCGGGACTGGAGTCAAGAGTTGGAAGGCGTTGCCCGGGAAAAGTACCTGGTGTCGGTGGGACTTTTCGATATTTTCACCGAGGAACGCATTAAAGCCGGCGTGCCCGCCGCGATTATCGATCCCCGTAAGATAAAGGAAGGCTCCGATATCGGATGCGTCGACGGCGCCCTCACCACGTTTAACCGCGCGCCGCACCCGAATGCCGCCAAAGTGTATATCAACTGGCTGCTCTCGAAAGAAGGACAGACGGAATTTGCCCATGAGAACGGCAATATCAGCTCACGTCTGGATGTACCGGTGCAGTCACAGTGGCGCGTGCCAATACCCAAGGCAATCAAAACATACGACCAGGCGGCACAGGATGTCAAAGACGAGATGATTGCATTGTTCAAAGAGGCGATGAAACAAAAATAATCGGCAGGATTGTAAGTGCATGCGGTCGGCACCCAGGCGCCACGCCTGGGTGCCGCTTGAATACTTTAGAGTACTAACAGTAATACCCAAATTATATCGGATGCCGCCTGTTGCGCTTCCAACCGTTTAACCAACACCAATAATTACACTCCCTTAAATATGATGCAGGCATTTAAGTGCCGGTCTTTTCATTTGACAGGTTATGACGGTGGTCATGGTATTAGCGGTTGCGGTTTCCACAACCACTTCCCCCAGTAATCTGTAATGATTTGATATGCTTATTGGTAGATAACCTTGACATTTTCCTGATATGGGGCTTATGATGTCTGAAACGGGGAGGCTATTGATGAGCGAAGAACTGATGAATACAAAGGAAGTAGCACAATACCTGGGGATTAATGAAAAGCAGGTTTATATGTTGATCAGGGAGAAAAAGGTACCTGCCACACGCATTACAGGGAAATGGGTATTTCCCAAGACACTGATCGACGAATGGATTGCCGTAAGCGCCCAGCAGGGGCTTGGGGAAGCCAGAACGAAGGGGAAGCGTATTGCCGGCGCATTGCTGGCGGCAGGCAGCAATGATCCCATTCTTGATATTCTGCAAACGCACCTGCGAAAAAGGCATCCGGAATTCTATATCTTTTCCGCCAATACGGGCAGCACCGAGGGATTGAAGGCTCTCGACAAGGGGTATACAGATATTGCCTGGTCGCACCTTTTTGATCCCGAAACGGGTGCTTATAACCTTCCTTTCTTGCCTGATTATCTTTCCCACATCGATCCGGTTGTGGTGAATCTTTTTTATAGAGAACTGGGTTTTGTTGTGGCGCGGGATAATCCCCGCGGGATCAGGAACTTTGCCGACCTAGCCGCGGCAGGGGTAAAATTCGTTAATCGGCAACAAGGCGCCGGCACGAGGGTGCTTCTCGATTATCACCTTAAACAACTTGACATTCCCGGTGCCGAAATACAGGGCTATGAACAAGAAGTTTTCACTCATTTAGAAGTGGGACTTTCCGTACTCACCAGGGAGGCCGACGTCGGGATCGCTACGGGTGCGATCTCTAAACTCCTGTGTCTCGACTTTGTTCCGATTACCAGTGAAAGCTTTGACATGATCCTGGATAAATCCTTATTTTTCGAAAAGGGTATTCAGGCGCTGATAGAAATCCTCAATGCCGATGACTTCCGGCGGCGGGTGGCGAACATTGGTAACTATGATTTTCATAAATCCGGAAAGATCCTTTTTGCCACGAGCTGAGGTCTCGAGGAGATAGTAGTCAAGGCTTTTCTATTGATAGATCCGAAAATGCTAAACCTGATGGTGCCTGCCAGGGCACTTTTGTTTTCCCGCTATTTGCGCCGCTTTTTCATCCCTTGATGCAGTTGATTTAGAGATTCCACAAAAGTGTGGAAAAAGCTGTTGATAAAATTGTTGATAAAAGGTTGTAAGTCGTGAACAGACAGAATTTTATATCGTTTTGCATAAGGATTAGGCAAATAATAAACTTTTTTGCCTAGGGCAAGCAGTTTCGTAAACGCGCTTATCCCGCTAACTGAAACACGAAGTGCCGCCCGCCCGGAAGTTCCTTTCAGCGATGCAAAATTCCCCATGCCTTGGGGAGTAATTCTCCGTTATCAAGGGCCGCTCCTAAGCGCGAAACGTGGCTGCCGAGTATTTATTAAATATATTCGCAGTGTTATCATGTTAAAGAGAAAATTGCTCCTGTGGTATGTATATTGCTGCGTAAAAGTGGATGCATCTTTTTTATGTGCCGGACAATACCCAATTCAAGAAGGAGATTATTTGCAATGAGGCGTTTGGTGTTATTTTTAGGCATATGTTTTTTTTGTGCATCGGCCAACTTATATGCGGCTGTACTGGATCAGGGGGCAAAGGTGCCATCCATCCCGTCGGGGAACGCGGTGAAAGTGACAAAGATGCGGGCTGCCGGGGTGGTGATGGAGATTTCCGATACGGCATTGAAGATCGAGCGTAAAATCAAGGATAAAGCGGAAACCATGGAGTTTGTGTTGGAGAAGGCCCTAAACAAGATTAAGGTAGGCAATAAAGTGAGGGTCAGTTATATTACCAGGGAAGGTAAGAATGTGGCCACGAAGGTGACGGCAGACGTTCCCAATAAGGCAATCAACAAGGAAAACCGTCCGGCAACTAAAGCGGTTCCGGCAATATCGGTTCCGGCAAATAAATAGCTCAAAGATTGATGGCTTTTTGGGGCATGAGATAAGGCGTCTCTCATGCCTTTTTTTATGGTTGTCCTCCTCGCCGTTGGCAAACAATTTCTAACTTGCTAACCCCCAAAGGGGATAAGTCCCGCAGAGCGGGATAGTTCATTCACGAAATGGCTTACTGAAGTAAACCATTTCTAATTCACTGACGCGTTAACGAAATTCTTTGCCGTTGGCAAACAATTTCTAACTTGCTAACCCCCAAAGGGGATAAGCGCGTTAACGAAATTCTTTGCCGTTGGCAAACAATTTCTAACTTGCTAACCCCCAAAGGGGATAAGCGCGTTAACGAAATTCTTTGCCGTTGGCAAACAATTTCTAACTTGCTAAAAATTTTGGAAATGTTATTTAGGATACCATGACCGTACGTTTGCGACTCATGATTGTTTCAATTTTCGGCTTGGCCGTGACGATGGCTGTCTGGGGCTGGATCCAATTGCGGGCCCTCGACAAGATTCTTATCGAACAGCAACTGAAGAAACTTTATGACGTCGCCGAAACGGTGAATACCTATTACCAGCACTTTCCTACTGCCAAGGGGCTTTCCGCCCTGGATGTCACCTTGAAAGACCATGTGCAGAGTGACAACCGGCTGGCGAGAATCGACATCTTTTCCGAAGCGCCCGGCGATGTCGATTATGTTGCCGGTGCCGGACGCGTCCCCTATGAGTGGTCCGAGAACCTGGTGGAGTCCGTCGGGAAAAAAGCCAAGCCTTTTTATAAAAAATTGCAAACGGAAGGTGGTCCGGCCCTCGGCCTTTTATACACATCCGGATGGGGTGAAAAGCCGGGGCGGCGGGTGGTAGTTTGTGCGATCGTATTTTCCCGCTCCAACGGGGAGATTCTTTCGCAAGCACAGCATTTGCTGGCAGCGAGCACGGTTGGTCTGTTGCTCGTAATTATGCTTATCCTGGCCTTCAGCTATGGCTGGCTTATCGACCGGCCGCTAAAAATAATTATCGATACGATCGACCAATTCCACGCCGGGCGCTATGCCCAGCGCATCCCCATCCTCAGGAAAGACGAATGGGGGCAGTTAACAGAGCATTTCAACAGGATGGCCGAGGAGATAGAACAGGTGCTGGCCAGGAACAGAGAACTGAACAGACAGTTGGAGGTGCGAGTTCAGGAGGCGACGCATAATGTTGTACAGTTGCAGAAACAGGTGAGCCAGATGCAGCAGCTTACCGCGATGGGATACTTAACTGCCAATCTGGCGCATGATCTGGGCACCCCCCTGCATTCTATCGCCGGTTTGGCCCGGTTGCTGCTGGAAAGAAAAGAAGACTGGCCTCCGGACGCCGCGCGAAAGCTGGAGTTGATTGTGCAGCAGGCGCAAAGGCTGAACGCAACCATTCAAAATGTCCGACGCGCCACGCGTTTGCCAGAGCCGCATTTCGAAATCCTCTCCGCTGCGGAGCTCATTAACGATACCCTGTCCCTGTTGGAACCTCAACTCCAGCGGGCGGCTATCAAAGTTTTCCTGCGAGTGGGGAAAAATATTGCCCCGCTGCTGGCGGATCGGGACCGCGTCCAGACAGCACTCTTTAATTTGATCCAAAATGCTATCGAAGCCATGCCGGAAGGCGGGCGCCTGGATATTAAGCTCTTTACCGCCCCGGCGCGTCACACCTTGGCCATTTCCGTGAAGGATAGCGGCGTCGGCATTTCTCCAGAGCTTATGGAGAGGGTTTGCGAACCTTTCTTTAGTACCCACCAGGATGAGGGTGTCCGGGGTTTGGGACTTGCCATCGTCCAGGATATCGTCAAAGCGCATGGTGGTGAAATGGAGATCAACAGCCGTCCTGGGAAAGGCAGTGAAATAATCATTTATTTCCCCTTGGCGGAGACTTCCGGAGAACAGAAACCTCAGTCCTGATTTTCTTTCACGAGACCATAATGCTGGATTTTGTTGCGGAGGGTTTTTCTGTCGATGCCCAGCAATTGCGCGGCCTTGCTTTGATTCCAGGAAGTTGATTCCAGTGTCTGCAGGATCTGGACCCTTTCGGCGTCTTCCAACGGGGTGAGGAAAGGCAAAGTTGTTTCCTGCCGCAAGCGGAATCTCTCGGGTAAATGTTCCGGCAGGATGACCATAAAAGGGGACATAAGCAGCGTCTGTTGCAAAACGTTTTCCAGCTCCCGCACGTTGCCGGGCCAGTCATAGGTAGTAAGCAGTTCCATGGCTTCCGCGGAGATACGTACCTGGGGGTAGTCCATTTTTTTCAACAGGGATTCGATCAGTTGCAGTAGGTCTTCTTTGTGTGCCCGTAACGGGGGGATGTGCAACCGCACGACAAAGCGGTAGAGCAGATCGGAGCGAAATGATCCTTTTTTTACTTCCTCGTCGATATCGCGATTGGCCGCCGCCACCACGCGCACGGTGACTTGACGCGTTTCGTGCCCCCCTAATTGACGCACCTCCCCATTTTGCATGAAGCGCAGCAACTTGCCTTGCAAGGCCGGGGACATCTCGGTAATTTCGTCGAGAAACAGCGTGCCTCCCTGAGCTGAGGCGATTAAGCCCACGTGATGATGATCGGCCCCGGTGAAAGCCCCTTTTTCGTAGCCAAAAAGCTCCGATTCCAGCAGGTTGTCCGGGATAGCGCCGCAATGGACGACGACAAAGGGCTTATCACGGCGGGAGCTGAGCTGGTGCAGGGAACGGGCCGTCAGTTCCTTGCCGGTACCGCTTTCACCCTCGATCAGGACGCTGGCCCAGGCATCAGCCACCCGGGCGATCTGCTTGTAAAACTCTACCATGATGGCGGAAGAGCCGACAAATTGGGGCGTTTCCTTTTGATGTTGCTGCCCATCCATCCGCCGTTGCCTGATCTCGCGCATCTCCAGAATTTTTTTTGCCATACCCCGAATCGCCTCAGGGGTGAAGGGCTTACTGATGTAGTCCCAGGCGCCCAGGCGCAGGGCGTCCATTGTGGTTTCCAAGGAACCGTAAGCCGTGACCAGGATAACGGGGATCTCCGGCCACTTTTCCTGCACCCGGCGCAGGAGGTGCAAGCCGTCGATATCAGGCATCCTGATATCGGAAATCAGCAGATCGTAGGCGGAGAGATCGCGCCTCAGGGCCTCTTCGGCGGAAGTGCAGGCATCGACCTGATAGCCGGCCCGTGAGAGCGCTTCCTGGAGGAACTCGCAGGCCACGGCGTCATCGTCGATAACAAGAATGCGGGCAGTCATAAGCGGTCAAAATCCATTTCTTTCTCTTTCATAAAGCCGGCTTCCTAAATCTTACGGCTTTCCATTGCAATTAACAGCCGCGTTATTGTATAGGATTTTTCAGAATTATTACATAAGAAATCTGTTCCTTAACAGAAAAGTTTACAGAAGGGCAATCCAGAGAGAGAAGTTATTATGAAAAACCTGGCTAGGTTGATCGCGGTTGCAAAGGGTGATGCAGCACCCGATCTGGTGCTGAAAGGCGGCCGGGTTGTCAATGTTTTTTCCCGGGAAATCGTGGCGGCGGACGTCGCAGTTTACGAAGGGTCTATTGCCGGTGTCGGCAGTTATGACGGCCCGAAAATATACGATGCCCGCGATGCTGTCATTTGCCCTGGGTTCATAGACGGACATGTCCACTTGGAAAGCACAATGCTTTCACCTCCAGAGTTGGCGAAGGCGGTAATCCCCCACGGCACTACCGCGATCATTGCCGATCCTCACGAAATTGCCAACGTCATGGGAGAGAAAGGCCTGCGCTTCTTCCTGGATGGCACGGCAGAGTTGCCCGTGGATATTTATTTCATGCTTCCTTCCTGTGTTCCCGCCACACCTTTGGAAACATCGGGTTTTCACCTCGGCGCTGCGGCCCTGCGTTCTTTCCGGAAAAAACCACGTGTCCTGGGGCTTGGGGAAGTGATGAATTACCCCGGGGTGATAAAGGGCGACCGCGAGGTTATCGCCAAGATTCGAGCCTTTTCAGGCATGGTAATCGACGGACATGCGCCGCTTTTAATGGGTAGGATGTTGAATGCCTACGTGGCAGCCGGCATAGGTTCTGACCATGAATGTACGGAGTTGGCGGAGGCGGAAGAAAAACTCCGCCTGGGCCAGCACATTATGATCCGGGAAGGGACACTGGCCAAGAACCTACGGACGCTTCTTCCCCTGGTCACACCCATAACTTTGCCGCACTGTTCCTTTGTCACCGATGACCTCCATCCCGCCGATTTGCTTGCCTGCGGCCACCTCGATCACCTTCTCCGGCAGGCGCTGGCAGCCGGCATGGAGCTTGTTCCCGCCCTGATGATGGTTACCCATAATACGGCGCGCTACTTCGGCTTGAAAGGCCGGGGTGCGATTGCCCCCGGTTATCAGGCGGATCTGACGATCCTGTCCTCCGTCAAACCTTTGCAGGTACAAAGCGTCATCAAAAACGGCCGACTAATATTTGATCAAGGGGAACTATTGGTTGACATAGAGAGCTTAAAGGTGGGAGCCGATCTTAAAGCCATGCAGGTACGTCCCTGGGGGCCGGAAGCCCTCGCCATACCCTGGGAAGGAGCGAAGATCCGCGTTATCGAGCTTATCCCGGGTCAGCTTTTGACAAGGGAAGTTGTCGCAGCAACGGTTCCCCGCCGGGGATTGCTGGAGGCGGACCCGGAGAGAGATCTCCTTAAACTTGTTGTCATGGAAAGGCACCATGGCACGGGCAATTTCGGTCTGGGGATGGTGCGCGGCTTCGGCCTGAAACGAGGCGCCATCGCTTCCTCGGTTGCCCACGATTCCCATAACATCCTCTGCGTCGGCGCAAACGACGGGGATATGTATGCGGCGGTCAAGGCTGTGGAGGCCATGGGAGGCGGTCTGGCCGTTGCTGCCGAAGGAAAGGTGCGGGCAACCCTTCCCCTGCCCATTGCCGGGTTGATGTCGACCGATCCCCTGCCGGTCGTGGCGGCAAAGTGGAAAGAGTTGCAGGTGGCATCAAGATCCTTAGGATGCCCCTTGGAAGAACCCTTCATGACGCTTTCCTTCCTGGCCCTTCCCGTGATACCGGAATTGAAGATCACCGATCGCGGGCTGGTGGACGTCAGGCAATTCAAGCATGTGCCACTTTTTCTCGGCGGCTGAAATGGGTAAAAGTAGGCAAGCTCTTGTTGAAAAATCGGGGTGGTTATCTCCGCTGGCAAGGCGCACGGTGGAAGCGGTTATTGGCTTCTGCTCAGCCCGTTTCCTTTAGGGTCCGGAAGTATTTCCTGATGCGCTGCGCGTTGGTCCCCAGGTCGCTTTTTCCGACCCGGGAGAGGGAGCGGACATCGATCCTGCTGCCCTGCTTGGTTGCCTTAATCCGCACAACAATGTCATCATGGAAGCCAAACCAGAACGTGGTATCTGTGGCCTCGATGGACCCCTGCGAATCCTCGGCGGCAACAATCCTCCAGCCAAGGGCACGGGCGGCGCTCAAGGCTTTTTGGAAAGCCTGCTCCGGAGGAAGGGGAAGCTCGAGCGGGACAATGTCCGGATAGGCCGCCCGCTGCTGGGAGGCAAGCTTCGGCCCGCCGTACTCCGCGAGATTGAGTCCTTTTCTCAAGGGTAGCACCGCTCGGAAAGAGGGGGGATTCTCCGTATCCGTCGTAATATCGTGGATAGCGGGCAAGAGCTTGGCATACCGCCAAAATGACCAGGGAAGGCCCGTGACGGCAAAGGCGATCAGCAGGCCCAGCAGGGCGAGGCTAAAGCCCCGGTGCCGGCTGCCGGGTCTTGTCAGGATAGCGCCGATGAGGGCAGTTACACCGGCGATGCCTCCACAATATGCAGCCCACCTCAGGATCAACATGCCGGTGCGAAAATTCCAAATCCCCAGGCGATTGCCAAAGCCGGCGGATATGGCCGTGATGCCCGCCAGGACGGCCAGGATGAAACCGGCAATGGCCAAAAGAGAATAATCTCGGGGCGCTTCCTTAAACTTTTCTTCCATAGCCCATTCCCTCATTTATGTAATCAGGTCGGCCTCTACATTGAGGATTAGAAAGAAATGCTTGCCGACCATGAAGCCCCCACTCTCGATCTCAAGGTTGGTTGTCATTCCGAAATCCTCGCGATTGATGTCGGCTGTTGCCCGAAAGCCGAAGGTTGTAAACAGTTCCTTGTCGTCTTGGAATTGTGAGGGACCCGCGTACCTCACATCCAGCATAACGGGACGTGTTACCCCGTGGATGGCGAGGTCTCCCTGTACTTTGCAGTGATCCATGCCGGCAACCGCTACATGCGTGCTGCGAAAGGTGATGTGGGGGAAACGCGCCACGTCAAGATAATTCGCGCTTTTCAGGTCGCTGTCCCGCGCCTCCTGGCCGGTGTAAATGGAGGCGGCATCGATTTCCACCTCCACAAAAGATTTCGCCACGTCCGCAGGATCAAACAGGAGCGTGCCGGACAGTTTATTAAAACGACCCGTGACCCAACTTACCATCATGTGTCGCACTTCAAAGACAGCCGAACTATGAACGGGATCGAGATTCCATTTTGCCATTTTGTTATTCCTTTCTTTAAAAAATATTCCTCTCTTTCTAAAAAGATTCGCAAAATATCCTCAACTTCTGATCAACGCCTGCCCAATTTCAATTTAACATAAACATAAATTGGGTAAAATCAAGGAGCCGCAAGATCGAGCGTAATCTCCCATTGTCAATCAATCTCAGTCAATCAAGCCTGAACTTACTGGATCTCAGGTATCACTTCGGCTGTTGGTCGAACATAATACTCCTAGGGTTTGAAAGGAACTGCCATATTTAAAAGAATGAAATGAAACTGACAAATATTTCAAGTAAAAACTACATTATTTTATAGCTACCCTGTTGATTATTCATATAACCTAGTGTTAAAATTTAACATATTACGTTGGCATAATTCTGGCTTATATTAGGGAGATTTAATTAAGAAGGGGTCCGTACGTCAAAGGAATCAGGCTAAAACGGATTCGAGATACTCGTTCAGAAATTAGAGTTATTCCGGTTTGACCACCTGTGCATCCAGTTGATTACCGTCGCGTCGCGACATTTATAAACTTTTCTAGGGATTTAAACCCTCCCCGAAAGGGACATTAAAGGAGGTATGCATGATGAAAGAGAGTTTTAAGGAAATAGTGGGGGAAGGTAACGTTATTGATAATAACAAGGAATTAAAGAAGTTTTCCTCAGATTACAGTAATATACCTTCGATCGCGCCTGAGTTGGTGGTGAAGGTAAGCGAAGAGGAGGAAGTGCTTAAGGTCGTTCGTCAATGCAACGATGAAGGGCTTTCTATTTATCCCTCCAGCTCTAAGGTTCATTATTATGGTGGTACTTTGCCGAGGAAAGAAAGTTCCATAGTGATGGATCTTTCGGGAATGAACAAAATTCATGAAGTCGATGAGCTTAGCCATTGGGTTCATATCGGTCCCGGTGTCACTTGGGGGCAGCTGCAGACGGATCTGGAAAAGAAAGGATATCGCAGCATTATTCCTCTCTTGCCCCATGCAAAAAGGAGCGTCCTTACCGATTGGCTGGAAAGGGAAGCGCCCACGGCCTGCAAGTTTGAGTGCAATGAGACGATTGCCTCCATGTGGGTTACCTGGGGCATCGGGGAAAGTTTCGTTACTGGCTCGGCAAGTGTGAACAATTTCAGGAAAGAGGGTTGCTTCGCCGACGGTGTCAATCCCCAGGGACCGGGCAGTATAGATTTTTGGAGACTTCTGCAGGGTGCGCAAGGGACCTTCGGTGTTGTAACCAAGGCGATCTGCAAGATAGAATTCATCCCTGCCGTTTCCAAGGCGGTTTTCTTTACTTCAGACGATCTTTCCGATCTAACTGCTCCCTTGTATGAAATGGGAAAGAGATATGTGGGGTTGGAAAGATTCATCGTGAATGATGTGACTTTAGCTGCGATATTGGGCGACAACAAACTTAAATCATCCCTTCCCGGTTGGACAACAATCAATGTGCTCATGGGCTTGCCAATAGGGAGCCCCGATGACATGGTGGATTACCAGTTTAGCTATGTCCAGAATCAACTTAGGGCGAAATTTCCGAAAATTGCCATAGCTGAAAAGCTTAAGGGCGCTCCCGCTGGAACGGAGGAAAAATTGCCGGAGATGTTGAGAAAGCCCTGGCCGGAAAACAAGGTGTTTTGGAAACATGCCGCGAAGGGTAATTGCCAGGAGTTGATATTCACAACCCTGTTGAGCAAGACGCCACATTTCACGGCTATTTTGAAGAATATTGCGTTGGAACACTCCTATCCCGTTGAGGATATAGGGGTCTATATCCAGCCCCTTGAAGATATGAGGGCGTGTCAGGTCTCCTTTATGCTTCCCTTTGATGATAAAAATGAAGCAGAGTCGAAAAATGTCCAGAGATTATATCGCCAAGCCATCATTGAGGTTCTTAATGAAGGGGGATATTTCAATCGCATCTACGATGGCATTGGTGATGTGGTTTATACTTTGCCGAGGGTTCAGGGCTACATGAGACAGATCCGGAGAGTGAGGAAGCTCTTTGATCCGAATGGTATTATGAGTCCGGGTAAACTTTGCTTCTAACTTATTTGGCTGGTTGCTAGATTCGGAAATTACTCCAGTGGGACCAAAAGAATAAGCGTTGTTAATAATAGAGAGTTTGCGTTATTAAATTTAGGGAGGACATATATGAAAGAAATAAACGAAATAACTGAAATAACCGATAGACCAAAGCCGGTAACCTTCAAATTGGATTTGGATCTGAGGAATTATCTCTGGGAAGTAAAAACGTGTACGGGATGCGCCATGTGCAAATATGGTGATTGGATTTATGTGCCTGCTCCGGATGTATACGACTTTTCCTGGATTTGCCCGGAGTGGGAATGCGGTGTACTGGATCATTATGGCACCCCCGGCATGATGAAGATTTTAGGGGCTGTCTTTTCGGGGGATCTGAAACTGGATGATCCGACGATAAGTGAATTTGTTTATAAATGTCATCTGTGCGGTGGATGCGACATCGGCTGCAAGAGAAACCTCGATTTAGAGATACTTATGACCCATGAATCCCTGATGGTCCAGCTTGTAAAAGAAGGCATCGGCCCCCTGCCGCCGCACCGGGCTCTTGCTGACAGGATAAAAAAAAGCGGGAATTATTTTGGAAAAGCCGAGAGTGAGCGGATGGCATGGGCGAAGGAGGGGGTTAAGGTGGCCGCTAAGGCCGATTTGCTTTATTATGTCGGATGTTATGCAGGTTACAAATATCCGGCGATTGCCAAGAGCGTTGGGAAAATATTGAACACCGCGAAGGTTCCATTTATGCTTATGGAAGGGCAGAAGTGCTGCGGGTATAAGCTTTTCTGTTCAGGGCTTGTTGAGGATGTGGCCGTAACGGCAAAGGCGGCGATCAAGAGGATAAAAGACCTTGGCGTGAAGGAAGTTGTTACCGAGTGCGCTGATTGTTACAGGATGCTGAAGGTGGAGTACCCAAAGGTATTAGGCATCGGCACGAAGGACCTTGGCTTTGAGGTTTATCATATTGCGGAATACGCCGACCGTTTGATCAAAGACGGTGCGATAAAGCCTGTGAAGGAGTTTCCTGAAAAGATTGCCTATCACGATGCTTGTGGATTGGGCAGGCTTTCCGAGCCCTGGATCCCATGGGAAGGCATAAGGGACGCTGATGACTGGGGCCAGTTAAAACCGAAAAGGGAATTCAGGCGAGGCACAAAGGGCTGCTATGAGCCTCCGAGAGAGGTCCTAAAAAGCATCCCCGGGGTTGAGCTTGTCGAGATGCTCCGCCACCATCACAATGCGGTGTGTTCCGGTTCCTGCGGGGCCGTTAGAGAAGCCTTTCCCGAGGAGCAGGCCTTTACCACGGACGTGAGGATGAGGGAAGCAAATTATGCGGGGGCGGAGACCCTTGTCGTGTCCAACCCCAGGACTCTTGAGGTTTTTGAGGAGTCGTTGGCGAGGATGAAGGATGGCGGCATGGCCAAAAATATCGCCGAGGTAAAAGAGCGGTTTGTGGGATTAAAGAAGTCTCTCAATTTTACATCCTTTGGTATAAAACGTGTCCAGGATCTGGCTATCTTTTTGGCCTCGTCAATAGAATAAGGAGGGTTTGAATATGACTACACACTATATTTCGGAGTTGGATATAAAGGAGAAAATTAGTCAATTGCGGCAGGAACCCTACTGGACGGAAGCGCCGGATGCAGCCTTCGAGGAAATGAAGGCAGTCCTGGGCTCTCGTTGGGTAAACAGGGACAAGGTGGTTCGCCAGGCCTATTACGCCAGAGGGTACGGGTTTGAGTTATGGCCTGCCATGGGCGTTTCTTACCCTCCTTCCGTCATCACCCTTCCGTCCTCGACTGAAGAGGTGGCGGCCATAGTAAAAATTTGCAATAAATATAGTTTGGCCTTTGTGCCGATGAGTTCAGGATGGATGTCTCAGGCCACGCCGAGGTTCCGTTCCGACATGGTGTTGATTGACCTGCAAAGGATATGGTCGTGGGACATAGACGAAGAGAACATGTTTGTCTCGGTCGGTCCTGGTGTACGTTTTGGTCATCACTGCCAGGGATGTCTTGAACACGGGTTATGGTTCATCAATACGGGTGGTGGATCGGCGTCCTGTGTCATTGCCAACACCTTGAACTACGGTTGTTCGCCGCTCAATTATCGGATGGGCAACGCCCAGAGGAGGGCCTTGAGCTTGGAATGGGTCACTCCGGAGGGTGATATCGTTTATTCCGGTTCCTGGACCCAAGGTGAAGACGGTTTCGGCGGCGACGGTCCGGGTCCCAATCTGATGGGCGTGCTGAGGGGTATGAATACTTGGTTTGGTGCCATGGGGATTGTGACCAAAATGACCGTTAAGGCCTTTTCCGTAATAGAGAATGCCACGGAGGTTATTGTGCCTGAAGGTATTACGCCGGACACAAGTCTGGCCTTCAAGGATACGGGACGCATAAGATGGATAAATTTTCAGTTCCCCAGCAGGGAGGCCATGGAGAAATGTATGGCGGAAGTGGGGCATGCCCAGATAGGTGCGGCCTGGACGAAGGTGCCTGTTTTTTGGAGGTATATTGCGCAAGCCAGGGACAAAGAGGATTTCTGGGAAAAATGGAGTGGCGTGACAAATGAAGATGTTGATAATTTCTTTATGCTGCGTGCCCTTTTTGTGGGCTATACCTCCCATAAACAGATGGAGTACGAGCTTAAGGTTTGCGAAGATATCATGAAAAAGTATGGCGCTAAGGAAAGGAGGACCAAACCTTCCGATGAATCGTGGATAAAGAACGCAGATGCTAACGGCATGTGGATGATGACCAGCGGTTATGTCACGACCGATGGGGGGCAGGAGAGTCTGAGGTCCTGTATTGAAACGGGTAAGACACTCTCCCGTGTTTTCGCTGCCGAAGGCTATGATGGAGCGTTCTTGGATGTAAAAGGTGATACCGGATGGTGGCAGTCAAATGATTATGGACATTCGGCGTATGTCGAGTTTATGCTTTACCAGAACGTTGATCACTGGGATCCTCTCTCTCCCTATTTTAGGTCGGATATTCTCGAAAAGGGATTAAAGTGGTGTTTTGAAGTTGTACCGGATGTGGATGCCTTGGTGGGGAGTGCTAACTTTATGGGGGCCTTCCAGTATCCACTGATCTATCACGGCATCGATCACTGCAACTACCAGGTCTGGATGGATAGATTCAAGTGTGAATTCGACCCAAAGGGCTTGGCAAATCCGCCGGCACCCTATGATATAGAGAACCTGATAGAGGTGCTGCCTGATGACATGCTGCCGAAAGTCCGTTCGCGGATAAGACGCGCCTTGAGAGGTAAATCGGTGGCACCGAGTGCTGCTCCCGAGAAGAAACTCGGCCTGGTAAGTGGTAAATAAATGAAATTGACCGAATAGCGATTTTTTCCTTTTTAAGACGTCATTTCGGCCTAATATTTTAGTGTTGAAAAAAGAGGTTAGGCAAGATTATGGCAGGATGTTTTATGTGAGAGAATAACGACTGCACATCTTCGGTGGGGTTGCCGGCAGCTGCGGCTGGGCTTGAGAAGAACAAGGAGGGACGCGGTTGGTGGGCAACTCCATGGGAAGAAGCCTCGAAAGAAAAAGCACACGTTGTTGACCTAACTAGGAGTTTGTCCACCCTTTTTGAACATTACCGCTCTATTACTTTTTTACTTATGTGAAAGCGGAAATTATATACCGGATCGCATTTCACTAAATGGAGGTAAATATGGATTTCGAGTTTACCAAGGAAGAAAGAGAATTACAGGAAGAGGTTCGTGCATTTATTAAAAAGGAATTAACCCCGGAGGTATTGAAGGAGACCGAAGAAGAGGGGCTGGGTGATATTTATGGGGCGCCGGAAGGACGAAAAATAATCCAGAAGATGGGGGCCAAGGGATGGCTCGCCTCTACATGGCCAAAGGAGTATGGCGGCCTCGGGGCATCAGAGATTGTAGCATACATAATCAGTGAAGAACTGGGTTATCATGGCTTGCCTTTCAGTTTTGTTGCCGCCCATATGGCAGGCCCGACGATTCTGCGCTTTGGAAGTGACGAAATGAAGAAGAAGTGGCTGCCCAGGATCGCCAGCGGAGAAATCGAGTTTGCCCTTGGCTACACAGAACCTCAGGCGGGATCGGACCTCTCGGCATTGAACCTTCGTGCGGAAGACAAGGGTGATTACTTTCTGTTAAACGGAACAAAGTTGTTCAACACCGCATGTCATGTTGCCGATTACCACTGGCTGGCCTGCCGGACTAATTTTGATGGCCCCCGGCATAAGGGTGTCTCCATGATGATCGTGGACTTGAAGAGCCCCGGTATCACAATAAGCCCTCTAATAACAATGTCCGACTGGCGGACCAATGAGGTTTCCTATGAAGATGTGCGCGTTCCCAAGGAGAACCTGGTTGGTGAGAAGAATAAGGGATTCTACTATCTGATGACGGCCTTGGATTTTGAACGGGTACTTAACATTGGAAGGTACCGCCGTATCTTCGACGAATTAGTCGAATATACCAAGGAAACGGTAGTAGATGGGGAACCGCTATCCAAAAAGCCTTTGATCCGCCAAAAACTGGCACAGCTTGCCACGGAAATTGAGGTGGTGCGGCTCCTTTACTATCAGCTTGCCCATATTATGGATAAGGGGGGCGTACCTAACCATCAATCATCGATGGAAAAGACCTTTACCGCGGAATGTTCCCAACATATTACGAGTGTGGGGATGGACATTTTGGGTCTCTACGGTCAACTGAAGGGAGGCTCTAAGTGGGTGCAACTGAAGGGTCGGATGGAAAAACTATATAGAAACAGTGTTGTTTTGACGATTTATGGAGGAACTTCCGAGATACAGAGAAATATTATCGCCCTGAGAGGATTGGGCTTGCCGGCATAAATATCAGGACCTGCTCTAAACGGTAAAAGGAGGAAAAGGATTATGGATTACGATTTCAACGAAGAACAGATATTACTAAAAAACGCCGCAAAGGGCTTCCTGGCAAAGGAATGCAAGCCTCTGTTCGTAAGAGAAATGGAGAAAGATCCGCAGGGAATTACGCCTGAACTCTGGCAAAAGATGGCAGAGCTTGGCTGGATGGGGGTGGTATTTCCTGAAGAATACGGCGGGTTTGGTGGGAGTTATCTCGATTTGACAGTACTCCTTCTGGAAATGGGATATTCCTGTCTGCCCGGACCCTTCTTCTCTACGGTTATTTTAGGTGGCGTGACTATTATGGAGTCTGATAACGAGGAGAAAAAGCAAGAGCTACTGGCATCGATCGTTGAAGGCAAGATGTTTGTGACCTTGGCACTTACCGAAGCAACGGCAGGGTATTCACCGGAAAGGATAGCGGTAAAAGCAATAAAGGATGCCGATGATTTTGTAATTAATGGGACAAAACTCTTTGTCCCGGACGCCCATTGGGCCAATTATATCATTTGCGTTGCCAGAACGAAGGAAGGAAAAAACAAAGAAGGGATTACCCTTTTTCTTGTCGATGCAAAGAGCCGGGGGCTAGAGATTGATCCACTCGAAACATTTGCCGGTGATAAACTTCATGAAGTTGTCTTCAACAATGTAAGAGTGCCTAAAGAAAATATCCTGGGTAAACTTGATCAGGGCTGGCCGATAATCGAAAAGGTCCTTCAAAAGGCGGCAATTGCAAAGTGTGCGGAGATGGTCGGTGGCGGCCAACGGGCATTGGAACTTGTCATCGAGCAGGTTACCGAGAGAGAACAATTTGGCAAGAAGGTGGGAAGCTTTCAGGCTGTTCAGCACCATTGCGCAAATATATTTACTTATCTGGAGACGGCCAGATTAATGACCCATCAGGCAGCCTGGAGGATAAGCGAAGGTTTGCCTTGCGACAGGGAGGCTGCCATGACCAAAGCATGGGTAAGTGATTCCTGCCATAGCCTTATTGCCTTGGCGCATCAAGCTGTCGGAGGAACTGGTTTTATGGAAGAGCACGACCTCCAACTCTACTTTAGAAGGACTAAGGCGGGCCAGGTATATTTTGGAGATGCCGATTTTCATCGTGAAGTATTGGCTGATGTCATGGGATTATAGGATAAATGAAACATGTTACAAAAGTTGGGAGCCTTCGATCGGGTCAGTAAAGGGGAACTCCTCGGAAGAATCGAGGGACTCAAGGAACTGATGGCAAAGCAGGGGATCGATTTTGTCATCATCATGCGGAACGTCGACCTCTTCTACTTCACTGGCACGGCCCAGAAGGGCTTGCTGGTCATTGCTCCGGGTCACCCCCCCCTTCTTTTTGTTGAAAAGAGCGTTACTCGAGCCAGGCTGGATACCTCCCTCGATGTTATACCCATAAGAACGGACCGCGATGCCGGTCAGATACTTGCTGAGAAAAAGATTCTCCGGGGCCAGGGAGCTATGGAGCTGGACATGCTTCCGGTCAAGGTATATGAACGGTTCAAGAACAGCGTGGGATACAACAACTTCGTGGATGCATCACTCCTCATCTCGGAACTGAGAACGATTAAGAGCCCTTTCGAGCTGGAACAAATAAAAAAAGCCGGGGCGATCTTCAATCATGTTTTTGCCCGGGCGAAAGAGGTCATCCGGGAAGGCGTCAGCGAAGTGGAAATCGATGCCGATCTGGTTGCGGAAGGAAGGAAACAGGGTCATCAGGGATATCCCCGGGTGCGGGGCTTTAACCAGGACACGCTTCCCCTTTGCGTCTTTTCCGGCTTTTCCACCGGCATTTCTTCCTACTTTGACGCTCCCATCACCGGTGTCGGTCTTACCCCTGCCATGCCTCAGGGGGCCTCATTTCTTCGGGTCGAACGCGGCAACCCTGTTATCGTCGACTATTGTGGCTGCTATAACGGCTATTGCAGTGATGAAACGAGAGTCTTTACCGTTGGAGAGCAGCGGGAAATATTCAAGAAACCCTGCGAGGTGGCGAGGGAGATCCTGGAAGACGCGGAGAGCTTCGGCAAAGCCGGTGTCGATACAACGGAGCTTTTTAACAGGGCCATGCAGAGGGTAAAAAAAGCCGGCCTGGAAAACCACTTCATGGGGCACGGAGAAGGGCAGGTTTCTTTTATCGGCCATGGTTTGGGGCTGGAAATGAACGAGCTGCCAATTATTACCGCCCGGCACAGCCGGATTCTTCAGGAGGGCATGGTCTTCGCGTATGAACCTAAGTTCGTCTTTCCAGGGGAGGGGGCCGTCGGGCTGGAACTATCCTTCATCGTCAGAAAAAACGGACTCGAGAGGATTTCAGATATTCCTCTTGATGTGGTTTGCCTCTAGTATTGTAACAAATGCTAGATGGAATGAAATAAACCTGCCCAGGTAAATAGCAAGCTCATCGCATATATATGCGGAACAGGAGAGGCGCATGAAAAAGATAGTCGTGGGTATTACCGGAGCATCGGGGATAATTTACGGGATAAGGACCTTGGAGGCCCTTAATAAGCAGGCGGTGGAGACGCATCTCATTATTTCCGATGGGGCCGTGAGAACGATGTCTCTAGAATCGTCCTATTCATTGGAAGCATTGAAGGCGCTGGCTACTTATGTACACAGTTTTGCTGATTTGGGGGCTTCTGTGTCAAGCGGCTCCTACCGTGCGGATGGGATGATCGTTGCACCCTGTTCGATAAAAACACTTTCTGCCATAGCTAATTCTTATAATGACAATCTCCTGGTAAGGGCGGCCGATGTAACTCTTAAGGAGAGGAGAAAACTGGTCCTTATTGTCCGTGAGACGCCACTTCATGTGGGCCATCTTGAGTTGATGTTGCGAGTGTCGCGCATGGGCGGGGTCATTTTGCCGCCGGTTCCCTCCTTTTATCACTTGCCGAAGACCATTGACGATATCGTCAATCAGACGGTAGGTAAGGCCCTTGATCAGTTTTTAATTGACGCCCACCTTTTCAACCGCTGGTGCGAAGACGAGAAAACGGACTAGTTGACGGATGGTAAAGTCGTTTAATAAAAAGGACCTCCACATCAAAGCCTGCGTGAATCAAGATGTGGAAGCATCCGTACCCAGCGGTTTTGAAAAGGTTAAATTATCTGGCGCTTTTCCCGAGTTCTGTTTTACCGAGATGGATACTTCTTGTGAATTTCTCGGGAAAACACTCGCTTTGCCCTTGCTCATTGCACCAATGACCGGGGGAGGCCGTCTGTCCCAAAAAATCAATAGGCGTCTGGCAGCGGCTGCCGAGATGTTCGGTTTGGGTATGTGCGTTGGATCTCAGAAATTGATGCTGGACAACCATTATTTCCCTGACTCCTATCTTTTGCGAAGCATTGCTCCAACTGTTCCTCTGTTGGCCAATATCGGTCTGGTTCACGTAAAAAGAGGCAAGGATTATCTGACCCGAGCTGTTGAATCCATTGAAGCCGATGGTTTGATCCTCTACGTCAATCCTATTCAGGAAATTCTGCAAGAAGGGGGTGAAAAGGATTTTTGCGGTATCCTGGATCGGCTTGAAGAAATTATCGCTGACTTCCCCTATCCTATTATTCTCAAAGAGGTGGGATGCGGCATCCCGGAAAATCTAATGAAATGGGCGGCCGGTAAAGCTGGTATCAAAGGTATAGACGTTGCCGGATTAGGGGGGACAAATTGGATCAGGATCGAGGGCCTGATGTCGGGCAGTGATTATAAGCTGTATGAAAATTTAGGCACCGAAACAACGGAGGCAATCGTGACCGCCCGAAGATATATATCAGACGACCGTTACCTGATTGCTTCCGGCGGCATACGAAGCGGGATTGATATGGCAAAGGCCTTGGCCTTAGGCGCAAACATGGTTGCCATAGGGCTTCCTTTTTTGCGTTGGGCGTTTAAATCGCCAGAAGAGATTATCAACGGAGTCAATAATTTGCGAAAAGAATTGCAAGTGGCGATGTGGTACACCGGTTCAAGCAACGTTTCCGAGTTGCGAGGTAGATTTATATGGAAGACATAGATGCGGATTTTCTTCCATAGGGGATCCCGAGCTTTTTCATCCTGGCCCGCAAAGTGCCGGGGTTAACCCCCAGCATGGCTGCCGCCCCGTCCGCCCCCTCGACTTTCCCGTTCGCTTGGTTAAGCACC
>Ga0209514_10003255_pt1 | contig 23627 bp, 25 predicted proteins | sample Subgrocontami58m_FD_187452 | JGI IMG/M metagenome (GOLD analysis project Ga0209514, IMG submission 187452) | Subsurface groundwater microbial communities from S. Glens Falls, New York, USA - GMW37 contaminated, 5.8 m (SPAdes) (version 3) | ecosystem: Environmental > Aquatic > Deep subsurface >...
CAAAACCTTGATGCGATACATCCTGATTTTTCCGGAGATATAAGCTAAAACTTCCCGGTTGTCGTCCAGTTTGACTTTAAAAGTAGCTCCAGGAAGGGCTTCTAAGACAGTTCCGTTTATCTTTTCCAACGGAGGCTATATTATCACAGGACGTAACTAACGTCAACGACTATTTTTGAGATGTCATGAGGTGACTTGAATACCCAGATTGGCCAAAAAGATACTTCTCCAGAAACAAAGCCAGGAAGACCATAAATGGTGGTCGTGATGTCGGTTTTACTTTTATCAGCAATCTTATTCTTGAAATCATTTACGTCAAACGCCCTCACCCAGTTTGATTTAAAGTCCATATTAAAACTCATATTCCCGTTTTTGAGGTCAAGCGTAGGGTCACCATAGCCAGAATCTGACTGCTGCAACGAACTGTCATGAAGTGTCAAATCAACATTTGATTGAGTCGCAACTTGACTGGCAAAAGCTCCCAACAAATCACCTTCCTTAAAACCAATCGCCTTAAATTCTCCAGACATAAGGATTGTAAATTTACCATCCGCGCCAGCTTCTTTGCTAACTGTTTCTTTGATCACTTGGAAACTGTAAGCCTTGGGCAATATTTTAACGTCATCTGGTACTTTAATAAATGTCTGCCCCTTTAAATTACTCTCTAAAATATTTTTAATATCAGATTCTGCTTTGACAATATCGTCTTTAGTAGGCACTTTGATATCTCCTACTATACCTCCGGACATCGGCGCAGAAGAAATTCCATAAAAAGCATCGTACTTAGGAGTGCCTTGAAAACCTGGAATCCTGAATTTAGAAGTAGGCTGTATATTGTAATCGGCTCCAGCTTTCTCCGCGGTCACAGACACATCTATTTGTGAACCGGAAATCTTGCCGTTATTAATTTTAGCCCCTGGCACCGTTATCTTTGTGTTAGTTTTAAAAATCTTGCCGTCAGGAGCTGAAAATCTGGTGCCGGCCAGAAGCGATTGTTTTTCTGAACTATATTCATTATAGATTGTTATTGTTCCTGTAGCTTTTCTTTCCACGTGCTGACTACCAGAAGCCGTATATGAAGCCTGTAGATTTCCTGGGTTGGTAAAAACTTGACCTGGCAATTGAATTGATTTATCAGTCGCCGTCACACTGCTTCTTGAAGCTGAAACTGTCACTATACCGTTAAAATTCCATGGAGTTTCTTTAAAAGTCATGGAGATGTTAGCTTTCGGCAAAACAAAGAAAGCTATCCAACCGAGGAAAGTAACTATAGCTACAAGCACTGTCCATCTGATGATTTTTGTGAATAATGTTGCTTCTGCTCTCGGTTTCTCTTCGGATTTTGGCTCAGTCCATGAAAGTTCTGAAGATTTTTGCCTGGAATTTAAAATAGAACCAAGTATCCCAGTTTTATCTTTTTTCTCTATATTAGTTTCCGGTTCAGGCGCTTCTTCTTTGCCTTCTTTTAGCTCTACGGTCCCAGGCTTTTTAATAACAATGTCTGTCACGAATTTCTTCCTGCCAAAAAACGGATTCAGAGCCTTCATGTCAAAGGCCTGAGCAAGTTCCAGAACATCATCGTCAACCGATTCAAATGAAACTGTTTTACCACCAGCCTCAGCCTCTCTTTTTACGAGTTTAAAATTATTCCTAACGCCAAAAGAAACAGAACCTCGAGGAACATAAAGAACAATGTCTTCATCGGGCGCCTTGATTATCTTTTCTATAATTAAAGTTATCGGGTCGGTTTTACCGACATAGATTTTTTTCATAAACTATGGCATTAACCACTTAATCCTCCTTTTAGCAATATCGTTTAACCATTCGTAGGAGGTATACGGAGTATTATACACCAAATCTTCTATATTTATTCTTTCTTTGAGTAAACAGAGCCTTCCCCTTTTATCTCCTATGGAAACCGACTTATTCACGATTGTTTCAGGCAATGGAAATTGATTTTTAATATATATCGTGGGCAGTTTTTTTAGCTCTTTCGTAGAAATATCTCTTAAACTCAAAACAACACCATCCATAAATCTCTTAAAAACTTCTGAGAACAATTTTTCCAACTTCGCTTTCACCGGCTCGGATATGTTTCCTGCCAAGAATTTTTGATAAATAGACCAAGCGGCGTCTTCAGGAACGGCAAAATTATCTGCAAAAACTTTGATAATATCATTTCTGCCCCATACAAATTCTCTGATATGAGCGGCTCCCTCAGGAGACACATAGAAAAAATGAGTTGCTTCTTCTCCAGGTTCAACGTAGAGCAAGTTTGAAAGATTTAGTTTTCTTGAAAGCAAATAGGCCTCTGCGCTCCCGGTTTCAAAGATTTCCACATTCTCCTTTTCTTTTGTATTCGGCTCTTTTATAACACCTCTTTTCACCATGGTTATACAAAGAGAAATCTGCACGTTCTTGCCGGCAAATCCATGAGCATTTATAACTTCGTGGCCGTCAACTTTTATACCGACTACTTTTACTCCGGCAAGTATTAAGTCTGTCTCTTCAACATTCAATCGTCCTGCCGCCAAAGTACGAAAGGTGTCAAAAGACTTCCAAACTGCTTTGGAAAGATAGTTTTCCAGATCGGCTTCGCTTATTTCTCCGCGGGATTGGTGGGGTAAATCAACCGAATAAAAAACGGTAACTGCTGTATTAGAATCAAATCCGATAACTTTAGTCACTAGGATTAATTATAAGTTATGTCTACCCCTTTGGTCTAACTCCAAAGAATATTTTGTAATTATTCCAAAGTAGCCTTAATCCTCCTTATTCCTGCTGAAACTGCTTCTTCTTTCAAAATCTTAAAATATCCCAATTCGTTCGTGTTAGCAACGTGAGGTCCTCCACAAAATTCCTTGCTAAAGATATTCCCTTTGTTGTCTTCTAAGAAGTAAACAGAAACAATATCTCCGTATTTAACTCCAAACTCCATCTCGGCTCCAATACGCTCTGCTTCTTCTCTGGGCATTTCACGTCTCGTCATGCTTAAATGCTCTTTTATTTTTTTATTAACAATGTCTTCTACTTTCTTTAATTCTTCAGTAGTAACTTTTTGCGGATGGGAGAAATCAATGCGCAATCGCTCGGAAGTAATATTACTACCTCTCTGTTTGATGTTAGAACCTAAAACCTGTTGCAGGGCCGCAAGAAGCAAATGGTGTGCAGTGTGGAGTTTAACAGTTTCTTCTTTAGTATCAGCTAGCCCGCCTTTAAATTTTTGCTCAATCCCAGCTTTTGAAACTTCTTTGTGCTTTTCTTGTTCTTTTTTAAAACCATCTAAATCAACGTTTTTATTCCTCTCTTTGGCAAGTTCAATGATTATATCTATGGGGAATCCATAAGTTGACGAGAGAGTTGAGGCTTGGGCTCCTGAAATTTGATGCACATTAAGACCGTCTAATTCCTTGTTTATCTTTTCAAACTCTTTCATTCCCATAACTAAAGTCTTCCTGAACCTTTCCTCTTCGATCAAAGCTTCCTTCAATATATTTTCTCTCTTCTCGTTCAAATCTGGATAAGAGTCTTTATAAGCGTCTATAACATTCACAATTCCGGCTTCCAGAACGCCGTCTCCTTTGCCAAGTTTATCTATATGTAAAATGGCGCGTCTCAAAAGTCGACGAACCACATACCCCCTCTCGTTGCTTGATGGGACAACTCCATCGGCCATAACAAAAGTCGCTGCGCGAAGATGGTCGGCTACAATGCGATATGACTTCGTATATAAGGCATCTCCGTAAGAAACATCACTGGCATTATCACCCAAAGCGGCTTCTATACCGGCTATTATTTGGCTCAATGTATCTATCTTAAAAACATCAGGGTCTCCATTAGAAGCAGCAGTAATTCTCTCCAAGCCACCTCCAAAATCCACATTCCTCTGCGGCAATTTACTGAAAGATCCGTCGGCGTTCTTGATGTACTCCATAAAAACGGAATTGCCTATCTCCATAAATCTGCCGCATTCACAGTTGAGGTGGCACTCCTTGCCGAGCTTAGCGTCATGCGGCAAACCAAAATCATAAAAAACTTCAGAGTCCGGTCCTCCTGGTTCTCCAGTGGGCATACTTGAAGGCACACCTGATCTGCTCCACCAATTTTTCTCGGCATCATAAGCGAAAATTCTTGCGCCTTGCATACCCTTCTCGTAACCGTCGGCTTCCGATCCTATATAAACGTCCTTATAATCCACGCCCGACTCCCTAAATAACTTCTTCCATATTTCTATTGATTCGTCGTCTTTCGGAATATCCAAAGATTTTTCTCCGGCAAAAACCGTAATGTAGAGTCTATTTGGATCAAGTCCGACTATCTTCGTCAGGAACTCAAAAAACCAAGGCAACTGTTCGGCTTTGAAATATTCTCCCAAAGACCAGTTACCTAACATCTCAAAGAAGGTGGTGTGACGATTGTCGCCAACTTCGTCTATATCCATGGATCTAAAACACTTTTGCGAATCAGTCAGCTTCGTTCCCATTGGATGCTTCTCTCCCAACAGATAAGTTATTAATGGCTGCATACCGGAGCCTGTAAAAAGAGTGGTTGGATCGTTTTCCGGGACGAGAGATGCTGAAGGGATAATTTTGTGTCCCCTATTTTCGAAAAACTTTAGATATTTTTCTCTGACGTCCTTGGAGTTCATTAGTAGCTGTCGGTCAGACGATTGACCTCTTCGTGCATTCTTATTTTTTCAAGTGCCTTGGATTCTATTTGCCTGATTCTTTCTCTGGTTACACTAAAAACTTTACCAACTTCTTCCAAGGTGTGGGTAACCCCATCAGTTAGTCCGAACCTCATTTCCAATATTTTCCGTTCTCTTTCGGTTAAGTCTCCTAAAACTTTCTTAATCTGATCTCTTAATAATTCCTGACTAGTTAGTTGTGTTGGAGACAAATTTTTATCATCAGGAATAAAATCACCTCTTACAGATTTATCGTCATCTCCAATCGGAGCTTCCAGCGAAACAACTGTCTGCGAAACTTTTTCTATGTATCTGACCTTAGTTATGTCCAACCCCATCTCAATGGCCACTTCTTCGGTTAACGGTTCGCGTCCCAACTCCTGGGATAATTTTCTCTTGGTCTGTGTATATTTGGAAATAGTTTCCACCATGTGGACCGGGATTCTGATAGTCCTGGATTGGTCGGCCAATGCCCTAGTAATGGCCTGTCTAATCCACCAAGTGGCATAAGTGGAAAATTTAAATCCTCTCCTATAATCAAATTTTTCTACAGCCCTAAAAAGACCCATATTCCCTTCCTGAATAAGGTCGGAAATATTTAAAGGGCCTCTATTAATGTACCTTTTAGCGATAGAAACCACGAGCCTCAAATTGGAATTAATCAGCCTTGTTTTGGCGGCTTTATCACCCGTCTCGGCGCGCTTGGCCAAATCTTTTTCTTCCTGCGAGGTTAAAAGAGGAGTCCGACCGATTTCCCTGAGATACATCTGGATGTTGTCCGGCACCTCGCCCTCTATAATGGTCGCCTGCTCCAACTCTTTCTTGCTGATTTCTTCGGACGGCATTTGAATCAATGAATCCGCTTCAATAACTTTAATACCTGCTTGTTCCAAACGGTCGTAAACTTCTTCAAGAAACGGCAAATCTTTTTCCAGCCTCGGAAGATAGTCCATCATTTCCCAGCTGGTCACAAAACCTTTTGGTTTACCTCTTTCTATAAGTTCTTGCAGAATGTCCTCTTTGGTTCCAGACTTCTTATTAGTTTTAGATTTCTTAACATTCTTAAGATCTTTCTTGGCTTTAACTTTAGACTTAATTTTAATCTTGGCCTTGATCTTAGTTTTAGTCTTGGCTTTTGATTTGGGCTTAGACTTAATAACTTTCTTAACAATTTTGACCTTCTTATTTTTAGTCTTGGTTCTTTTTGGCATCTTCTATTATTTTTATTTTTTTAGAAACATCGTCAAATTCTCTTAACATAATCATCATATCGTCTGTGGAGCTTTCTTCTTCTGTCTGAGTTATGATTGATGCAATTTCACGCATTTTGCCCCTTAAGTATTCCAACTCTAACTCTTGGAATATTTTGTGAAGTTCTATTTTTATGACTTCTTCATTGGTGTCTGCCTCTAAACTTGAGCGCAGCTCTATCATGTCCAATAAAGCTCTGGTGTCGTTCTCCAGAGATGAGGTCTCGCCATTGGCGAGTGCAAGATACGCCCCTTTATATCTCGACGGAACGAAATCGACATAAGCCTCTTCGTTATTACCGCCCGGGTGTATGCTCATTAAACTTAGCATTCTCAAGGTCACATTATCAAGCCGACTATACCTATCTTTTTCCTGCTCGCCGACTGCAGGCTCCATCTTTCTGAACGTTGAAACTTCCGCATCTTTCAATCTTTCCAATTCTTCGGCCAGCTCTTTTATAGGCACGCTGGACCTATGCGAAAGTTCTCGGAGCCAATTTGCCTGGTCTATCATATTCCAAAGATTTTTTATCTTGGAAAGCAAAGTCATAACCACGGATTTAGAAGGACGGCCTTCCGTTCCGACTAAATATGTATCAAAGTAATATTCCATAGCTGGAGTTGGAGCTTTCATGGCTTCTCTTACACCACTCGGATCTTGTTCTGCAGCCTCGGCCGGATCCTTATAGTTGCCGAAATCCAACACAAATGGAGTTAAATCGGAGGCCCCAGCCAAATCTATTGCTCTTTCTGCCGCCATTATGCCGGCAGAATCTTTATCAAATGTAATAACCACATTATCAGCAACTTTCTTTAGAGTACTCAGATGATCCGCGGTCAAAGCTGTGCCAGAAGTGGCTACTAAATTTTTTATACCGGATTGCCATAACATCAAGAAGTCCATCTGTCCCTCCACAAGAAGCGCTGTCTTAGTTTCTCTAATCTCGTTTTTACTTTTCCAAAATCCGTAAAGTAAACGGGACTTATTGAATATAGGTGTCTCGGGACTGTTGATGTATTTACCAACCTCACCATTATCCAATTCCGGTAAAATACGGCCTGAAAAACCAACAACCTTACCAGAATGATTATGAATCGGGAACATTATTCTGCCCCTGAAACGGTCTATGTATTTATTGGCGTTCTCTGATTTAAAAACCAATCCGGCTCTTACTAAGTCATTCACAGCAAACCCCTGAGCAATTAAATGAAGGGTTAAGGCATCGAAACTGTTAGCGGCAAAACCTATTTCGAATTCCGCGATTGTTTCGCGATTAAGCTTTCTCTCTTTTAAATATTCCTGCGCTCTCTTTGAATTTTCCAGTTCATTATTCCAAAACTCAGCTGCCGCGGCATTTATGTCATAAAGAATGCCGAATTGTTTCTGGTCTGTGGGGCTAAGCCGACGCAACTCCACGCCGGCTTTCTCGGCAAGTATCACTAGAGCTTCAGAGAATTCAATATTCTCGTATTTCATTAAAAATTTAAAGATGTCTCCGCCCTCGCCGCAACCGAAACAATGCCAAATCTGCTTTTCGGTGGAGACTATAAAAGAAGCTGTTTTCTCCTGGTGAAATGGACAGTTGGCTTTAAAATTACGCCCTGCCGGCTTTAAATCAATGTATTCTCGCAAGACCTGAACAATATCAAGCTTGGATTTTATTTCCTCGGAAGGTAAAGCCATCGCCACTTAATATAACGCTTCGGTTTACAGTTTTAAAGGCTTCTCTTTAAAAACCTTATTTAGAGAGGCTTAACTGGGACTGGAAGGTTTGGTTTAAAGAGTTCCGGATCTATGGTGCGGGTAAAACAGATGTTACCTTTTCCATGAGGCCACTTTGATTCAACTCCGTAAGTTGCCGGAGTCGCATAAGGAATCTGTGCGCTACTCTCGGCAGAAAAATCCGCGCAAAGCTTAAATTGATACTTGCCTAAAACTTCGTATATATAATCTTTATTGTTTTCAGTGTCCTTGGGAACTGTAAAATAATTCAAATCGCTATTGAGCTGACTTAAACTGTCGGGCAATTTACTTTTTTGCTGCCAATAACTAAGAACCTCGCTCTGTATTGAAGAGAGATCACTGACTCGTTTTTCGTCCAATCTCTGTAGACGCCTGTCGGTTGGATACCCCATTAAAAAGAAACTTGCAACAATAGCTAGAGTTACGACAAGACAGACTGCCCATACAAAATATTTCATTTACTCTGCCTTATATTTTCTAAGATCGTAAAAGTAATAACCAAATATTGACCCCACAACTACCAAAAAGGTTATAACCTTTAAAATAAATCTGGTTGTAATTTCTCCGTTTAAGAAAGTATAAATTAAAGTTACGAAATCACCCATGATAATGACGGCAGCCGCAAAGAGAGTGAAATAAATAAGCCATTTCCTGATTCTCATATTTCTTTTTTCCGGGTTTTTCACATATTCTTTATTCATATACCAAAGAGAAGCGACGTAAACCGGAAAAGCCACTATAAGAGATGAGACAGCAAAACGAATTGCGTTGTAAGCTGACCGAAGCGGATTGGAATAATCATTTGAGTCTAAGGTATCCTGAAAAAAGATATTAATGTATTGAAAAATAAGAACTATAAAGCTCGCCGAAGCCATATATAAGGCGACTGTGGAGAGTAAGTTTAAGAAAAAATCCTTAGGTGAAGTCTTAGAAACCTGAGGCTTTATTTGATTTTCCATAATTAAAATAGGGTCCTAAAACCCTGCCACGCAATTATACCATATTCCCAAACTTTCTTGTGGATAAAGCAAAATTAGTACCTGAAATTCTAGGGCTTTAACTTTGATGTTTTAGATGCAAGCCAAAGAAACACAATATAAGCTACGATGTAAATTAAGTACTCAATTATCTCAGGCGCTTCTCCCATAGTCGCTTTCAAATTGGTTAATTCATAAAAAGTGTGCCAGACGCGTCCTACTGCCAAGATGGCAAGAACCCAGACGACAGAAGCCATTGATGAGTATGTAAGACCCTGCGACATAGCACCCTTTGCAATAAAAACTGCCGCAACAGACAAAACGACTACGGAAATTGATAAAATAGGATAAACGATAGTCTCCATTTATTTGTTTATTTTTAAAAATACGACCTTTTCGTTCTCGATATTTTCTTGCATTCATTATACCATTCGGCGGTATACACTTGAAAATATGCGGGCTGAGCTTGCTTGACGAAACTAGCGGAAAATATAATTTCAAGTTTTTCTTTGACGACAAATTACTTTAACTCAACTATTAAAACATGAGTCTCGGTTTCTCCAATATTTTCGCCTATATGAATTTGTTCTTCGGACCAAATAATATCGCCGGTTTTGAATTCGCGCGGTATAATCTTTCTGTTGTCCAAATGTATATTCCGTTTGAAAGCACTTAAAGCATAGAGTACGAAAGCAGGATGTTTATGTCTCTTTGTCTTTTCGCCAGGCTTATCGCGATAATCTAATACCCGTACCCGCTCATTCTCAAATATAACTTTATACTTATCAGGATCAGTTGTTACTGCATCTTGAACTGGTTGTGTATCCATATTTTTTATTCCATTTCTTAGTTTTATAAATTATTCGACCTTTTCCCAACTAGCGGAGGGTGAGAGATTCGAACTCTCGGTACCTTGCGGTACACACGCTTTCCAAGCGTGCGCACTAGACCACTATGCGAACCCTCCTAATTATTAATTAGACTCTATATTATCATTATTCACTTGGCAACAAAAAGTTTCCTTCTAAATCTTCATCGCCTTTAAGGCTGCAATTCTTTCCTGAATAGGTGGATGAGTCATAAAGAGTTTATGTAAAAATGGAGTTTTTTCTTTATTCTCAAAAGGATTTTCAAATAAAAGATGGGCTGTGGTGTTGTTAGCTGTTCTCATCGGTGTTGTGTCTGCTGCTATTTTTTGAAGGGCGCTAATCATCCCCTCCGGGTACCTCGTCAATAATGAACCTGAAGTATCGGCTAAAGATTCTCTTCTTCTAGAAATGGCTAATTGAATTAAGATGGCTGCAATCGGAGCAAGAATCGATAAGGTAATACCTATAATCATTAAAATAGCGTTCCCTCCTCTATCGTCATCTCTGCCTCTTATACCTCCCCAAAAAACTGATCTACTGAAAAAATCTGCCAATAGAGAAACAAAACCAACGAGTATCACAGCCGCAGTTGAAAGAAGCATATCACGGTTCCCGATATGCGACATTTCGTGAGCAATAACAGCTTCAAGTTCAGTTTGATCCATTTTGTTAAGCAACCCTTGAGTCACTGCAATAACAGAATGTTTTGGATCTCTGCCGGTAGCAAAGGCATTCGGAGCCAGATCCGGAATGATATATATCGTAGGCGTCGGCAAGCCAGCCGTAATAGCTAAGTTTTCTACAATTCTATAAAGTTCCGGCGCTTCTTTTAAACTGACCAGTTGAGCTCTATACATCCCGAGAACAATCTTGTCGGAATACCAGTAACTTATAATGCTGGTAATAGAACTGAAAAAAACTGCGACTACTAATATTGAGGAGTTGCCGTAAAGTCCGCTAAACACATATCCAATACCAATGACAGTAATTAAGAAGAACGTGAAAAGTAACCACGTCTTTCTGATATTGGATGCCCTTTGAGTGTAAATAGACATAATGTTTAATGAATAAACGCTAGTATACTATAGTACTGATCGGTACTATAGTATACTGGTCAGGTTATTTAGAATTTAACTTGGACTGGCTGCTTTTCAGCGTCGTTCGACGTCTCAAAGAATTTCTCTTCCTGAAAACCAAAAGTGCTAGCCATAACGTTGGTTGGGAAAGTAGCGATAGCGGTATTCAAGTCCATAACAGTGCTGTTGTAGAAACGGCGAGAAGCTTGAATCTTATTTTCTGTATCCGACAATTCCTGCTGTAATTCAATAAAATTAGCATTAGCCTTAAGGTCTGGATAATTTTCGGCCACGGCAAAAAGAGTTTTTAAAGTTCCGCTCAACATATTTTCCGCTTTGTCTCTATCCAACGGACTGCCGCTCGCACCAGCTACGCTTGCTCTAGCTTTGGTAACATTTTCCAAAACTCCTTTTTCATGCGCTGCATAACCTTTAACTGTTTCTACCAAGTTTGGTATTAAATCAAATCTTCTCTTCATCTGCACATCTATATCAGACAGAGCCTCCTTAGCATGAAACCTAAGACCGACAAGTTTGTTATACATCACAATCACCCACAAAAGTACGATAACTACGACTGTGATTAAAATATTGGTTGTTGTCATTGTTTTATTATTTTTATTTTAAAAATCGCCTGGCATGCCGCTCATGCCTCCGCCCGGAGACGGGTTTTTCTTTTCCGGAATTTCTGTCATAGCCACCCCTATCGTTAAATAAGTAGCAGCTACTGAAACTGCATTTATAAAAGCCGTCTTGGTGACTTTAAGTGGATCAACTATGCCTGCTTCCTTTAAGTCTCCAACTTGGTTAGTTATGGCATTAAAACCTGTCCAGACGCTGTTCGTTTTAGCTCTTTCTTTCCTGACTTCAGCCACTACCCGCTCTGCCGACTGACCACTATTCTCTACTATAGCTCTGATTGGCGCCTGTAGAGTCTTCTCAAGTATCTCTCTAGCGGCTTTGCCGATAACGTTGTCTGACTCCTTGAGCTCCACTCCAAATAAAGCCATACCTCCTCCAGGGACAATGCCCTCTTCCATAGCGGCGCGTGTGGCCGAAACGGCGTCCTCCACTCTCTGCTTTAATTCTTTCTGGGCGCTTTCAGTTGGAGCTCCTACTTTAATGACAGCTACACCACCTGACAATTTACCTAGGCGTTCCTGCAATTTCTCTTTATCAAAATCTGAATCTGTTTTCTGTATCTGATTTTTTAATTGGCTAATACGCTTCTGTATTTCTTCTTTATTGCCTCCGCCATCAACAATGGTTGTATTGTCTTTGTTGGATACAACACGTCTGGCTTTGCCGAGAGAAGAAATATCTACGGTACTAAGTTTCTTTCCTAAATCTTCTGAGATAAACTCGGCTCCAGTCACAACGGCAATATCCTGCAGCATTTCCTTCCTTCTGTCGCCAAAACCCGGAGCTTTTATCGCTAAGGCGTTAAATATGCCTCTGATTTTATTTACTATTAGGGTGGCGAGAGCCTCGCCATCGATATCTTCCGCTATAATTACCAATTCCTTCTTGCCACTCTGCATTATCTTCTCTAACAATGGCAACAAATCACTAATAGAAGAAATTTTCTGATCCGTCACCAAAATATAAGGATTATCCAAAACTGCCTCCATCTTATCCGGATTAGTTATCAGGTATTGAGAAACAAATCCTCTGTCAAATTGCATTCCCTCTACGATCTCGTGGGAATTACCAATAGTATTTGAGTCTTCCACTGTTACTACTCCCTCTCCGCCGATTTTGTGCATTACCTCGGCAATAAGTTTGCCAATATTGGAATCCTTAGCAGAAAGCTTAGCTACTTCTTCAATCTTTTTTTGATCATTAATAACTTCTTTCTGTTTCTCTAGTTCAACTATAACTTCTTCTGAAGCTTTTTTAAGCTCTTCGGCCAGCTGAATAACATTGAAGCCTTTTTCTTTGATGGCTTTTTCTCCCTCTTCTATTATGGAGTGGGTCAAAACAACAGAAGTAGTCGTACCGTCTCCCACATTATCGTTGGTCTTCTCTGCAGCTTGTTTGATAAAACTGGCTCCCAAATTTTCATACTTATCTTCCAGCTCAACTTCTTTGGCTACCGTTACTCCGTCAAAAGTTACCTGCGGAGCGCCGTAGCTTTTTTCTATAACCGCTGCCCGCCCCCTGGGCCCCAAAGTCATCCTGACAGCCTGAGCCAGTTTATCTATCCCCTTCTTCAGCGATTCTCTCGCTTTTTCGTCAAATTTAATTTCTTTTGCCATGTTTTTATCCTTCTATTACAGCTAAAATATCGTCTTCGTCTCCGATAAGATATTTTTTGCCATTTACTTCTGCTTCGCGCAGACCGTATTTTCTGACCAGCACAGTGTCGCCAGGTTTAACTGCCATAGGGATTCTTTCTCCTTTATCATTCAACCTTCCCGGGCCCACGGCCATAACTCTAGCCTGAACAGGATCTTCGGTGCCAACCGTGTCTGGTATAAAAATACCGGATTTAGTAACTTTCTCTTCCACTGACAATTCCAAGAATACTTTATTAAAAAGTGGTTTTAGATTCATATCAACAACTTAAGATTTGTAAGCCGTCCTGTCAAGATTTTTAGCATGCGCACTACCTAATTACTGGCTTATCATATGTATGGAACTCTAAAAGCTCATCTGTATATATAAGGCGTCTTTTGTTTGGTTCTATATCCTTAGCACCAGCCTCAATTCTTTTAACCTGTGCAGCCTTTAACCGTTTCTCTAGCCAATCGCCTATAGAACCCGATAAAATAAATTTCCAAAAATTACTCTTGAAGGATTTATTATACTTTATGTGTAATTCGTTTTTAGCCATCTCTCCTTCCGAATATGTTCTTGGAGAGCTAAGCCAATCATTAGCCTTAAAGAATTCGTCTATTTTCTCACGGTCACCCATTATAGGGACCAGATTGCTATACATTGTCTTCCAATATTCGTTGTACGGCGGAGCTAATTTATAGCTTGCCTGCGTTACAAAATGACTCAGACAAATTTTATCCTTGGTGTCCACCCCATGATCTATTTTGCTGCGTCGCCAACCTAGAATGCCAAAGGTTAAAGCCGAGAAAAATCTGACAGTAAAGATTCTGCCGCTCTTAACTCCAACAATTACATCAAAATCGGAGTTCTCATTCATCCCACCAACCACGAGTGATCCCGCTGCGACAACAAAATCTACAAATGGAACAAATTTAAAAAGCTTTACCTTAAACAGAAACTTTCGCCACTTACGCTCAATTAACTCGCTTTTCATCATCATTCTGAAAACTCAAAGTCTGCGACTCTGCTAGAACGTCTTCCTCAGATATTCTCTCTAATTCGCCCTCACCTACCTCAACTATGTTTTTAACTCTATTAACCATGAGACTCAAACGCTTCTCGGTTGAACCATAAGCGCCGCTTGCGTTACTGATGTGCTTGCCAAGCACTCTGAATTCTTCATCCAGTTTTTCACCGTCTGCTCTCAGTCTCTCGAGACGTTTTATTATCTCTTTAGTTTGACTACTAACTTCTACGTTGCGGAACCATTGGATGATAGCGCTCGCTGCCAAATAGAAAGTGTTCGGTGAGACCAAAATAACCTTTTTCAATCTAGCATATTTAGGTATATCAACGTCATCAATATTATTGATAAGTTCATAGTAGATAGATTCTGCTGGCACATACATTAAAGCCATGTCAGTAGTGCTCTCCGAAGGCAGAATATATTTATTAGCTATCTCGTCTATCTTTTTCTTCACGTCGGACAAAAACTGCCTGCGATGAATATCACGATTTATATCGTTATCAGCTTTTATCATTTTCTCGAAATTCTCCCAGTTAAATTTGGAGTCAATTGGGAGTATTAATTTATTCGGCAATTTCAAAACCGCATCCACAGCTTCACCAGATATGAAATAATGCTGAATCTCGTATTGATCCTTGCCGAAATATTGACTTAACGATGATTCCAGAGACGCCTCCCCCCAATTTCCACGAAGCTTAGGAGATTTAAATATATCTTGAAATGAAACAACGCTTTTTACCGATTCCTGCACTTGCTCTACGCGGTTACGTAAATCACTCATACCTCTCGTGAAGCTCTCCACTTGGCCATGGACAGACATCGTAGCATCTTTATTTTCCTTTAAACGGTCGCCAATAAGTTGATTTAGTTGAGTGATAACATCACTCTCTCCTCCGTGTTTTCTAGACGACATTACTACATAAAGGATAGCTCCAGTCAGAAGTATAAATATAATTAGCGATCCAAATATTGAAAGAAGTATTATGTTATCCATTTCACAATTACATTTTAATTATATAGGATATTAATAACTATGGGAAAAAGAATCGTAATTCTGGGAGCGGGCTTTGGAGGTTTAAGGACAGCTATGATTCTTGGCCGTGAAGTCGGAAAAGACAATGAAATAGTCCTGATAGACAAGAACCATTACCACACTTTTCACGCTTTAATGTACGAAGCCGCGACAACTTCACAAGATGTCGCCAATCACTTGGACCTGCATAACGCAGTTACTTATTACATTGACGATATCATCGATGGCAGACACGTTAAATTTATTAAAGCCGATGTATCTGATATTGACGTTACGAAAGGGAACATCAACTTTCTGGACCATGATCCTTTAAGATACGATTTTTTGGTAGTAGCCCTAGGCTCGGAGAGTAATTTTTTTAATATTCCTGGACTCAAGAAAAATGCTCTGGAAATGAAGTCTTTCGTTAACGCCCTAAAAATTCGAGATACTATAGCTGCTCTTTTTGACGAAAACAGAAAAATCAAAATAGTTATAGGAGGCGGAGGTTCAACTGGCATTGAACTATCGGCAGAAATAGAAAATTGGTTTAACGAAATTAAAAAGGCAAAGAAAAAATTTAATTCGTCTATTACCTTAATTAATTCCAAGCCGACTGTTCTTTTTGGCTACAATAAATACGCAGTAAGCCTTGTTTCAAAACGCCTTGCTAAACTTGGGGTTAAAACTTTGAACAACGAAATTATAACCAAAGTTTCGAACAATTCAGCATCACTTAAAAGCGGCTTGGAGGTTCCGTTTGATGTATTTATCTGGACAGGTGGAGTAATGGCAAATTCTATCCTGCAGACAATGAAATTAAAACTAGGAAATCAAGGCCGTCTAGAGGTTTCTGACAATTTGGCATGCATACCAGAAAATCCAAACTCGAAGATTTATGGCCGGGTATACGGCATAGGCGATGCCGTCTGCGCGCGTGACGTTTCTGGTAATCCAACACCTATGCTTGTTAAGCCTGCTCTCCAACAAGCCAATGTGGTTGCCAAAAATATTATTTTGGAACTTCGCGGCAAGAAACCTAAGTTTACTTTCAAGCCATCAAAAAACTACCCATATATAATTCCTGTAGGAGGTAAATACGCTGTAGGCTGTGTCGGACCTTTAGTAATTTCTGGCTGGCTCTGCTGGATATCCAAAGGACTAGTTGAAATAAATTATCTCTTTTCCATTATGCCGCCGAAGAAAGCCATAAAGATTTGGCTCAATGTCCTTAAGATTTTCTTGCAGAACGACAGGCTGGGCTAATTATTATTTATTGGTTCTCGTTGCCCGGTTTAGTCTCTGTTTTCGCTCCATCATTGGCAGAATTATCAGCATTAACAGCATCATTGGAAATCTGAGGCAAGATTGCCTGTAATTTAGCCTTGAAATCAACGTTATTGGTTGCATCTTTTAGATCATTCAAAACTTTAAGCTTGTTAACATCAAGTTGAGGCAATTGTTTAAGAACGTCTACGGCGTCTGTTGTTGAAATATCTCCGCTTTCAATTTTATCTTCCAGACTTTTAACCTGTTCGTTTTTAAGCTCCGAGAGTTTTTGTATAGCCTCAGAGTTAGTGGCACTACTTTGGATTTGGTTCAGGATATTCAAGGCATTAATTTCTCCTCCTTGAGTTGTCGGCTGGGCCTGAATTAATTTCTGTATCCTCTCTTTTAAATTGTCCGGGGTATCTAGTTTATCAATAGCAGTTTTCATGGAATCGTTTATATTATTTTGTGCTTCATCAAGTTTCTGCACTAGCTCAGGATTAGTAGCCTTAAGCTGATCTACCAGATCATGCTGTTTCACAATTTTATCCGCCAACTGCGTCAAAAGATCGTTAACGGCTGGCGTGTCGGAATTCTGATCTATATTATTTAGTCTATCTTTAAGGCTGGCCAGATTGCTGTTGTAGTTATTTATAGCTTCTTGAATAGCTTGGTTATTTTTTGGGTCTAATTCTTGAACCTTTGAGAGTTCGGCCGCCTTTTGGTTGGTAATGTTTAATTCATATTTAGCTTTGGATACTTGGTCAAATGTAAAAAACATTCTTATCCCCCTACCCCACTCTTTAATGAAATAGAAAGGATTGGTTGGCAGCAAGCCAGGATTACTTACGCCCAAGTCGGCTGTGGTTATATTCTGAGTCTGCGCCACGGTATTTGCAGTAGTGTTGGCGGTAACTTGAGCTGAAGCAACGCCAAGCGCTACGAAGTTAAGCGACGAAAAGAAAGCTAATGTAATTAGTAGTTTTTTCATATTTTTATATATTTATCTTCTTTTAAGTATACAATATTGCCTCCTCTAAATATATCTGTTATATTTTTTACCGTATTCCTCGGTAGCTCAGCGGTAGAGCGGCGCCCTGTTAAGGCGACGGTCGTAGGTTCGATCCCTACCCGAGGAGCAAGGACAAAACTTGAGTCGTAGATATCTTTAATAATAGTACAACATAAAAGCTACATACGTTGACTAATACCCCCCTAGGGGTATATCTTTTTATATATGAAATATATGAATGATGAAAATAAGAAGAAGGTTATTCGTCGCCTAAGATTGATAGAGGGGCAGGTTAGGGGACTTCAAGGCATGGTTAAGAAAGACACCTACTGCATAAATGTGATTACACAGACATCGGCAGTCAAACAAGGGCTTTCAAATGTTGAAGACTTATTACTTGAAAACCATTTGAGTGGATGCATCCTCGATCAGGTTAAATCCGGACAAAAAGCCAAGGCAAAGAAAGAAATTCTAAAAGTATATAAACTTAAGAGAAGATAATATGCGCACAGAAACTTACAAAGTAAAAGGAATGCACTGCGCTTCATGTGGGGCGATTATTGAAAAGACGCTAAAAAAAGAAAACGGAGTACATTCAATTGAGGTTAATTATGGAACCGAAACAACAAAAATCTCTTTTGACGAAACAAAAACAAATTTGCAAACCCTCTCGGGTAAAATTGAACCATTCGGATATTCTTTGATTTCAAAGACTGAGCCAACGGCTATGGAAATGGGTATGACGGAAAATGAACACGCCGCGCATTTGGGCTTAAACCAATCAAAGAAAGAGAAACTCGCCGAGCTTGCCGATATGAGAGTGAAAGTTTTATCGGCTATGCCACTTGCCTTTATAAGCGCCGTTATATTGGGATGGGACATATTGGCGCAGTTTAAAATATTGCCCGTTGCATCCCCTGCTTGGGAAGGAACTTTCCGATATCTGCTCCCGATTATGGCCACATATACTATGTTTGTTGTCGGAAAACCATATCTCCTTGGATTCTACAGATTTTTACGCTACGGCAAAGCCAATATGGACACGCTCATAGGTATTGGCACAAGCGCGGCTTTTATATACAGCGTCGTCGTCATGGCGTTCGGAGAAGCTCTAAAATCTTACATAAATGTTAATCAGTCTTATTTTGATGTAACGATAATCGTTATTGCCTTCATTACTTTCGGTAAATATCTTGAAGCTAGTTCAAAACTGAAGACCGGAGACGCAATAGAAAAACTTTTAAATCTGCAGGCCAAAACAGCACTTGCTATTCGCAACGGCAAAGAAATTGAAATTCCTGTTACAGAAGTCACTCATGGAGATTTAATTATCGTAAAACCGGCCGGGAAAATTCCGGTTGACGGCGTGATTACCGAAGGGCAGTCTTTCGTGGACGAATCAATGATTTCCGGCGAGCCGATGCCAGTTGAAAAAATAATTGGAGATATAGTTGTCGCAGGTACTATCAATACAAGCGGCGCTTTTACCTTTAAAGCGACAAAGGTTGGTTCCGAAACCATGTTAGCGAATATTATAAAGATGGTTGAGGATGCACAAGGAAGCAAAGCGCCTATCCAAGCCTTAGCCGATAAGATTTCCGGCGTGTTTGTGCCGATTGTGTTAGTTATTGCCTTTCTTTCTTTGGGCGTCTGGCTTCTGGTAGGTTCACAATACCTTGGATTCGCACAAGCTCTTTCTTATGGACTTGTTTCATTTGTCGGCATTTTGGTCATCGCCTGTCCATGTGCCCTTGGACTTGCCACGCCGACGGCGATAATCGTTGGCGTAGGCAAAGGAGCGGAGACAGGCATATTAGTTAAAGATGCGGCTACATTAGAAAAGCTTCATAAAGTGAATGTGGTAGTGGTTGATAAGACTGGCACACTGACTCGCGGGAAACCTGAATTGGTAAGCATTAAAAATTATTCGTCAAAAAGCGATAAAGAAATAATTTCGATTTTGGCTTCTCTTGAAAACAAGTCCGAACATCCGATTGCTAATGCCATTACGGAATATGCGAAACAAAACAACATTGATATTGTTCCCGCTTCCGGTTTTGAAATTATAAAAGGCAAGGGATTAAAAGGAACAATTTTCGGAACAGAATATTTTTCCGGCAATATAAAACTTGTTTCTGATTTGAATATAGTTTTTGACAAAGAAAAACTTCAGAAAGAAACGAACGAAGGCAAAACGCCGATAATTCTTGCTGACGAAGAAAAAGTTTTAGGTGTGTTTATGGTTGCTGATGCCATAAAGCCAGAGGCAGTAGAAGCCGTGAAGAATCTCCACAGGCTTGGTATAAAAATAGTTATGCTTACCGGAGATGATAAAAATACCGCACTTTCAATAGCAAAACAGGTCGGCATAGATGATGTGGTCGCGGAAGTAATGCCAGAAGACAAGCTTAATAAGATAAGAGAACTTCAAGCGGAAGGTAAAATTGTCGCTATGGCCGGTGATGGCGTAAATGACGCTCCAGCGCTCGCCAAAGCCGATGTAGGTATAGCTATGGCTACAGGGACTGATGTAGCTATAGAATCGGCCGGAATTACTCTTCTCCACGGTGATATTTCTAAGCTCGTCAAAGCTATACATTTGTCCAAAATGACGATGCGCGGAATAAAACAGAATCTTTTCTGGGCTTTCATTTACAATATTGTTGGAATTCCTTTAGCGAGTGGCGTTTTCTATCCGATTTTTGGCTGGCTTTTGTCGCCAGTTTTTGCAGGGTTTGCCATGGCTTTTTCAAGCGTGTCGGTCGTTGGCAATTCGCTTAGGTTGAAAGCGAAAAGATTATAAGATTAATAAATAATTAATAAAATAAAAAAATGATTTACAAATTTTTAGCTTGGATTTCAATTATTTGCGGTTTAGTTACTTACTTTATCGGATGGATCGCCTTACTTTCGCGCTCTGTAATCTGGAATATTCCCACTGAATTCTGGTTCTACGACGCTATTTCCGCAGGTATTTTTAGTATATTTTTTCTTCTCTACGCTGGATTTAATAACAGAAAAGGATAAAGATCGAAAATAGCTTGATTAAATACAACGACAATGCCCAATGATTATGGCCTCTGGCCACTAGTTGTCATTAATTCGCTAGTCTTCATTATATTTGCCTTCAGCTTTACTAAACCGAAGACTTCTCGCGATTGGCGGTCATTCGGCGCATTCTCGGCTTTCATCGTGGCGCTGTTCACGGAGATGTACGGATTCCCACTTACCATTTATCTCTTCTCTGGTTGGCTTACTAAATTGATCCCAGGACTTGATCCATTAGCCCATAATTCAGGCAATCTCCTTGAAGACTTCTTCGGTTGGGGTGGTGACCCACACTTCGGACCATTCCATATTGCAAGCTATATACTGATCTTCTACGGCTTCATACTTCTCTCTAAGGCATGGAAGGTGCTTTACAAAGCTCAAAGTGAGCACTCTTTAGCTATTACTGGTCCTTACGCCCACATTCGCCATCCGCAGTACATTGGTTTCGTGCTGATTATGCTTGGCTTTCTCTTGCAATGGCCGACTATTCTTACTGTCGTTATGTTCCCCGTCCTTGTCTGGATGTATACGCGACTTGCCAAGAGTGAAGAGAAGGAAGCTCAAAAAGAATTCGGAGTTCTGTGGGATGAATACGCTAAGAAAATTCCGGCTTTCATTCCTAGACGGGAAAAAGTGTCAGCTAATACTTAAATTATATGGAAAACAGAATTAAATCATTAATTAAGAAATTAAGCAGGTTTGGTTTTATCGTTAAACCAAAAAATAAAGACCGCCTGGATCCTATTTGCGGAATGGAAGCGTCAAGTGATTTCTTTAAAACTAATTATCAAGGTAAGGATTATTATTTCTGTTCAGATCATTGCAAGCAACAGTTCGAGAAAGATCCTAAGGCTTATATATTAAAATAATAAGAATATGCAAAAAATAACCGCGAAATCAATTCTACACGGAACACTCGCAAGCGCAATTTTGCTTGGAGTTTATTTTGCGATACTCACATTGGTTTCCGGCTGGAGCTTTGCTCAAAGTCAGTTCGCGAGTTATTGGTATTTTATAATCAGCTTGGCAATTGGTTTTGGAATTCAGATTGCCTTGTACAAATACATTAAAAGTTTAGTGCATAGTGGAAATGGCATGGGTAAAGTAGTTGGTGTATCTGGAACCACCTCTACTGCGGCCATGATTTCATGTTGCGCGCACTATCTGGTTAATTTAGTGCCTATTCTTGGAATTACCGCAATCGCCACGTTTATCTCCCAATATCAAATTAAGATTTTCTGGATCGGTCTTGCCTTTAATATTTTCGGTATTGTATTTATCAGTAACAAAATAATTCAATTTAAAAAATATCATGAATAAAAACGCAGTAACAATGTCAGTATTAGTGTTTGCGTTTATAGGTGGCTTCTTAATTTTTTATAATCAGAAGCCAATTCCTAGCTCAACGCAAAATAATTCTGATGTTTCCGGTACCCCACAAAAATGGGAATCTAAAATTGATGAACAATCGGGAGTTACTATTACAGTCACCCCAATCGATATTTTATCCCAATCAAAAGAATGGAAATTTAATATTGCTATGAATACCCATTCAGTGGAGCTCCAGGACCCAACAAAATCAACTGTTCTTGTCAATGATAAAGGAAAAGAATATAAGCCGATTGGATGGGATGGACTGGTACAAGGACATCATATGAATGGTATGATTATATTTAATCAAATAACGCCAACGCCAAAATTTGTTGAAATTAAAATTAGAGACGTAGGCGGAATTCCAGAGCGATTCTTCAAATGGGATTTAAAATATGATTATCATGAATAAATTTATAAATTACAATTCCCTGATTCGTTTTGGACTCGGCGTCATATTTATAGCCAATGCTTTGGCGGCATTCTTTGCTCCTGCTGAATATTTAGTATTAGGCGATAAATATTTAACTAAAAACATATGAATTCAATACACGAACCACAATTTGTTTGGCTTTTCTGGAGTTTAATTCTGATTGCGATTTGGGTGATTATTTACGTATTTCTAAAAAATAAAGAAAGTAAAAAGGAAATGCTTTTAGTTAGCTTATGGACTGCACTTTTGGGATTTACGGAGCCGTTCTTTGTTCCAACTTATTGGAATCCACCATCGCTTTTTGACTTGGCGCATCAAACTGGTTTTGACATAGAGAGTTTTATCTTCTCATTTGGCATCGGAGGCATCGCAGTAGTGATTTATGAGCGTATACACCGCACTTTACACGAACAAATAAAAACGCACGAGCGCCATTTATCCCGCCATCGCTACCACTTGTTTTCAATTCTCTCGGCACCAGTTATTTTTATAATCCTCTTTTTTACAACCACACTCAATCCTATTTATTCGGCGATAATTGCTATGATGATAGGAGGTTTTGCTGCTTGGTATTGCCGTCCAGATTTAAAAAAGAAAATGCTTGTAAGCGCATTCGTATTTTTAGGAATATATTTTATATACTTCATCACTCTTCTTGCTCTCTACCCCGGGTATGTGGAACAAATATGGAACCTTCCGGCAATTTCAAGGATTTTTATTTTAGGCATTCCTCTAGAGGAGCTTCTCTTTGCTTTTAGTTTCGGTTTTCTTTGGTCAAGTATATACGAACATTTAACATGGCGTAAAATTAAAAATGCATAATATGAAAAGAGAAAAGGAAATAATTAAATCACTACTTAAAGATACTGGTATCACGATAAACGGAAGTAACCCGTATGACCCGCAGGTACATAATGAGAATTTTTACAGTAGAGTATTGCGGGAAGGGTCATTAGGACTCGGCGAGTCTTATATGGACGGCTGGTGGGATTGCGAACGCCTTGATCAGTTTTTCTATAAAGTTCTTGCAGCTGAACTTGATGATAAAATTAAGGAAAATTGGGGCATATTATTTAAACTTGCGTTGAATTACGTATTAAATCCCGGTAGAAAATCAAAAGCTTTTGAAATTGGACAAAAACATTACGATATCGGAAATGATTTATATCGCGCCATGCTTGATAAACGGCTGACATATACCTGTGGCTACTGGAAAGATGCCAGAGATTTAAATAAAGCCCAAGAAGCAAAGTTAGACCTTTCTTGCAGAAAAATTGGACTTAAGCGCGGACAGAAAGTACTTGATATTGGATCTGGCTGGGGAAGTTTTATCGGATACGCCGCTGAAAAATATGGAGTGGATGCTTTGGGAATTACCGTATCAAGAGAACAAAAAACGCTTGCGGATTCATTATATGGCAATCTTCCAGTGGAGACCCGACTCCAAGATTATCGTGATATCAATGAAAAATTTGACCACGTCGTGTCTTTGGGGATGTTTGAACATGTCGGACACCGAAATTACCGCACATTTATGGAGGTTGCGCACAATGCACTCAAGGACGACGG
>Ga0209514_10003258_pt1 | contig 23604 bp, 19 predicted proteins | sample Subgrocontami58m_FD_187452 | JGI IMG/M metagenome (GOLD analysis project Ga0209514, IMG submission 187452) | Subsurface groundwater microbial communities from S. Glens Falls, New York, USA - GMW37 contaminated, 5.8 m (SPAdes) (version 3) | ecosystem: Environmental > Aquatic > Deep subsurface >...
AGCTGGAAGCTGGAAGCAAGGAGCAAGAAGCACAATACGCGATACCCGCTGCTGCGGGTTGAACTTGGAAATTCCCCTCTTGGGAGGGGATTTAAGGGGTGGGTAAGGCGATAACTTCGTGAAATAGCCGTTGAGATTTCACAACACTTGTCCTCGTGAAAATGGGGAACAGGGAAAGGCACCCACCCCTTACCCCTCCCAAGAGGGGAATAATCCGTGCCAACCTGTAACCCGCTTAATTAAAATGAAACATCCTATACAATCAAGTTTGTCACGCGGGTTCAAGTTTGCAACTTGAACCTGAGGGTTTATGTATTTCCGGGCGTTGTGACTGTGCAACCGGTTATCGCACGCTCAAATCCCAAGGTTCAGATTGCAAATCTGAACCCGCCAATGGGGAGAGCCCGCAACGAGAGGTTGCTGGTGCACGATACACGGGACGTTGCGTTTCTTGCCTCTGGCTTCCAGCTTCCAGCTTCTTGCCTCACGCGGGTGACGGGTGACAAACGGCAAGTGACGGAAAAAAACGTCACTTGCATTTCAATAAACGAATGTGTTGCAGCTTTGACAATACCATTTTTCCTGCGAGGGCAACAAGATGAGAACCATTCTGACAATAAAAGGAAAACTGATCCTATTCGCCCTGTCCATCTCGCTCCTGCCCATTGCGGTAATTACCACACTCTATTACCACCACGCCGCACACACCCTGACCGGCAGAATCGTTACAGACCTGAAGGCGGTCGCAGAATCCAGGGCGCTTCATATCCAGTCATTTCTTGAAACAATAAAGGGGCGCACGGAAAATTTCAGCTCTGACGGGTTCATACGGTCGTGCCTCGAAGGAATACAGAGCGGAGACGCCCCACCACAAGGAAGCATGGCGACAGACTTAAACAAGTATCTCCTGATAAACAAGAAACCCCTGTATCGCCATATCAGCGCCATAGTGATTGCAGACCCGCGCGGCGTGGTTGTCTCTTCCACGGAAAACAAGCTGATCGGGAGGGACTTCTCTCAGCAGGAGGTATTCAAACAGGGGATGAAGGCGCAATACGGCGAGTCGTATATTGACCAGCCTCAGCGCTCGCCGGATATTGACAAAAACTGCATCATGGTCTCGGCGCCTGTCTTTGTCGTCCAGGGAAATGAAAGGATTGGCGTTATCATCAATATGTATGACCTTGCGTGTCTGAATGAAATAACCACAAATCGCGTTGGCCTTGGAGAAACGGGCGAGGCGTATCTTATTGACAGGAGCGGCCTCATGCTCACCGAATCAAGATTTATTGCTGACGCGCCCCTCAAACTCACGGTTGACACTGAGTCGGTGAAAAGGATTGTCAGGGACGTTCAGGATGTGAGCGATATTTATAACGATTACCGGGGTGTTGCTATTGTAGGCGTTTCCAGGCATATAGCACAATATGGCTGGGTGCTTATGGTAGAGGCAAACAAATCGGAGGTGTTTGCCTCTCTGGATCGCCTGTTCATGATTGCCTTGATTGTTGGAGGACTGAGCGCCGTGGTGGTTATTTGCGTCGGCGTTGCCTCTGCTGTCTCGGCGGTAAAACCCATGAAGGAACTGGCGTATGCCGCCGACAGGTTTGGCGCCGGAGAACTTGAATACCGGGTAAAGGCCGTTGGCAAGGACGAGATTGGCGTCCTGGCGGCGCGTTTTAACGCCATGGCCGGGGAGATTTCCCGAACGATGTCCGCTCAAAAGAAGGCAGAGGATGAGGTAAGGCGGGAGAAGGAAAAGTACGAAAGCTTAGTGAACAACATTCCCGACGCCGTGTACTCCGCGCTGCCCGATGAAAAGGCGACGCCGCTGTTTGTTTCACACAAGTGGACTGTATGGACGGGGTATACGCCGCAGGAGTTTTCCGCAAACCCTGATACCTGGATAAAGTCCATCCACCCCGAAGACAGGCGCAATGCCCTTAAGACATATACCGAGGCGATAGAAAACAAGAGGGAGTATATTCTTGAGTACCGCGTAGTTCACAAGGATACGGGCAATGTGTATTATTTGCTGGATCATGGCGTGCCCATCAGGAACAAGGACGGCGTTATCATCAGGTACGACGGCATAGCCGCGGATATTACCGAGCGTAAACGGATGGAAGACGTGCTCTGGAAGACGAACAGAGACCTTACATCGCTTATCCAGACGTCGCCGATGGCTATTGTTGTTTATGACTGCGACACGGTGGTCAGTCTGTGGAACCCGACCGCCGAACGCCTGTTTGGCTGGAAGTCCGGGGAGGCGGTTGGCAAGCCCCTGCCTATTATCCCTGACGTCCTAAGGCAGGAATTTTTCCTTACGCACCACCGGCAGATGCAGGGCGACGTAAGAAAGGGGCTGGAGCAGCGTCTCTTGAGAAAGGACGGGACGTTCATTGACGTCAGCTTGTGGACTGCGCATATACGTGATAATACGGGCCGGATTATTGGCATTATCGCCGTGTATGCGGACATTACCGAGCGGAAAAAGGCGGAAACGGAGCTGCGGCGACTTTCCCTTGTTATCACCCAGAGCATTAATGCCGTGTTCATTACCGATACCAAAGGAACCATAGAGTACGTAAACCCGATGTTCGAACAAATGGCGGGCTACACCAGAGAGGAGATAGTCGGGAAGAATGCCCGCATCCTTGCCGCAGAAGAGGCGCCAGAAGAAAAATATAGGACGCTGTGGGACACCCTCCTGTCCGACAAGACGTGGCGCGGCACGTTTAAAAACCGCAGGAAGGATGGGCAGTTTTACTGGGTCAACAGCCTGATTACCCCTATCGCGGATGAAAAAGGGCAGGTTGCCAGTTTTCTCGCCATACAGGAGGATATTACCGAACGGATTCAGGCGGAAGACCGGGTCAGGTATTTTGCCTCTTTTGATACCCTGACGGGGCTGCTCAACAGGACGCGGTTTATAGAGGTGCTGAACGAATGGATTGCCCATGCCTCTGTACACAAAAGCATCGGGGGGTTGTTGCTGGTGGATATAGACAAATTCAGGCTCATGAACGACACCTACGGGCATAAGGTCGGCGACAGTTTGTTAAAACGCATGGCCAGCGCACTCCAGAATATCATTTCAGATATTGATACGGAATACTACAAGGCGGCGTTCCGGGAGAAAGAGATCATGGAGAGCATCCTGGGACGACTTGCCGGGGATGAGTATGCGATCTTTCTTCCGTCACGCAGCGAGGACGAGGCGGTAAAAACAGCGGAAGAGATACGAAAGCGGATAGAGGCGCTCCGGTTCGAGGAGGTGAGCGGCCATGTAACCGTCAGCATCGGCGTGGTGGCATATCCAAAACACGGGGCGACGATACACGACCTGTTTTCAAGGATTGACGCCGCCCTGTGCCGTGCCAAAGAACAGGGGCATAACCGGTCGCATCTCTATCGGACGGAAGACCGTGTGCTGGAGAAAATGCACTCACGGATTGAATGGAAGGGGCGCATCCTGAGCGCCGTACGGGAAGACCGCTTCAAGCCGTGGTTCCAGCCCGTGTTTGATTTGAAGGAGAACCGCGTCACCCATTACGAGGCGCTGGCAAGGATGTACGACGAGGACGGGAACGTCATTCTCCCTTATGCGTTCATAGAAATTGCGGAAATATTCGGGCTGATCCATATCATTGACCGGATTATCATCGAGAAGACGCTGCTGTATCAGAGGGAACTGCACAGGCAGGGGAGGCAATTCTTTTTCAGTGTGAACCTCTCCGGCAAAGATATCGGGGATAAGGATTTCCTGGAATTTTTGAGGATAAAGATAGCGGAAATCTGCGCCAACCCGGAACAATTGATCTTCGAGATCACGGAAACGGCGGCGATCAATGAAATGAATGACGCGATACTGTTCATCAATGGCATAAAATCCATGGGCTGCAAGATTTCCCTGGATGATTTTGGCGTGGGCTTTACCTCGTTCAAATATTTGAAAGAGCTGTCCGTGGATTACATCAAGATTGACGGCTCGTTCGTGCGCAAACTAACGGAGAATCAGGACGACCGGCTCTTTGTCAAATCCATTGCAGACGTGGCGCGGGGCATGGGTATCAAGACGGTTGCTGAGTTTGTGGAGAACGGTGAGATTGTGGAGATACTCAGGGTATTTGGGGTGGACTATGCGCAGGGCTATTTCATTGGCAAGCCAGCGCCGGAGGTTATTGCAGAAACGTAAATGCGCGAGGCGGGAAACAAGAAGCAAGAGGCGAAATGTTTGCATAAATGTAGCGCAGGCTTCCAGCCTGCATGAAGCAAAATAAAAGAAAGCTGGCAGGCTGAAAGCCTGCGCTACAGATTTGCAATCTTAACCGTGTAGTTTGAGCAAGCGAAACCCGGTTGCACAGTCACAACGCCCGGAAATACATATACCCCCAGGTTCAAGTTGCAAACTTGAACCCGCGGTGACACTTGAACCCACCGCGGAGGTTTCTCAATCTGCATTCAGCAATCCGCAATCGTTACATTCCCTGCTGCCCAAAACATTGAAATTCCTCTACGTTAAACTTCAGGCAGGAATTTGGCCAATTCCTGCATCCACCTCCACGTCTCGTTCTTCATCCCCTCCGCCTCCACACCGTCCTTGAACGAGTCCTCATTGTCCTCGATAAAGCAATACACCTTTCCCAAAAACTCCTTCAGTTCCGCCACCTGCTTTAAGACGTCCATCTGTTATTCTCCTTTAGAAATAAAGTAACACTTCAGCTTTTTGAAACACCGTATACACACCCCTAAATCCCCTCTTATCAGAGGGGAATTCCGCCCTCCCCTCTAATAAGAGGGGTTGGGAGGTGTGTTTCAATACTGGCTCCCAAGCGGAGTTTCAGAAGAAGCATTGATACGAATTCTCTAAAAACTAAACTGATACGAAATAAAAAGATTTTTAGTAACTATTCAGCGTACTTTCTCCCACAGTCACTACGAGTGAACAAAATGTTGATTCTGTAATCCAGAAGGGATGTCATGATTATAGCATATTGTTATGCAATTACGTTAACCCCGTAGGGGTGGCATGGTATCGTTCCTTTTCGCAATATTCCACCCCTAAGGGGTTGAATATTACGGTGTGCTTCTTTTCTACAATCATGTCATCCTTTCAGGATTTTCCAAGCGGAACATCAAGTGAATGCTTCGCTTTTATCGTAAATATCCAAACATACTGCCGATAACGCCACAGGCTGTGACACAATTACAGATTTTTTGCCCTTTTCATTTTAATCTGAATCTCTTTTTCTTCGCCGGCTTCAATCGCAACGGTCTTTCTGGCTTTTTTATACCCTTTTTTCTTCGCGATAATCACGTAGGTGTCCGCCTCTAAATCGCCAAATTCAAAGTATCCGTCGGCGTCTGAATACTCCGTAAACAAGGCCTCCGTTCTCACCCCCTTGAGTTTTATCTTTACCGATTCAATCGGGTTGCCTCGCGCACCTTCAACATACCCGGCGATTGTACCTTTTTCAACAAACGGCGTTAACGCCGGCGAGGGCAACGGCGTTGGCGGAGGCGTAGACGAAAGCGCTGGCGTAGGCGAAGGTGCCGGTGTTATACTTGCCACATAACTCACGGCGTTGAGCACGTTCAGGTATCCGTACCCGTCGGTGTTATTGTGTTCTCCCTTATTACTTGCCGCCTGAAACAGGGCGTTCCGAACACTATCGGGACTCCCTTTCAATGATGAATTAGCCTGGAGTAACAGCGCGGCTGCACCGGCTGCAACCGGACACGCCATGCTTGTTCCCTGGCTTAACAGATAATCAGCAGGGCCGTTGCCGTCGTTTGTCCCGTCGTTATCAATCACATAATCATCTTCGCTGCCCGGCCAGGCGACAATCTTATCCCGCGCGGAGATAATACCCTGCCCCGGTGCGGCAATATCCGGCTTTTTCACGCCATCTATCCTGGGACCGCGGCTGCTAAATGAGGAAACCGTACCCGCAGTATTGTTAACCGAATAATGCCAGGTATTCCCTTTATAATCGGTCCACGACGGTCTGGTCACATAAGACGCCACCGCTATGGCATTGTCAGCCGCGGCGGGTGAACCAATGGTATAAGCGGGGTCTGCATTCTCAAAGGTCGCGTAGTAATCAAGGGAATAGATGTGGAAGAACTGGTCGCTGTCCGTGGTATTCTCCACCTTCACATAATAGGTGGCAGGCCCGGAGATATAAGCATTCGAATAAACAAGCTCAGACTCGGTACCCTTGGGACTTTCCGAGTATTCATATCTGAAAATGTTGGTAGAAACCGCGGCCTTACTTTCATCATATAACATAAAATCAAGATTATTGCTGGTTCCCAAGCCGTCAAACCAATTCAAGAAAAGATAGAGGGACGCCTGGGTTGTATCCCCCACGCTGACCTTAATATAATCCGTTGCGCCGTGAGCGGTAACCGTGCCTGAATAGTGCGTGCCTTCGTCCGCCTCGTTTCCCGCAGAGACAAACACCAATGCGCCCCTGCTGAAGGCGTAATCAACCGCCTGACAGTCTTCTTCGCTTCCGTCATTGTACGTATTAAAACCCCCATAGCTCATGGTTATGATATCGGCGTCATAAGAGTCAACCGCCGCCTTGATGGCGGACGTTATAGCGGCAGTGGAGGCGCTGGCGGTAGAATCGTCTCCTATTTTCAAGAATATCAGGTCTGCGCCATAGGCCATGCCTTTATATTTCCCGCTCGATTGCGTACCGCGCCCAAGGGCGCTGCCTGCAACGTGGGTGCCGTGCTCTATTACAAGATTTTCAATCGTATCGTCCAACGAAGGGAAATTGGAGTAATCCTTGCTCACCGTCGGCGTGGGAATATCTTTATGGGTTGTATCCAGCCCGGAATCCAGGACTGCGATTCTGACGCCGGCGCCATCATAGCTGTAATCGCTCCACACACTGTCAGCTTTAATACTTTTTGCCGCTTCATCATTTTTTGGCGACACTGCGCGCTCGGCCGTGTCGAGCCTGACAACAAAGGGTTTTTTGGCCAATGTGTATAGCCGGTCAACCGGCGCGCTTGCTATGACATAACCCGTTGGATGGCTTTTTACGGGTGGTATCCACGAGTCTTCGTAGACAGTTACCCCGATTTTTTTCAAGGATTTGATTTTTGAGGCGCTTAATTTCTTTTTCGCATGGAGATACACCAGTTGCGTCTCCGTTTCCGGCGTCCGCATGCCCATATTCCGCATGGCGGTGAGCCGTTGGGTTGTAGGTTGCTCCCGGTAACTCTTCCTTATTTTGATTTGCAGATGCAGCAGGCCGCTGATCTTTTTCCCTGCCTTGCCGTCCATTACGGCTTCTTTTCCCGCTTGTGTCAAGTATTTCGGCAAGACGATAGAGTGGTCATCTGAAAACGCCCGATTTATACAGATAAATAACAGACCGAGCAGCAGGGTAATTTTCAGAGTCATATCCCATTTTCTCATCAGCAGTCTCCTTCTTAACATCTCAAAAAATTTCAGCGCAGGTTATTTGCCTTCAGGGTCTCTTTGCAGGCAAGAAACACGTCGTTGGCGCTTATGCCTTTCATGCAAATCATGGTGTCGCAATTTCCCTTATAACACGGGGCGCAATGCACCTCTGCAACCAACTTTTTGCCCCGTCCGTACAGGTCAATCTCCTGATGGCAGGTGGAGCCAAAAAAGGTGACGATCAACTTCTTCAGGGCGATTGCCAGGTGTAAGGCAAGGGTATCGCCCGTAACCACCAGATGACACTGATTTATCAACCCCATAAATTCCTTCAGGCTGTGATGACACCCGCTGTCTATCACCTGAACCTTTGTCCTGGAGGCGATTTCTTTATTCCGTTCAATTTCTTCCGGGCCGCCCAGCAATACGACCTGCGCGCCCAGGTCTTTTGATAACTGGTCTGCAAGCTCCACAAAGCCGCCTATCTCCCACCGCTTTGTGGCAAACCTCTTCCCTGCGCCCGTGTTCAGGCCGATGACCAGCCTGCCGTTATTGATCCCCCATTGTTTCATCAACTGCTCGCCATACGTTTTATATTTCTGCGGAAGGTTAATGACGTATTCGCCGTGTTTCTCCTCCAATCCCAGGGACTCAAAAATAAGCTGCTGATATGCCTTCTTGTTCTGCCGGAATTTGAGTTCATCAGAGACCCCCAACCGGAACAGATGGCTTGCCTCTTTGTTCAGGGGATACAGGAGACCCTTCTCTGAGAGCGCAAAACCCAGCTTCTGGTCTGCCTGTACGAGCGTTGCAAGACTGGAAGCCACCGTGTCCTTATCAAGGCATATCATTACGTCAAATTTCTCGACCTGGAGACGCAGGGCGTTTTCGTAATTCGCCGTCAGTAAACGGTCAATATAGGGATTCTCCTCCAGGACGGACAGGGAGGATTTATCGGTAATCCAGGTGATATAGGATTGCGGATATTTTTTCTTTAAAACGGGGAGGATGGGTGTGGTTCTCAACACGTCGCCGATTGCGGCCAGTTTGATAATCAATATGCGTTTCCCCATGGATTGATATTTGGGGCAGGTGTTGTCTATGGGGCAATCGAGCTTAAATTGGCAGGGTTTTTCTGAGGCAAAGAAACGGCAATCAAATTCTTTTGACATTATAGTATTTTCCTTAAAACACGATTATTGTCCGTTATGAGTAAGAACCTAACCACATTACAAAAACAAGCACACAGAGGATCATATTGTCAATCAGGCGCGTCTTGCCGATACGGACTGCCAGAACGGCGACGTCGCCATGCCGCGCTTCCGATACGGTTTCAAGCGTCCGGGGATTAACGATTGAAATGTAATCCGGCCTGGATGCCTTACAACTGTTGATAATCTTCTCCATTTCTCCGGTAATTTCTCCAGCATTATTAACGCCTGCCGCAACCATGCCCTTTGCCTTTGTCAGTGCGGCGCACAAACACAGGGCGTCCTTCTTTTCTGTCTCGCTGAGATAGGCGTTCCGGGAACTCAACGCCAACCCATCCTGATTCCTTACCGTCGGCAGCGCCTTTATATTGACACCCAAATCCAGATCGGCAACCATCCTTCTGATAATCACGGTCTGCTGAAAGTCCTTTTGGCCAAAATAGGCGTTATCGGGTTGTATGAGATGAAGTAATTTTAGCACCACCGTGGCAACACCCCTGAAATGACCGGGACGCGACCTACCGCACAGCTTGTCTTCCAGGTGTTCTGGCGCAACGGACGTGCAAAATCCATCCGGATACATTTCCGGCGCCTTTGGGCTGAATACAATATCCACCCCCTCTTTTGAAAGGAGTTCGCAGTCGTTGTCAAACGTCCTGGGATACTGGGTAAAATCCTCATTCACGCCAAATTGCAATGGATTCACAAAAATACTCACGACGACTGTATCGTTTTCCTTCTTCGCCTGTCGTACCAGACTCAAATGCCCTTCATGCAAGGCGCCCATCGTCGGAACAAGACCGATGGATACGTGACTTTTCTTAAGCCCTTTAATTTGCTGCTTCATAGCATCTATGGATGTGACTACCTGTAACAAATTAATACCCCCGCGCTGTCCTGAAATTTTTTCTATTAAAAATAGTACAATAATTCACCTACAGAGGACAAGTGATTTTTAAACTCGCCTCAACCGTAACAGTCCAACCCGCCAAGAAGCCATCGGCAACTTTTTCGCCGATGTAGAGCGAAGCGCCGCTTCGCTCGAACGAAGCAATCGCTTCGTTCTACAACACAATTTTGAAATCCTTGTACTTCGTTGGCAAAACATCGAAAAAATTAGTCTGCACAAAACAAGATATCAATAGTAACTATATCATATACAATGATTTACAAACACATGTCAAAAGTCTGGCAATTTGTAATCTCTCTGAAATTATGATAAAATATGGTAGAGCCGAAGGTGGTTTTAGGGTTAATGCCCTGCTAGCGCCCCAACGCTGGCCTCCTTTTCTTCCACCTCCGGCTGTTTTTTAATACTTATTATAAGAAACCTGTCTATGACCACTTAGAAGTTATTTGTTTAATTTCTCATGCAAATTTGTAAAAAGAGTTTCTTGTGATATAATTCTACCGGAATTGGGGGCATATAATTTAGGGTTCAACGTTCCCTAAGGTGTTAAAATAACTATGAATCAAAAACACCATGTGTTTTCCATATTCAAATGTAGAGTATCACCCGCCCCCAATTCCGCGTTCTTTGAAAAATGCCAGTAGCGATAAAAGTAGCATGGGTAAACGAACACTGATTGATCCAGGCAACAGATCGCTACTGTTAATTTTATAAACCTCTGCAGAAATCAGTTGAGATGGGAGGTGGTGCACCGATATGATGGAGTTCGCGTGATAGCCTGATATGCCAGCCACAAGATGGCATATCAGGCTATTTTTTTTCTGTCCCGAAATTCAAATCAACACAATGTCCTTTGAATTCATGACGCGTTCACAATAATGGCATCGTAACTTTATGGGATTTTTGTTAACCACGTGCAGTTTGGACTCTATGCCGTGATGGTTGCTCACACAGTTGGGATTGAAGCATTTAACCATATCCTCGATAATCTCAGGCACCACAACCCTGAATTTATTGACGACTTCGTAATCCTGAATAATATTAACCGTTGCATCGGGCGCGATAAGGGCAATTTTATTTACCTCTTTTTGGTCAATAATCTTCCCGCCAATTTTAATAATGCCTTTTTTACCTAAAAATTTGCTGGCCAGATTCATACCCACAAGCACCATCTGTTCCTCGTCCTGGATGTTCAGTATCTCGGCAACCTTTAAGGTGCTCTTGCTGTCAATATGGTCAATCACCGACCCGTCTTTGATTGCAGAAACGTCTAACTGTTTCATTCCACCACTCCTAAAACAGCCGCCAATAGCGCCTTCCTGACGGGTATGCCATTGCGCGCCTGGTGAAAATATACTGCATAATCGGTCTTGTCCAGGCTTCCATCCATCTCGTCAACGCGGGGCAGGGGATGTAATATCTTCAAATCGTCCTTAATCCCCATTTCTTCCAGCATCGCCTTGCTCAGCCGGTATACCCCCCTGACCTTTTCATACTCGACCGGGTCCGCAAACCGCTCCTTTTGTATCCTTGTGCAATAAATGACGTCCAGCCGTTTACTGATGCCATGAAGCGATTCATTATCATGGCATTTCACCTTCCTGTCCTTGAGTTCATCCATACAGTCCCTCGGCATGCGCAAACCCGGCGGTGAAATGAAGAACATCTCCGCGCCAAAATACGCAAGAGCGTAAGCAAGCGAATGCACCGTCCGGCCGTATTTCAGGTCTCCCAGGAACCCAACGGTGAGTCCATCCAACGTCCCTTTTGTTTTCAGGATGGTATAAAGGTCAAGAAAGGTTTGCGTGGGATGCTGATTTGCGCCGTCTCCCGCGTTAATCACGGGAACTCCCACCACGTCTGCCGCTAATTGCGCCGAGCCTTCCAGATAGTGCCGCAAAACGATGATGTCGCAGTACCCCTCGATAATTCTTACCGAGTCGCTTAGTGATTCACCCTTGGCGACGGAGGTTGCCCCGGACTCAGCGAAACCGATTACCGCCCCGCCCAGCCGCTTCATTGCAGACTCGAAGCTCAGCCGCGTTCTTGTTGAAGGTTCGAAAAACAGCGAGGCAAGCACTTTGCCTTTGAGTATGTTTGTATGATCCATCTGCTCCATGAGCTTCACCAAATCAAGGATATACAACAACTCATCTTTGTTGAAATGTCGGATAGAAATAATATCTTTTTGTTTAAAACTTACCACGATTTCCACCGAATTTGACGTGAAGTTTTTGTTTACCGAATTGCGGGATAATCTTAACAGACCTTTTTAGACATTACAAGCAAAATTAAATCGGATATAAATGGTTTCTCCGTACTTACGAATTTTATTGAAATAAAGAAATTCATCCGTTATAGTAAATTCTCAATTTTAACGTACAGGGATTTCAACCTTATTTTGTTTGCGGCCACGCCGCTTCAAGGAATAAAGATAATTATGAAAACATTCAACGTGGGTCTCATCGGCATGGGAACGGTCGGAACGGGGGTCGCAAAGCTCCTTCTGGAAAAGGAATCTCCGCTCCGGGAAAAACTCGATTGCGTGCCGGTATTAAAAGGCATTGCCGATTGTAATCCGGATGTTAAAAAAAGTTTGAATTTATCACCCGACGTCCTCTTCACAAACGACGCACAGGCGCTTTTAAATAATCCCGATATACAGGTAGTTGTCGAGCTTATCGGAGGGCTGCATCCGGCAAAAGAAATTATTATGACCGCCCTTGAAAAAGGCAAGGACGTGGTAACGGCAAACAAAATGCTCCTTGCCCTGCACGGCTCGGAACTCTTCAGCAAGGCGCGTCAGCACGGGAAGAGCATATCATTCGAGGCAAGCGTCGGCGGCGGCATTCCCATCATTGCAGCGCTGAGAGACGGCTTCATCGCCAACAGGATTGAATCTATCTTTGGCATTGTGAACGGCACGACAAACTACATCTTAACCAAGATGACCAAAGAAAACGTGAAATACAGCGACGCCCTTGCAGAGGCGCAGAAATTGGGCTATGCGGAGAAAGACCCCACGATGGACGTGGAGGGCATAGACTCGTCGCACAAACTCGCTATCCTTGCGCGGCTGGGCTTTGGCGTGGATATTGACTATAATCACATTTACCACGAAGGCATCAGCAAGGTTGACCTTGCCGATATCTGGTATGCCCACGAATTGGGATATACCTTAAAGTTGCTGGCCATTGCAAAAAAGGAAGGAAGGAATATCGAACTGCGCGTGCACCCGACACTCCTTCCGCACGACCACCCGCTTTCCTCGGTAAATGGCGTCTTTAACGCCATCTGCGTCAAGGGAAACGCCGTTGGGGAAACCATGCTCTACGGCAGGGGGGCGGGTCAGATGCCCACCGCCAGCGCCGTGGTTGCAGACATTGTGGACGTTGCGCTTGGAAGGGCAGGCACTACGTTCAGCGCCATGAAGACCTTTTCCGGACGTTGCGAACATACCCCCATAGCCGATATTCTCAAGATCAAAACGAGGTACTACCTGCGGTTTTCTGTCGTTGACAAGCCTGGCGTGCTTGCGAAGATATCGGGCATCCTGGGAAATTACGAGATCAGCATTGCATCGGTCATCCAGCATAAAGCAGGGGAAAACGGCAGCGTCCCCCTCGTAATAATGACGCATCTCGCGGAAGAAGGAAATTTGCAGAAGGCGCTCGCAGAAATTAAACGTCTGGACGTAATAAAAGACGACACCAAACTTTTACGCGTGGAAGAATAGGAGGCATCGTGAAATACTGCATCATTATCCCTGACGGAATGGCTGATTACCCGGTAGACAAGCTGGCAGGCAGGACTCCCATAGAAACCGCACGGACTCCGAACCTTGATTTTCTGGCGCAAAACGGGGAGCTTGGCGTTGTCAGAACCATCCCAAACGGCTTTCCTCCCGGCAGCGACGTGGCCAATCTCACGATCGTGGGTTATAATCCGAAGGATTACTATTCAGGCCGCGCGCCGTTAGAGGCCGCCAGCATTGGCATTCAACTGGATAAAGACGACTGGGCGTTCCGCTGCAATTTTATTACGGCCAGCGAAGACGTCCTGGAGGACTTTTGCGCAGGTCATATAAAGACCGACGAGGCAGACGTCCTTATTAAATTGCTGAATGAAAAGCTAGGGAACGACGCCCTCCGGTTTTACACCGGCAAAAGCTATCGTCACATCATGGTCTATAAGGGCGCGCAGAAGATGGACGCGAAATGCTTTCCGCCGCACGACATCATGGGACAATCCATCAAAAAGCACCTTCCCAAAGGGCATGGAAGCGAAATACTCGTTGACCTCATGGAACGTTCACGGGAGATACTCGCAAATCATGACGTAAATAAGGTGCGTGTAGACCTGGAAGAAAACCCCGCCAATATGATCTGGCTATGGGGACAGGGACATCGCCCCAACATGCCCACCTTTAAAGAGCGCTTCAACCTCACGGGCGCGGTCATTACCGCCGTTGATTTGATTAAGGGCATTTCCCACTATCTGGGATGGGACATTATAGACGTGCCCGGCGCTACCGGTTATTTCGACACCAATTACGCCAATAAGGGTCAATATGCCATCAAGGCGCTGGAAGACCATGATATTGTACTGATACATATCGAGGCGCCCGACGAGGCAGGTCACGAAGGCAACGTACACGAGAAGGTACTGGCCATTGAACAGGTGGACAGCAAAATCATCGGCCCTATCCTTGCGGCGAAAAACAAATTCAAAGGCCTTCGCATACTGGTGCTCCCGGACCATTACACCCCCATTGCAAAGCGGACGCACACGCCGGAATCCGTCCCTTTTGCTGCTTACGGCACGGGCATAGGAAAAGGCGCAGGGCTTCCTTACACCGAAGCAAACGCCCATGCGTCGGGTCTCCACATAAAAGACGGGCATCGCTTAATCGAGCACCTGATCTCAGGCTCTTTCCGGTGAACTGGACAGCTACGGCAGCGACAAATTACCTACGAAACACGCCAAAAAACCCGAACGTTAAATTCGCTATTTTCGCGTCTTTTCGTGGGCAACCTTGAAATTCCCGAACATATACGTAGGGCAAGGCTTTAGCCTTGTAACTGTCCGAACACGCGCCAGGGATGGCAACCCTAAAGGGTCGCCCTACTGTTGCCTTTGCGGGTTCAAGTTTGCAACTTGAACCCGGAGGTTTATGTATTTCTGGGCGTTGTGACTGTTCAACTGGGTATCGTTTGTTCAAACTACACGGTTCAGGTTGCAAACCTGAACCCCGCCCGTATTGGTAGGCGCCGTCTCCCGAAGGCGATTGAGGGTGTATGACAGCACATAAGCGCCCGTTCGCCAACAGGTGTTGGCTCCTACCAAAAACACAGAAATTCCTGGACATTGAAGTAGACATTCGGTGACTTTGTTTGCGATTTCCCTACAGCTAATGCCAAGACACCTGTGCGGGAATGGATATGACAACAGTAACAGTGTTTGCCCACCCCTTAATCCCCTCCCAAGAGGGGACTTCTTGTATTCCCCTCCTGGGAGGGGCCAGGGGTGGGTTCATCTACTAAACTCAAAAATTCAAAGCTACTGACCGCAAAACCCTGTTTATGAAAAAACAATTCATCATTCCACTTCTTGTGCTTTTTGCAACAATCCTCTGCTGTTCAAGCATATTTGCATATAAAGTCAAAAAAACAAAAGGAGGGAAAACGGTGCGATGGAAAACCAATACCGTCACCTATTACGTCAATACGTCGGAAGGTCCGTCCGGCAGTCTTACCGCTATTCAAGCGGCAATGCAGACGTGGACAGACGTCCCTACATCCTCTTTGCGTTTCGTTTACGGAGGAAACACCACAAGCACGGCATATAATCTGGCCGATGGCATGAATATAATATGCTTTCGCTCGTTAGGCACGGAGACAACGACTGCGCGAAATTTTGTCACGTGGAATGCATCAGGAGAAATCCAGGATAGTGATATTGTGGTTAATACAGACCACAAGCTCAGCGCCGCTGACGCGTGTCCGAAAGACCGCTATGACGTTCAAAGCATTGTCACCCACGAACTCGGACATTCCCTGATTTTATGCGAACACAAGAAAAAGGAACATAGAAAGAAGACTATGTATTGGAAGGAGTTTAAGGGCGACATGAAAAAGAGGACGCTGGAACAGGATGATATTGATGGAATTGCCTATTTATACCCGTGACGCAGAAGCGGAAATACCCTTTAACCAGGCATTCGGCGTTTTTTTTAATGTAGGGCGAAGAGACTCTTCGCCCTACAAACACAACATGTAAATTCCCGACTCGAATAAACCGGCATACGCGGGCAGTTTATCCCCAACCAAATGCCAACCACAAGGGATCCTTTGCGGGTCATCAAGTTTGCTTTGCGGGTTCAAGTGCCACGCGGGTTCAAGTTTGAAACTTGAACCAGAGGGTTTATGTATTTCTGGGCGTTGTGAGTGTTCAACTGGTTATCGCATGCTCAAACCCCAAGGTTCAGATTGCAAATCTGAACCCGCTAATGGGTACGAACCCGCCGCAAGCCTCAATCTTTAACCTGATCAAAGTACCATTTTTTTGCCAGCATATCGTACGAAATCTGGCAGGTGAGATTGTCGGTGGTAACCACACGATACCGTTTTTTAAACGCCCCCTTGATAGTTTGATCCAGCCATTCAGACACCACTTCCTTCACGTTAAAAAGCCTCCCGCGCAGTTTGAAACTATAGGGCACGACGTAATGAATCGTCAGGTCGTTAACGGGCACCCACATCGAAGACCTTACTAAGTGAACGATGGTAAATACCGACGCAAAACACCAGAGTCCGATACAGGCAATAAAAAAGCCTATCGAAACTACGTCCAGATATTGTCCTTTAAATAATTCAATCAACTGAATCGTACTATGGGTGTACAAACCCAGGGCAAAGGCAATCTCCCAGTATCCCTCGGTAAACGCCATCCCCTCTCCGCTGTAAGCCTGTTTCCTGATAGCCAGGATAACCAGAAACGGCAGCCACCACAGTCCGGCAGACCAGAAAAACAGGGAAATTCCCTTTAAAAACGGGAGGAAGTCCGCAAACGGCCCGCCCGCTGCATGTACATATTGATACAGCGTTGCGCCTGTAAGCGCCGTTAAAGCAGCCGCCCCGGCGTTCATCCAGTAGGACGACAGCGACACATTGCCCCCGAACTGATAGAAAACCAGTCTCATGATAATCAACACCATAAAGACGAGGTACAAACTCGCGCCTGCCGACCAGAGGGCAAAGGAAAATAACTGGATGAACATCACGTGAGCAGTCGCGTGCCCTGCAACGACGACGCCCAGGAATGCCGTGGATTGCGTGCCTATGACGGCAAAGAACCATCCGCCGTGTAATATTTCTTCAATTTTTCTGTCTTCTGATTTGCCGTGTAAAAACAGGATGCTGAATGAGAAGAGCGATATGCAGAGCCATAGCGCTATAGCGACGTACCAGAATATACAGGCCGTTGCATGCAGGTGAAATACCGTGGAGAAACAGACGCCGGCAAGATTCACGGCCGCAACAATAGTGAAAAAATTCAGTGTCTTTTCAGGATTCAGCAGTTCGCTCACCATATCTTTGTAAAAAAGAATTGCCTGCACTACCTTGAAGATGGTCACGGAGAGGAATATGGCCAAGCTTGCTATGAAAAAATAGGGAACGACCGCTTCGTAGCCATACAACTGAGAGATGGACGCCATCATCATCGTGGCAGCAACGGCAGTAAACCACCGCATATTCAGTGAATAGGTTGCAATTTTTAATAAGCTCATATTTCCCCCCGTTACCTCTCACACTTTACCATCTTAAAGCCTATACATTATATTGGGTTACGCAAGACACATCCAACAGAAAAGATACCGATGGGTTCGTTTCACTTAACCCATCCTACATAACTGTGAAATTTGCGAAATCTGTGGTTTCAAGTGTTTTCCAGGTCTGAAACCCTAGGTAACATTCATGGCCTTCTTGTGCATCTTCACTATCGTCTTCTCTTCCATAAAGGAAAGGCTCAAGAGGCAGACGAGGGATACAAAGATGAATCCCAGCGAATAATTGTTGGTGTAATCCCGTAGTGTGCCCAGAATAATCGGGAGGAAGAAGCCGCCAAGCCCGCCTGCCGCTCCCACCATGCCGCCGACCGTCCCGGTATCTTTTGGGAAATACTCCGCTACGAGTTTAAAGATAACGCCATTCCCTATGCCCAGGCAAACACCCATTATATAAAAGACTGTAAGCGACGTCATCAGCGATACATTCAGGTTCAGAAATACCAGTACGCTGAGTATCGCCAGCGATAAAACAACCAGTATGCGCCTTCCCGGAACACGGTCGCTGAGGTACCCGCCCAGAATACGGGCAAATGTGGTTGCAAATACAAATATCGCGGTAAGACTGCCCGCCTTTACCGGCGTCAATTTGTAAAAATCCCTGAAGTAAGAAGGCAGCCACAACGAGAAGGTCACAAAAAATCCAAAGGTCATGAAATAGAACAGGCAAAAGACCCAGATTAAATTTGAAGACCTGTACACCTTCAGTTTGTCGCTGAACGTGGGCGGCTTTGCATTGGCCGGTTTTGGCGCATCTTCAGAGAAAAACCAGTAAACAAAGGCCATGATGAGCAAGGGAATCGAGTAGATCATAAATACCTTATGCCACCCGATAGACTCAACAAGGAGGGGTGCGCCAAACGTGGCAACGGCAGAACCAATATTACCCACGCCGTAAATCCCCAGCGCCAGTCCCTGCTTTTCCTTCGGATACCACTGTGAAACCTGGGGAATTCCAACGGCAAAGGACGTCCCTATGATACCGAAAAAGAATCCGCATACCAGTAAAAAGCCGTAACTATGCGCAAAACCCGCTATAAACATCGGGAAAAACCCGAACAAAAGCAATATGCTAAAGACCTTCCTGCCTCCAAACTTATCTGTTAAGACGCCGATAGGCACCCTGGCAATGGAACCAAGCAAAACGGGCGTGGCGAGCAGCAAGCCGACCGACGTGGAAGACAGCTTAAACTCCACCCTTAAATACGACGCTAAAGGGGAAAAGAGCGCCCATGCCGCAAAGCAGGTTGCAAACGCCACCGTTGCAAGCAACAGCACCTTCGTATTCCCACGGGGTGTTTGTAATGATTCACTCATAAAAAAATCTCCTAAATTTTTAAACGTGGAACGAAGAGACTCTTCGTTCCACAAACACAACCTTGAAATTCCTTACCATTACAAAGACAGCATTGCCTGCATCGGCGCAAAGTCGCTTTTCACCTTTATGGGATACTGATCTATGCCTTCCAGAACGACGGCGCTGGATTGCTTTATAAAAAACAAGTTCCCATTCCGTGATTTCATCAGGGTGTAAAACCCATGTACCTGCCCATCCCGGAACAGCATGGACAATGTCTTCTCATGGTCAAAAGGATGCGCATACAGCTCGTTGATCTTTTTCCCGATTACGTCGTCCGGCGAGGTAAACCCAAAGAGCCTTGCCCCCGCCGTGTTGATGTGCGTAATTACCCCATCGTAAGACGGTTCATACTCATACCATCCCGTTGCCTCTTTTACATCGGGAAGCGTCTTTGATTCATCTCTTGTTGTTATCATTGTGTTATTCATAATTACCTCCATTAAAATTGAATACCGCAATATTGATTAGTGACATTTATGAAAGTCCGTTTCTCTTGCTTTTTGTCTCTTGTTCTATGGTTTCAATTCCCACGTAGCCACCGTTGTCTCCAATGGTTGCTGTATAGCGCTTTTTACCAGTGCGCTGTCTTCGCTGCCTTCATGAACCGTATTTTCAGATTTGAAGATCGGCAATTCCTCCCTGAATTTGGAAATGTTGCTCTTGATAAAATCCTCATCCCTCTGCGTCACTATCGAACCCAATATATTGAGTGGGTTACCCACCTTGTATTTTTGCTCCCGAAGATAGCCGCGTTCTTTCCTGAGTTCATAGCCGTCCATAATAGCGATTACAAACCCCACCATAATAATACTGGTAACGCCCAAGGTCGCCTTCTTTGGCAGGGACATGTCTTTTAACACATACCCCGTGGAAAGTTTCCGGTAAATCAGCGTTGCGAAGATAAAAGCCGGGATTATCATCACCACCATAAGCGGCAGTATCATCGAATTAATGTTATCTACTACGCCAAATGCCTCATCGGCGTCTATCTCCACCATGAGACCCATATTCAAATCTTTAAGCCACGTCCACGCGCCCACCACTTTCAACCCGTCATAATCCCTGTATCCATCCAGATCATAGCCGCTGATCTTACCCGTAATACACTTTTCGACCCCCTTTGTGAGTATCTGGGTATCGGGTTCTGCAACTTTATAGGACATGGCGTTCAAACCATTCGCATTTTTGACATACTTTGAAAATTTCGACTCGCCCACCATCACGCCGTCTTTGTTCACCAGGTAGGACTCTCCCGTCTTCCCAAGGGAGACGCTCTTCATGGCCTTATTGAGGACCGACGTGTCCATCCACAGTACCACCGCGCCAAGCACGTCGCGATTTTGCCCCTTAATCGGGTATGACAAAAACATCGAAGGCAAACCGTTCCCGTTTTCTTCCGGAGCATCCCCGGCGAGTGAAAAATTAACCGCATCGGAGATATACGTCTTGCCGTCGTACAAGGTCTCCTGAATATTACGGAACGGCCTTTCTTTCATAATATTCATGCCTAACGATGATTTTTCATCGCCGGTTGCTATCTGGACAATACCGGCCCCGTCGCAGACAAAAATCCCTTTATAGCCGTAATCTGCCTTTGTGCACTCCAATTGCGTCTTTAATCTCATGTAGTCATGTCCGTCTTTTCCGTTTATAAGGCTTACAAAATCGTCGTTGCTCTGAATAAACAACGCGCTCTGGATAGTGTCTGAGATAGACCTGGCATGCGACTTTCTTTCATCCCATACCAGGGTAAGCATGTCCTTCTGTTTGCTTACAATACCTTCCATATTCCTTTGGACACCCTGTTTCAGCTCGGCGTTTGCCTTTGGAAATGCAAGCATTTTGAACAAAATTAAGGGAAACAGCCCAAAAAATACAAACGTGGCAATAACAAAAACTATGCGATGCTTCAACATCTTTATCATATTCCACCTCTCTCGTTTGAATTAATGTTAATGAGTAGGATGGGTTAAGCGAAGCGAACCCATCACCACCACTTTTGTTGGGTGCGCTTCGCTTCACCCAACCTACTAATATTTATAATTCACTAAGACATGCCTCGATGTCATCCATACTAAAAGGTTTTGTAATCACCTTTTTTGCGCCCTTTCTCACCGCCTCCCTTGCAATATCCTGGTCTGTGTAGGCTGTAATAATCACTATGTGGACATGAGAAGTCAGTCGTGTCCCCTGTATCTGCTCCAGCAATTCGATGCCATCCATCCCCGGCATCTTCACATCCAGCAATATAATTGAGTATCTTTGCCTTTTCATCTCCTCCAGCGCCTCGAAACCATTCTTCACCGCCTTCGTTTCGTAGCCGCTATCAGTTAATGAATTCAGCAGTACCTTTCGGTACCCTTCTTCATCATCAACGATCAGTATTCTTTTTGTCATCATCGCTAAGATCCTTTTTAAGATGCTCTTTTACGCAAGGATAGTTACGCAATGCATGTACCTATAAAAACAAAAAACGCTTAGATTGCTCTAAGCGTTTTCTATTTATAAGGTTATGAATGATAAAAATATTTTGTGAGATTTTTTGTAAAATTCAACTGCAAACAATTCGTTTCATGTTTCATTTCCAAAAATAGTCATAACTATCAGTATCTAAATCACGTAAAGACTAACAACAAAAATTCATTAAGTGGAAACAGTTTGGTTGCAGTTTAAACTACGAAATTTTGATAATAATCTCTGCGGTGAGCGGGGCTTAGACAGGATGAACAGGATGTTTTAACGGTAAGGAAATTCAATTTTGCCCGCGAAAATGGCTAAATTTCATGCGTTTCTTTTCGTGTGTTTTGTGGATAAATCTCAGATTTGTTGGGTGATGGGTTCGCACCCATCCTTGACTTCAATTCTTTCAAATACATAATTTGCTTTTTCAAAGGGTCTATTGTTTGCGTGATAGTAGATAATTTCTTTTCTAAAAGCATCAAGCCCTTGATTGTTTGGATACAAAATTTTAATTGTATCTTCCAATCTTTTTATTGTTTCTTCAGCGGAGTCTCTTATATCGCATTCATCTTCATGCAGCCATTCATCGTATTCATCTATCAGTTTGACATAAATAAGACAATCCAAATTGAGATGTAATTTTTTCAAGACATCGAGAAGACATACGCCTTCAATGATGAATGAATTTTTATTTTTTTCAATGAACTCAGAAATTTCTTCATATTTTAGATATTCAACGTAACTGTGTGTATCTTTTATCAAATAATCATCTAGGTTTAAGACTGGAATATTAAGTATTTTACCGATTTCGCGAGATAAATATGTTTTTCCAGACCCATTGAAGCCATCGATTCCAATAATTTTAGCTGGTTGTATTTCTTTTATCAAATCATCTATATTTCTGTAATTCATTTGATTTCAGATAACAGACTGCTTCAGTCGTTTTAAGGCTGGAGAAGATGCTTGAGCAGGACATTTAACTTAAGAAAGCAGGACGGCCAAAGGAAAAGACGAAGAAGTAATAATATAGGAAACGTCCCTTAAGTTCCCCTTTTGGCTTTCAGGAATTCTTTAAAAGAAAATCGGCTAAGTTTTTCAACAAACGATGATGGCGGACTTTTCCAATAGAACCAATGGTACCGACAATGCTGGCTCGTGGTAAAACAGCAAGAAAGCCAAGCCTTATTAATGATTTAGACAGTAATCCACTGGATTTGAAATCTGGGTCTTGAGGTGATATTATCTCGTCAAAATCTTTCGAACAATGTTGAAGTTGTGTGCTTACACCACACACAAGGAAATCACCATACGTCGGTAATTCTCGTAAAATTATTGCGGGCCTGTTTTTCTTACCCCCATCTGCCTGTGGAATTGAAGCGAGAATTACATTACTTTCCTTCATAATCAGGATTCACCTCTTTTATTAAATCCGTAGAATATTCTGGCTCATTCTTTCCATAAGCCTGCTCCAAGCCTTTTTGAGAAATTACCATCCAGTCTTCTCGCTCTTCATCCATGTGCTTCGGTAAAACGGTTACGATGAGTTTTGTATCCGGTTCAATGTTAAATGGTTCATCTAAAAGTATTTTTTCGCCATCAAAATGAGCTTTTAAATTGATAGTCTTCATAAAAATAATCTCCTAAAAAATATGGAAGGCCCATTAATCAATAACCCTCCAACCGTAATTAGTTGTTCAAACATTTAATATCCTCTACTAATCATTCATTGCATAACGGCGCAAATCACCGACGGCAAAAAGCATAGCGAGGAACGAGCGGAGCTTTTTGACGTCCGAGTGAATTTGCCTTGTTAGCCTCATGTTTCGTTTGACTTCCCAAGATTACATTTAGAACAAAGTGTTTGCAGATTATCTAATACAGTCTCTCCGCTATTGCTCCATGCCTTTATATGGTCAACATGCAATTCAATACCGAGGGTAATGGCTGGTGAAGCTCCGCAAGCGCAGCATTTGAAATTATCTCTTTGTAGAACCTTCCAGCGTAAACGCAAAGATGGATCACGGCTTGTCTTTCGCTTGTCAGAGAATGCAGATTGCATTGAAGCCTCTACCCCTTCAACCTCATTAGTGTTCGCATACTCTACAAATGCTTGCAGGCTGTCTGACCAAGAACCGAATCGACGGTTGTATGGAGACATCGAAATTGTTGAAGGCTTCAGGGAAAGCTCACGTCGACGTGGTTGCCGTCCATAATATTCCCATAGCCGAAGAATATTTTCGAACAACTTTTCGTCAGAGATATTATTTCACCTGAAAATCTTCCTCCGGAGTATTTAAGAATGTATCTGCTTCAATATTTCTTTAAAACGGATAGCCAGTTGGATATTAAAAATTTCACCTGCGTGCTCTTGGCAACATTCCTTTGTGCTTA
>Ga0209514_10003263_pt1 | contig 23569 bp, 18 predicted proteins | sample Subgrocontami58m_FD_187452 | JGI IMG/M metagenome (GOLD analysis project Ga0209514, IMG submission 187452) | Subsurface groundwater microbial communities from S. Glens Falls, New York, USA - GMW37 contaminated, 5.8 m (SPAdes) (version 3) | ecosystem: Environmental > Aquatic > Deep subsurface >...
AGGTAGGGATTAGTGAAGAATCGGCAGCGATTTCCGAAGCAGTAACCCTGGAAGATTTCCTGGGCAGGGTGGATAGTATCGTAATACCCAATACTGATGACGAGTTCTTCGGGCTTGCCGCCCCAGTGGAAGGACAGCTTGAGGAGCATATGTTCACCGAGTTCCCCAGCCCAATAATTGTAAGTCTGGATGACGAGATCCTGGGTCTGGCTGCCCCGGTGGAAGCGCAAATAGAAGAGCACATGGTAACCGGGTTCACAACCGGAACGGTAAGCCTGGAAGATGAGTTCTTAGCTGCTTACGGGCTAGCTACTGTTGAGGAGTTAATAGTGGACAGCGTTGAACTCGAGGTTGCCCCTGTTGATGGTTTACTTGAGGATAGTGCAACGTTTGATGCCAACATTCTGGAGGATGAATTTGGACAATATTTTGGACCGGAATTTGCTCCAGTGGAAGGTGTGACTGAGGATATAATAGTGACTGAGGTTACGATTCTCGATGAGCAGTTGGATTCATACGTTATAGATGAATTTGCTCCTATCGAAGAGTTGCTAACACCATCTATCGATGAAGGTGTGATGTCGCTGGATGCTTCTGATGACACCATGATGGATGCTTATAACTATTGACAGTACGGTGATACAGTCAACAAAGTGCCGTCCCGATTCAATCGGGGCGGCACTTTGTTTATATCCGCTATTTCGGGGAGAATTCCCCACCTTGCCAATGGAGATGTTCGTTTTCCCTACTTCGCCAGCAAGGACGTAAGCTGTGTTATATCCTGGAGTTGCTCCAGCTCCCATACAGTGTTAATTATCTTCACTATCCGCTGTCTGGGTAAAATCCCGGATACATTCTGGCAGAATTTGTCCTCTAATACTTCATCGCTTACATGAGCAATCTCCGGTGTAGCCGCGCCCCGGGTAAAGTCTGTCTCCTTGCTGAAGGTCTGACCATGCGAGCGCACCTCTACACGGGCCATCTGGGCAGCAGGGTTTGCCAGGGCAGCGGCGCCAAATCCGGGATGGGTAGAGTAGCTCACCCGGTCCATCAATTGTTGAACATCAGGGCTGTGACGGGTAGCCGGGTCCTGCCACTCTATGCCCCGGCTCAGGCCCGAGGCCCCTACTGCTATGACATAAGGGACGCTGAACTGGGCCTGCACCTCGTTATCTATATTACGGTTCTGCCACAGCGGCATCTCAGCATGAGGGTCGAGCCAGACCTGTATTTTCTCGATGTCCTTAGCCTCCAGGCGTTTTTCCTCCAAAATATCGGTCAGGCAGTCCAGGGAAGCCTGTATGATGCCGCAGCAGGGGTAGAGCTTGTAGCGGGTATTAAGGAGATGCCAATCCCGGCCCAGGTTATGTACTACCCTCTCAGGGCGCCATGTCTCCGAGCCGGCAAATCGCCAGTAGCTGTGTTCACCGTCAAGTACAGTAACATCTCCGCTGTAACCCATCTCTGCCAGGAGGGCAGCGGTAAGCCCGGTCTGGGCTATCCATCCTCCCGAGGCGAATTTGGTCAGTGCCTCGGTCCCCGAGTGGTGCCACTGTGAGCTGGCTTGCATGGGTGAGTTATACCCGGCTATACCGAAGGCATAGGCCATTCGATTACTATCCAGCCCCAGCATTATCCCGGCGGCGGCAGCGCTGCCGAAAACATTAGCGCTATATCCGTAAACCGGGAGCCATTCCATTTTGCCCCGGTCCGGCCCCTCGCCGATTATCTTCCTCGGACTGGACATACCGGCGCCCACCCGGCAGGATACCTCATGGCCCAGCACTGCGGCCAGGATAAACTGCTGCCCGGAGCTTTTATTACATTCCCCCAGGGCCAGCGCCGATGGAAGGACAAACGGGGTAACGTGGATAAGGGGACGGAGAATGGCATCGAAGTCCAGGGCGTTTATCAATTCGCCATTGGCGAAGACAGCCTGGGCGCAGGAAACCTTACCGCGAGAGCCTATTATGGAGGCTTCAGGCGGGCCTCCCAGACGCCGGGCCAGTTTGACGGACAGGCTCCCCTTGTCCACCGCCATACCGGCCAGGGCGCAGCCCAGGGAGTCTAGGATTACCCGTTTAGCCTCGTGGATGACAGATTGAGGAATATCACCGTACCCGGTATGGGAAGCAAAATCGGCAAGCTGTTGGGTGAGGCTCTGCATGGTCACACCTCCGGAAGTTTTGACATATTATAAACCCGCTGAGGCGAGAGGTAAAGTTTCCGGAATTCCCTCAACAAAAACCCTGTTTAGCGGCTTACGAGTGCCATGGAGTTCACAGGTTTCAACATGGTGGTGGAGTATACTATATTCCCGCCCGTATCGCTGGTCACCGATGTGCCTGTTAAGTGGTCCTGGCTGACATAGCGGAGGTCCGTCCCCTTCCTCATGAACACCAGCCTGTCTCCGATGTAATAGTAGGTGGTGATTACTGCTGCGGTCAATCCGTTCAAAGCTTACAAGAGGACATTTTCCGATAACTCTACTAGGAGTGATTTGATGGGCCTTCCTTCTTATCAGGAGATGGTTCATCTGGTAAAAGGTAATCAATTATCCGGCTTAGCCCTCGTCTAACTGATCTAATATGGAAGCTGATATGTTCCAGTTCAGTCTCTGTCTCGCCAAGAGCATCCGCCATCCCTTTTTTGTCGTTGATATCTACGGTCAAGAAACGATCTACAAATTCCTTGTACTTCTCGACTGCAAAATATACGTCAGCCAAATCTACTCCGACAGAAGCCGGATACCGCTGCATTCCCAAACGTGCAATCTTCTCACGTATATCTTTAGCTAGTTTAACATTACTTGTAACACGTTCGTTCATGATTCGTTCCCGCTACACCCACCTTACAAACTATAAAAAAACTTTAGAATGATCATGATTCTTTTTTCTCTTTGTATTTTTCCTCGTAAGTTTTATCTTCAAATACATTGTTATCAATTATCTGATAAATAAGTTCCGCACCGCCTAATACGTCCTCTGTTCCAAGGAAACGTGATACCTCCATGTGACCATCTTCAAATACGTCGACCTCAGTACGCTCGCCCAGGAACCTAACTGTAACCGTGACAGCGTCATCTCGGACACGGGAAAGCGTATAACTATATTTTGCGTCATCTAAGCGTCGTAGTAAATCAAATAAGGAATGGTTCATATATTCACCCTTGTTCATCTCTCGTTTCAGTTTATTTTAGCGTGTTGGGAGGTTAAAACGAAGCGAACCCAGCATTAATTCATCCTACATAAACTACAAAACTTCATTATTGTGTTTAATGGCCTCATTAGATTCACTACTCCGCGAGTGACGGGTGTGACCGATTAACTTGGCTGCTGCCAGAACCTATAGGAGCAGACAACAAGAAGTTAGGTCAACCCGAAGGGGGCTCCGGTATCTAAATGTCCCATAGAAAACGGAAGTCGTAGGTAAATGAGGTGAAAACTCCTCCATTAAACAAACCAGCCATGAAGATTGCAACCGTATAATATCGAGGAATAAAAGGGGCACGCCAATTGGCGTGCCCTTTTTTGTTATTCCCTAAAAGTAATGGTTTCTGGCTGATCCGTCATATTGACCGGAGCGCATACAACAGTTCTTGAAACCGGAGACCCGAGTTGCATGGGCATAAATCATTTCGTCCCAGCTTCTCAATAAGTTCTTTTCCTCCGTGGACTACACGGTTCCCCCGTTTTACATGTGATTCTGAAGGGAATCCCTTTCGACGTTTGCGGGTTACCTCAAAACTGCTCCAGTTCGTCGAAATCTGTTATCCGTGCCATAAAGCACCTCCTTCTAATTGACCGTAACACTAATCATGATAGCATACGTCTGGCGAATTTGAAACCTTGGAAATGCACGTAGTTCGCAATTTGCCACACAACTTTACAACATGTCGATTAAGAGGTGGACCTAGCCAAAATGGAAGGCGTCAGTAGTCTCCAGATAGACCAGGTTGTGGATAAGCTGCTGGGGCTGGAAGTGAAATAGGGAATTTTGATAAATATGAAAACATTAGATTCCATTTATACCTCCGTAGGGGCGAGCTCCAAACCTCATTATGCTATACTAAAAACGTCCAATCCACACTATATTTAAGGCTGCCTTTCAGGGGGTAAATATGTATTTTGAGAAACAAGCCACCTTATGGGAAAGTTCTGACATTGAGAAATTGGCTGGGACCGAGGAAGGAGTATATTTAGAGTTTAAAAAGCCTTCAGAATTTGTCCCAAATGGCACTTTTTCTCGAGAGATGATCGCCAAAGAATTGACAGAAACTGTTTCTGCATTTCTTAATTCTGATGGGGGCGTCATACTTTTTGGCGTTCAAACCGATAGAAATAAGACAGACAAGAAAATCGAACTCCTGAAACCATTTAAAGCTTGGTCTTCCGATAATACATTGGAGCATCTGGGTATTTCGTATACTGTATCTCAGATTCGAGACCTCATATACGGTAATATTGTGCCTAAACCTACAGGAATAGACGTAAAGTCTATAAGTGTTCCCACTGCCAATGCTGTGACCACTATATTCATTATTACCGTAGAGAGAAGCGCCTTGGGCGCCCATCAGTCTGCCAAAACAATGCGCTACTATCGCCGTACAGGCGAAGGTGACGTGCCGATGTTGGACTTTGAGATTCGCGATGTAAACAGCCGGCGGGCCGGGCCGCTACTTTACTTAGCTTGTAAAGTATCCGACACAGCGGGTATTCCGTTTGAAGAGGAATGGAAGAAATCTGTTGTGGATATGGAAAGAGATAGCAGAGGGCAGAATATCTACAGAGTTAACTTTGTTGTTGCTGCTTCAAATTTTGGACGGGGAACTGCCAGTATTGCAAGATTCGATATTGGCCTGCCTACTCCATGGCAAGTTGAGAATTACTCTCCGGACGGCACGAATGTTGGTGCTTATTGGGTACCCAAAAGCGGATTACAGTATTCGGTGGGCAACCGTATTATAGTATTTTGGACACCCGGTAAGTGTCCCGATATACCATTGCCATACAGAGGCAAGAAAATATCCGAACAGATGGTAGCATGGCAACAGGTAATCTATTCTGTGGCCGACCCACCGGCACATCCCATCTGGCCAAACTCCGGCCGTAGGGTAATCGGAGTCTTAAGGTTGCAGCGTCAGAATAATGGCAACGTTACGCCCTTCTTGTGGTTGCCATGGAGGGCTTTTGCTGGTGACATGCCGGAAACAAGAGGTGCTGTTCTCCTGTTGGAACGGGCCGATAAACTATACGTATTCAATTATGAAATGGACGATGTTTCTTGGTGGCACCATGCAGAAGATGAGGGGAAGTTTGAGGCGCTTAAACAAAAATTCGGAGTCAAGTAAATTATCACCCCTTGTTCCAGCCATTACAACGTTTGAATCACCGCCGTGAATTTTCGGACATCTTTGTGCCGCTAATGTGATAACAGGGCATGACATACGCTTCACTGCCACTACTGGTAAACATTTTATCCCAATAAGTGTTGCACCTCTCGGAGTCCATATGAGCGGAGCATCATCGGATCGGCCCCTTCCCGGCAGTGAAGGTGGGAATCTTGTAGAGACACGGCATATCGAAGACCCTCGGTTTATCGGGGCCGTGTCTCTAGTTTAGTCCCTTCCCGTGTCGGGAAGGGATTTAGGGTTAGGTCAGAGCGGTTGGGGTAAGCTCTCGCCTCTCGCCTCTCACTTCCCATATCTCACGTCTCACCTGGGTTAGGTTCGTCCCCGCTTATCGTGATTTGTCCGTATGGGTACTATTCGGTGGCGGATTCAGACATTGCCCGTATCTGTACTCACCATCGCTTTTCATTTAAACGGTCTGCTTTCAAATCCACATTGTGCCAGTTTCTAATTGTTAAAACAGAACACATATACTATTATTATACTAGTGGTGGGGCGTGTGTTGTCTATTTATGATAGGAGATATTATGTATCGGGGCACGCTTTCTAAACAAGCTAAACTGGATAATTATAACGATTTTGTATCTGACAAAAATTATTTTTATAATTCAATCAAAGACAACCTCTTTAACTGCTATGAAAACCGGACCTCCGAAAAAATCAATCAAACAAACTGTTTTAAATTTAGGCAAACGCTGGAAAGGGGTGTAGTCTCCGTCTCCGTCTTTCCCCTCATTGACATCTCTATGCCTCCAGTGTTATATTTCCGCCGTAAGGAATTTCGCAAAGTTCCTCCGCTGGTTCTCCGTAATAAACATAGGCTCCGCCTCGGTAAACTGAAATCATATCAGGAGGTTATAACCAATGGCTGAAGTATCGACGGGGACCAAAATCGTACCTAATGCCTGTCAGCTATGTATCGCCTGCTGCGGCATCAACCTTCACGTAACGGACGGCAAGATTACCAAAGTGGAAGGGATGAAAGACCATCCCATGAGCCGCGGCCGGCTGTGTCCCAAGGGTAGCGCCATCCTGGACTGGGTGTATAGCCCCGACCGGATTCAATACCCTATGAAACGGAAGGGCAATGATTGGCAGCGCATCACCTGGGACGAAGCCCTGGATACCATAGCTACAAAGCTCCAGGGTATAAAGCAAGCCTATGGACCTAAATCGGTGGCTGTTTGTCTGGGGATGGTCTTTCTCACTCAGGCCAGGGCCAATATCGAGCTGATACGCCGGTTTACCGATGTCTATGGCACCCCCAATGTCTTCTCCGTTGATAGCATGTGTTTCCGCCTGCGTTTACTATCCTATATCTTGACTCTGGGGCGCTGGGCAGTCGCCGACCTGCCGAACTCCAAATGCGTTATCCTGTGGGGCCACAACCCCGATGCCTCCAGCCCTCCCCGCGCCTGGTGGATGATCCCCGAAGCCCTTAAAAACGGGGCCAGGATAATAGTCATCGATCCCCGGCAAATACCTTTTTCCAAAAAGGCCGAAATCCAGGCCCGTCCCCGCCCCGGCAGCGATACGGCCCTCGCTCTGGGTCTGATGAACGTCATAATCTCTGAGAACCTCTATGATAAAGATTTCGTTAAAAATTGGACTGTCGGCTTTGACGAGCTGACCAAAGTGGTGAAAGATTATCCCCCTGAGAAGGTGGAGAAGATAACCTGGGTTCCTGCCAAGACCATTGTGGACATGGCCCGGCTTTTTGCCACTACCAAACCGGCATGCATTATCCAGGGTTGGAACACCCTGGACCAGAAGAGCTCCGGCGTCAACAATGCCCGCGCCATTGCCATTCTTCACGCCATAACCGGTAATTTCGATGTGGCTGGAGGCCTGATTACCCCCCCGCCTTTCCACCTCCGCCCTATACGCCTGCTGGACAAGACTGAGGGTATGCCGCTGGGGATTGACCGCTTCCCGCTGCATTATTCCGTCCTGGGCCGTCTTTTCGGCGAGGGGCAGGGGATGGTTCTACCGGATGTCATGCTGAAATCAGAGCCTTATCCTATAAAGGCCATGATTGTGGCCGGCTCCAATCTCATCATGTCCTGGCCGAACGCCCAGAAGATGGAAAAGGCTCTCAAGAAGCTGGACTTCCTGGTGGTCATGGACCAGTTCATGGGCGAGACGACCAAGCTGGCAGACATCGTCTTGCCCGCCGCTACGTTCGTGGAGAGGACGGAGCCGAACGATATATTTGTATCCATGGGCATCCCCTGGGTGCAGTTGCGCCAGAAGGCAGTCCAGGTGGGCGAAGCCTGGCCCGATATAAAGTTTTGGCTGGAGCTGGCCAAACGCATGGGCTACGAGGAATTCTTTCCCTGGAAGGATGAAGTCCAGGCTTATGATAACCTGATGGAATCGGCTGGAATCTCGGTGAAGAACCTTAAAGACAATCCGACAGGGATGTTCTATGGCACAATCGGACATCATAATTACGAGGCTCACGGGGTGAGGACGCCTTCGGGCAAGGTGGAAATCTATTCAGAGACACTAGCCAAGATGGGACAGGACCCCATACCTGTGCACCGGGAGCCGACAGAAAGCCCCATAAGCACGCCGGAGCTGGCGGTTAAATTCCCGCTCATACTGACAACCGGTGCAAGGGTGGTTGAATACACCCATTCCCAGTTGAGGAATATACCCCGCCTGCGCCGCTTGCGCCCGGAGCCGGAGGCGGAGTTACATCCGGACACGGCCAGTAAATATGGCATCAGCGATAAAGACAGGATGGTGGTCGAAAGCCCGAGGGGAAGCATTGAGCTTAAAGCAAAGGTTACGGAGGACATTATCCCGGGGATAGTCAGCATTGCCCATGGCTGGCATGAGGCTAATGCCAATATCCTGACCGATGAGACACCTTCGGACCCTGTCGGCGGTAATCCTTCGCTGAAGGCGCTGTTGTGCCGGATAAAGAAGGCGTGAGATAATAGCAGTTTTTCCCTTAGATGGTCATTAACAAAACAAGTTTACATTCCTGTCATTCTGGAGGTAGTCAGCCGAAGACGGACGACCGAAGAATCTCAGGGAGGGGTGTGACTTTAAGTTTAACTACCACCCTACCCTGAGATCCTTCGCTACGCTCCAGGATGACAGCTAAACTGAATCCATAACTTGTAAAGATAATAAATCAATGACCATATAAGGGGGGATTAATTTTTACCTCCCCTTGAAAACAGGCTCTCTTTTCTCTGCAAATGCACGGATCCCTTCTTTGTTGTCATCGGAACCGAGGCAGATGCTGATACAGGCGGACTCCATGGCCAGGGCCGTTTCCAGGTTCATTTCCAGCCCTTTATACACCAGGAGTTTGGATAGGCTCTGAGCAATGGGAGGGCCCTCGGCCAGTCTTATTGCCAGGCCCATGGTATGTTTCTCCAGGGCATCCGCTGGCACCAGCTTATTCAGGATGCCTATTCTGTACGCCTCTTCAGCTTCGCAAAAATCGCCGGTAAATATGTACTCCAGGGATCTTCCCGGGCCTATAGCCCGTGTAAGTAGCCAGGTAGTTCCATTATCAGGGTTAACCCCTCTCCTGGTATAGCCCACCATAAATCTTGAGTTGGGGCAACCTATTCTTACATCACAGACCAGCGCGTAATCAAAACCCAGGCCAACGGCGACCCCGTTAACCATAGCAATCGTCGGTTTCTCCAGCCGGTGCAACGCCAGGATACCGGCCCTGGTGGTGCCAAAAAGATGTCCCTGTTTCCTGGCTTCTAACGTTGGCCCCTGGTCTTCGGCTGTTTCCGGAGTGAATTTGCCATCTCTGATGTCGGAAAACCTGAAGTCGGCTCCGGAGCAAAAGCCGCGACCGGCGCCGGATAACACCACTACCCGGACTTCATTGTCCCTGGCTACGTCCTCAACAGCCGCCAGCAGTTCAATCGTCATCTGGTGGTTGACAGCATTCATTTTCTCGGGACGGTTAAAAGTGATAACGGCAACATTTTTCTGTTTTTTAAAGGTAATTGTTTTGTAATCCATGATGATTTCCTTCCTTTCAGTGAGTTTGCAAGTTCACACTCCCAATCAGAAAGTTGACCCTTTCCCGGTAAGACAGAACGGTCATTTCTGGAGGGCTGCCTGATGCCCCGCATTATACCACATGTCAAACAGGTAAACACGGCATCATTAATCCTCCGTCAGGCCGATTTACCGGTTGAAAAAAAAGCCACTATATTACAGAATCTTTCCGGGCCTTAAGTCAGCTATGACTTCACGGTAGTTACTTGTGCTATAATGGCAGTTAACCGGCGGTCATCTACCTGTTAATGGAAGCAGGGATAAATTTAGCCCGAATATCCACAAACTTCATAGAGATAAATAAGGTTTGCCTGTTGGGGGTGAGCGATGGAGATAGTAGTTAAAGCCTATGCATTGCTTAAGGAACGCATCGGCCAGGGCGAGTTAGCTCTGAATATAGAAAACGGAACAACTTTACGTAAATTGATAGCTATATTGGGTGAGAGGTGCGGCCCTGATATCGAGAAAATGCTTCTCACTTCAACCGGTGATATTGACCCGGATGTCCTTGTATCCCATAATGGTAAGCGTATAACCAATGTCGATGCTTCACTGAGTGACGGCGACCTGGTACTATTCCTATCCCCTATGCCAGGCGGATGACAGTCCGGGCCTGTTGGCCTCGTGATTGAAAAACTTAAGGAGGTATAATCTTGGCAGTTCGCAGATTATTGGTCCCAAAAGAGGTTTTTTATGGGTGGGGAGCGGTGGATGCCTTACGAAACTGGCCCGGTAAAAGGGCTTTGCTGGTTACTGATAAAATTATGGTAGCCCAGGGACACGCTGAGAGGGTCGTAAAAGTACTTCGAGAGACCGGGTATGAAGCACAGGTCTTCGATGGCGTGGAACCGGAGCCATCACGGGAAACTATCACTAAGGGGGCTAAACAAGCCCTGGACTTTAAACCTGACACTATCATTGGCTTGGGCGGCGGGTCGGGTATGGACGCCGGCAAGCTGATATGGCTTTTCTATGAGCACCCCCAGTTGATGGAGTTGGAATGGCCTCAACTGCGGCAGGAAGCTATGAGAGTCAAGCTGCACCAGAAGGCCCGCTATGCCGCAATACCTACCACCAGCGGCACCGGTTCGGAGTGCACCCCCGTCGCTGTGTTTACTCATCACCAGGCTAACCCTCCCGTGAAGGTTATTATCCTTAACCTGGGGATGTTTCCTGATATGGCTATTAGCGACGCCCAATTCCCGGCTACCATGCCGCCTTCGGTAACTGCCGATACGGGCTTCGACGCCCTTGTTCATGCCCTGGAGTGCTACATCACTAATCGGCCATCGGACATCGTGGATGCCCTGGCTATCAAGTCATTCCAGACCATTTATAACTGGCTGCCCAAAGCAGTGCACCAGGGACAGGATAAAGAGGCGCGGGAGCGGGTCCATACTTCAGCCACTGTCGCCGGGATCGCCATCAGCAACGGAACCCTGGGCTCAGCCACTGTCGCCGGGATCGCCATCAGCAACGGAACCCTGGGCATCATACATGATATGGCCCACCAGATAGGCAGTGCCTTCAAGATGTCCCACGGCCGTTCCAACTCTGTCGTGCTGGATACCGGTCTGGCCAACTTCTTCCCGCGGGCCGAGACCAGGTTCATAGAGGCAGCGGAAGTCATAGGCATCCGCCCTAAAGACGGGCGGGACGCAGCCAGCCGTTTGCTGACTGCATTGCGAGACCTGAGAAAAAATATCGGGATACCGATTACACTTCAGGAAGCGGGGGTAACCGAACAGCAGTTTATGCCTATGCTGGATACCCTGGCCACAAATACCAGAATATTACCCTTGAGGCCGCTCAAGGAAAGCCAGGAAGAGGTACGGAATCTGTTCATGAAGGCATGGCGGGGAGAGTCGTTGTAATCCAAACAGGATCACCTATATCCTCCTTACAAAGGGGGATATAGGGGGCTTGCTTCGCTACGCTGACAATAGAAAAGAGCACTTTATTTTATTGGGAAATAGGCGGCGCATAGATAACCAGCACCTTTACGGGCCTGCTTCCATGGGCAGACAATCTATGGGATTGACCGGCAGGTAGGAATATGGCCTCGCCGGAGTTTGCCACCTGCCTGTCTCTCCACATCTCTACCTCAATGCTGCCTTCCAGAATATAGACCACCTGCTCCGCGTTACTGTGTGAATGGGGCGCAGCCTGGCCGCCGGGCGCCACAGTACCTATAATTACCTCCAGGCTCTTGGCGCCAGTTTCCCTGCCTACAAGTCGCCGGTTAACTGTCCCTGTATGGGCTTCTGGAATGTATTCGAGGACTTTTTCCGGGGTGATGATACAATCACTTAATTTCATGATGCACCTTCCTTCAATACATCTATGCGAACATGTCAACTGTAGGGTCAGGTTTAAAACCTGACCGCCAGCGGGCGAGTTTCAAACTCGCCCCTACAAATATTGATATTATTAATCAAGAAAACGCCAATGACAGGTAGCATTTAACGAGATTCACCGTTTAGATGATATAATAATAATATAAAAGGTGTTCCTATGGTAAGAACCTTAGCTTTAATAGATCCGGTTCGTTGCCATCCGGAGAAGTGCCAGGACGGAATCTGCCCGGCCATAAAGGAATGCCCCCGGCGCCTGTTACGCCAGGATGCTCCATTTGAAATCGCCTACTTCTCTGGCGACCCTTCCTTATGCCGGGGTTGTTTCAAGTGTTTGCCTGTCTGCCCGCAAAAGGCTATCATCAAAGGATAAAAACGCCAGGGGGTAAACTCTAAGCACTAATATCTAAACCCTATGTTCACCCTCACCTTAATCCTCTCCCCTCGAGGGAGAGGGGGTTTGGAATTTGAGGTTTGGGATTTGGAATTTTAACGGAGTGAGGTGGTGAGATGCCAAACGAATTTACCTGTAAAGCTTGCGGCCACAACTTCAATAAACTTGTTTCGTGTCAGGATAACAATGTCTCCTGCCCCCGTTGCGGCGCCCGCGAACTGGAGCAGAATGGTTATCTTTTGGGTACCTGTGAAACCGATGGCTTGACTGTTGATGACTACTGCGATGTAGCCCTCGCCCCTTGCTGCACCCCCGACTGGAAGGGCTGGAGGAACATTTTCTACGGCGCCGGCACATGGCAGCCCGAGACTTGCCCCAAGAATCCCCCGGCCGAGAAGGAAAAAGAAGCAGAAAAACTGGAGAAATAGTTGACACTATTTCAACATGCCGCCGATAAGCTGGCCCGGAAGGAAGCACCCCTGGCTGCACGGATGCGCCCCCGCAATTTCGCCGAGTTTGTTGGGCAGGAGCATATCGTAGGTGAGGGCAGGGCGCTGCGCAAGGCCATCGAGTCCGACCAGCTTCCCTCCATCATCCTCTGGGGGCCGCCGGGCAGCGGCAAGACCACCCTGGCCCATGTCATCGCTAGTATCACTCAGTCCCATTTTATTTCGGTAAGCGCTGTCAATGCCGGAGTAGCTGACCTGCGCCATGCGGTAGAAACAGCCCGGGAGCAGCGCCAGCTTTACGGCAAACGGACAATCCTGTTCATAGATGAAATCCACCGCTTTAATAAGTCCCAGCAGGATGCAGTCCTGCCCCATGTGGAAAACGGCGCTATTATCCTTATCGGCGCTACTACAGAAAACCCCTCCTTTGAAGTCATCTCCGCTTTGCTGTCCCGCTGCCGGGTGTTTGCCCTGAAAGCCCTCACTGACGCCAACATCGAGACTATATTGAAACAGGCCCTGGCGGATAAAGAACAGGGATTGGGGATCAAGACAGAGACAGAGTCGGAGATAGAGCTAGACGAGGCTGCCTGGAAACACCTGATTGTGATGTCTAACGGCGATGCACGGGTAGCCCTCAATGCCCTGGAGATGGCTGCCTTCGCCACTCAGCCCGACAAAGAGGGCAAACGCCGTATCAGCATGGCTACTATGGAGGATGCCCTCCAGCAGCGGGCCTTGCTCTACGATAAGGCCGGCGACCAGCACTACGACATTATATCTGCCCTGCACAAGTCCCTGCGCGGCTCCGACCCTGATGCCTCTCTATACTGGCTGGGCCGTATGCTGGAGGCGGGGGAAGACCCTTTATATGTAGCCCGCCGCTTGATACGCTTTGCCTCCGAGGATGTGGGCATGGCCGACCCTCAGGCGTTGGTGGTGGCCATGGCCGCTCAGCAGGCCGTCCACTTTGTCGGCATGCCGGAGGGGAACCTGGCATTAGCTCAAGCTGTGGTCTATCTGGCAACTGCCCCTAAAAGCAATGCTTTATATACCGCCTATTCCGAGGTACAACAGGATGTGAACAAGACCCGTAATGACCCGGTGCCTCTGCACATCCGTAACCCTGTAACCGGACTGATGAAAAACATGGGCTACGGCAAAGATTACAAATACCCTCACAAATACGAAGGCAACTTTGTGGATGAAGAATACCTGCCTCCCTCCCTGAAGGGTAGACGCTATTATAAGCCCGGCGACCAGGGCTTTGAAAAAGAAGTAGCGGAGCGGATCAGGCGATGGTGGGGTTCCAAAAAGTAGGGGCAATCCCCTGTGGTTGCCCTTTAATTACAGCCGGTAGGGTCGGTACATTGGGTTACGCTTTGCTCCACCCACCCTACAAACTAAGGTAAGTGGTCTGAAAGATTTATGACAAATCACCCTCATCCTATCCTTCTCCCCTCAAGGGAGAAGAGATTTCATGGCGCTTTTTCATCCTTCGTGGTGCCCCCTGCAAGAGGGTATGGGGGATTCTATAGTCTTTGATAGGCCAATATAATACAAGAGGGGGTAAAGTCCTGTTCTCAAATCTTTTCCAGCCCGGCCGCATCGGCCTGCTAACCATCAAAAACCGGATTATCATGGCGGCCATGGGCACCCGCTACTCCACCGATACCCTGGGTGTCTCCGACCGCCAAATTGCCTATTATGCCGAACGGGCTAAAGGTGGAGTGGGGATGATTATTGTGGAGGCCACCTGCGTTGACCGCATGCACTCCGGCCTGTACCCTACCCTCACCTTAGACAAAGATTCCTGCATCCCCGGCCATGCTGAACTGGTTGAAGCTATCCACCGTCATGGAGCTAACGCTGCATTGCAATTATTCCACCCTGGCCGACATGCCAGCCTGTACCTCAACACCGGGCAGCAGCCGGTAGCGCCATCTCCTTTACCGTCGCCCCGCAACCGCGTAATGCCCCGGGAACTATCCATAGCCGACATAGAGGAACTGATAGCCGAGTTTGCCGCTGCCGCCCGGCGGGCGCAGCGGGCCGGATATGATGCACTGGAAATCCACGGCGCTCACGGCCACCTGCTCCACCAGTTCCTGTCCCCTCGAATGAACCATAGGAATGATAAATATGGCGGTTCCCTTGAGAACCGCATGAGGTTTTCCGTTGAGGTTATCAGCCGTGTAAAGACTGCCACACGGGGCGCGCTACCTGTTATTTTCCGTTTAACTGCTCAGGAGTCCAGAGAGGGCGGCTACTCTGCACAGGATGCCTGGGTCTACGCACAAATGGCCGTGTCTGCCGGGGCGGATGCCATCCACGTTACCGCCGGCACCTATGATGATGATAAGGATAACATTGACCCCACCGTCAGCCCCCAGTCCTTCCCCCAGGGCTGGCTTATCCCATATACACATACCCTGAAAAGCAAGGTCAACGTTCCTGTGATAGCTGTCGGGGTTATCCGCGAGCCGCAGGCAGCAGATGACATACTAGCCCAGGGCCGGGCCGATTTTATCGCCCTCGGCAGGCCGCTGCTGGCCGACACTGAATGGCCCTTAAAGGCATTGGAGGGCCGTGTTGAGGACATCCGCCACTGTTGCTCCTGCCTTCACTGCATAGATACGTTTTTCCGCTCGGAGGTGCGCTGCGCCGTCAATGCCTCATGCGGACGAGAACGCGACTTTACCGAGCTTAAGCCAGCGACTTTAGTAAAGACGGTAATGGTAATAGGCAGCGGCCCGGCGGGCATGGAGGCTGCCCGCATAGCCAGCCTCCGGGGGCACCGGGTCAGCCTTTACGAGAAGTGCGCCGAGCTTGGCAAGGGGAACCTCTATTTAAGCTCCATTCCACCCCACAAAGACAAAATGGCCTGGGTCAGGGACTATCTGGTTACGCAGATAAGTAAATCGTCGGTAGCAGTCCATTTGAATACCGAGGTAGACGCTGTGCTTATAGAGAAAGAAAAGCCGGATATAATCATATTAGCTACCGGCGCTCGGGCTGCCATCCCTGCTATACCGGGAGTAAATAATCCAAAGGTGGTTACTGCCCTTGATGTTTTAAATGGCAAAGTAGATCCCTGGGGCCGGAGTATTGTAGTTATCGGGGGCTATTCCACCGGTTGCGAGACCGCCGAATTCCTGGCTGCAAGGGATAACCAGGTTATTATCATTTCCCGCTCCCCGGCCCGGGATTTGGGTAAAGGGGTGACTTCTACAAACCGGGTAGAGATGCTGGTAAGGCTACGGGACAACCCGAAGATAACTGTCCTGAGCGAACATGATGTAAAGCAGATAACCATTGGTGAGGTGGTTGTGGTAGACAAAGAAGGCAAGGAAAACTCATTACCCGCTGACTGGGTTGTTATAGCCCGGGGCCTGGATCCTGTCAATGAGATGTCCGGGCTGGTAGTACTGGCTGATGAGATTTATACTATTGGCGACGCCCTGCAACCACGAGATATTGCATCGGCCTTATACGAGGGGGCGATTGTTGGAAGGAATATATAAATGTAGGGGCACGGCATGCCGTGCCCAATTTTGGCTCTCCTCCTGGCCCCCTTTCCGTCAACGGAGAGGGGGAACGGGGGTGAGGTCGGAGAACAATTGATGCAAGAAAACGTATCTTTTCCCAGCGGCAACCTCACACTGGAAGGTATCTGGCACTGGCCGGCAGGTAATCCTCCCTATCCGGCAGTCGCTGTCTGCCACCCTCACCCCCTCTACGGCGGCGACATGGATAATAACGTTGTTATCACAATTTGCCAGGCCCTGGTTCAGAAATCCATAGCGGCCTTCCGCTTTAATTTCAGGGGCGTCGGCGCCAGTCAGGGCAGCTTCGGAGAAGGCATCGGCGAGCAGGATGACTTAAAATCGGCTCTGGCCTTCATGGCGGCAGACTCAAGAGTGAAGAAGGATAGTCTGGGCATGGCCGGGTACTCTTTTGGCTCGACTGTAGCTGTGCCAGTTGCTCCACAAGTAGCTAATGTTAAGGCTTTAGCTCTGGTATCACCTCCTTTGCAGGGAATCGGGCTGAAACCGCTTAAATCCTTTGCCCGCCCAAAGCTAATAATGTGCGGCGACCAGGACTTTGTGGTATCAGTGAAGGATTTACAGACTCAGATAAAAGAGCTACCGCAACCGCTTGATTGCCAGATTATCCCTGGCGTTGACCATTTCTGGGGGGGCTATGAAAATAAACTCGGGCAAAAGATAGCCGGGTTTTTCTCCCAGTCTCTTGTTTAAGAGCTTCCCCTATACCCAATTTACGGGTGAAAACGTTTTCGGCTGCTTCTATTTAGATTGAAAAATAATTTTTTTGTAGTATAATTTGGGAAAACAGGAAAAAAGCTTCGTAAATATTTCAGCCTGCTTCCGGGGTTATAAACAGCGTGAAAGGGCTTATTGTGCCTGATAAAAAGGAACAGAAAAGCAAAAAGCTACCCGAAAAGACTACCCAAACGAGAAAAAGCAAGGCTGGAAAAGCCGCCGAACATGACATGTTTCCCATAGTAGCCATCGGCGCTTCCGCCGGCGGGCTGGAGGCGTTGCAGCAATTCTTTAACAATATGCCCCCGGATAGCGGCATGGCTTTTGTTGTCATAACGCATCTTGACCCCAAGCACGCCAGCCGCATGGCAGAGCTGCTCCAGAAAAACACCGAGATGCGGGTGTTCGAGGCGCAGGATAACGCCAAAATTCAGCCCGATACAGTGTACGTCATCCCGCCGCACCGGAACATCCTGGTAATGAACCGTACCCTGCAACTGCTGGAACAACCCCTGTCTCCCGGCTTATCGCATACTATTGATATCTTCTTCCGGTCTCTGTCCGAAGACCTTAAAGACAGAGCTATATGTATCGTGCTGTCCGGCACAGGAACTGATGGGACATCGGGACTGAGGGCAGTCAAAACCGAGTTGGGCATGGCGATTGCCCAGGACCCGGGCTCCGCGGCTTACCAGGGTATGCCCAGCAGCGCCATAGAGACAGGCCTGGTTGATTATGTTCTTTCCCCTGCGGAGATGCCAGCCAGGCTGATCGAATATGTCCGTGATTTTTACGGCAAACCAGCGGCTATGCGCCGTGATGCTGTGGAAAGGGTGCCCGGCGCCCTGCAAAAAATATTCGTCTTGATGCGTAGTCAGTTTCGCGTTGATTTCTCCGCCTATAAGGAGGCCACACTCCGCCGCCGCCTGGAGAGGCGGATGGCGCTTCACCAACTGACAGATTTAAGACAATACCTCCGGTTACTTCAGGAGTCGCCGGAGGAGCTAATAACTTTATACAAGGACTTCCTGATTAACGTTACCAACTTCTTTCGCGATGCGGATGCTTTTATATCGCTCAAGGCAAAGTTGAGTTTACTTATAAAAGAAAAGCCGGAGGGCAGCACCTTTCGTGCCTGGATGGTTGGATGCTCCAGCGGTGAAGAGACGTATTCGGTGGCCATGCTTATCCGGGAGTGCATCGATGAGCAGAAGCGGAACTTACAGATGCAGATATTCGGCACCGATATAGACCAGGATGCTATTAACACGGCACGTACCGGTACCTATCCGCAGAATATCATCTCCGATATTACTCCGGAGCGCCTGAGTCAATTCTTCGTTAGCAAGGATAGCACGTACCAGGTAAAGAAAGACATTCGTGAAGCCGTCATTTTCTCTTACCAGAACGCACTTAAAGACCCACCTTTTTCAAAGATTGACCTTCTTGTCTGCCGCAACCTGCTGATTTATCTGAAGCCTGACGTACAGCGTAAGTTGCTGGCCCTGTTCCATTACGCTCTCAATCCCGGCGGTATCCTGTTTCTGGGCACCTCGGAAACGGTGAGTGGTTTTGGCGAGCAGTACGCCCCGCTGGACCGCAAGTGGCGCATCTATAACCGGCGTCCCGTTAGCCTGTCTAATTGGGTAGCCAGCGATGCGCCAATGGTATTCGCCGGCGCCAGAGACGCAGGAGCGCAAATATTCGAGGGAAAACGGGCTGAGAAACAAAGCATATCGGATCTGGCGGAGAAACTGCTCAGTTCGGTGTATGTGCCGCCGGCTGTGGTAGTTAACCGGAACAAAGAGATAATATATATACATGGTGAAACAGGCAGGTTCCTGACGCCAGCCTCCGGTCAGCCACGGTGGAATATACAGGAAATGGCGCGGGAAGGTCTGGGTACACCCCTCACTGCCGCCATCCGGAAGGCCATTGCTGATAATAGCGTGGTCAGCTATAAAGGTATCCAAGTCGGCTATAACGGCGGGACGCAGATAGTTGATATTACGGTGCAACCTCTTCATACTGCTACCGAGCCGCTGCTCCTGGTTACGTTCCAGAGTGTCCCGGATTCAGGAAAGAAGGGCAAGCGGTCGCGTTCTGCCAGAATACCTGAAGAGCAATGCACCGAGCTGGAGCAGGAATTAAAGCTCACCAGGGGAAACCTCCAGACTATCATCGAGGAGTTGGAGACCTCGAACGAAGAGCTCAAATCATCCAACGAGGAATATCAGTCCACACTGGAAGAGCTTCAGAGCACCAACGAGGAACTGGAGACCTCGCGGGAAGAGTTACAATCTATCAATGAGGAGCTGATGACCACTAACTCCGAGTGTCAATCTAATAACGAGGAACTAACGCATGTCCGTGACGATATGAAGAACCTCCTGGATAACATCCGGATTGCAGTGGTTTTCCTGGACGGCCAATTGAGAGTAGTCCGTTTTACAGTTGAAGCGACAAAATTGCTCAATCTTTATGCAACAGACGAAGGCAGGCCCCTGGCCCACGTCACCTCTAATATGATAGATGATACCCTGGTTGAAGATGCCAGAAAAGTGCTGGACACCCTCATCCCTGTGGAACGGGAAGTCAAGACTACCAATGGCAAGTGGTTTTTATTGCGGCTTATGCCCTACCGCACCATCGAGAATGCTGTTGCCGGCGTGGTGCTTACCTTTACGGATATCAACGTGCAAAAAGACCTGAATGAGACTCTGAAGAATGCGCTGGATTTTTCACAGAACGTTATTGATACGCTCCCGTACCCATTCCTGGTCCTGGATAAAGACTTGCGGGTCACTTCAGTTAACAGGGCATTTTCCCAGATGTTCAAAACCACACCTAAACAAACGGAAAGAAAGCTTGTCTACGAACTTGGTAATAAACAGTGGGATATCCCTGAGCTGAGAAGACTCCTGGAGGAAATCCTGCCCCGGGACAAAGAGTTCAATGGATTCCTGGTAGAGCACGAGTTTCCCACAATAGGTTTAAAGAAATTCTTGCTTAATGCACGGCGTTTACATGATAGCGTTGGAACGACCGAAAAAATCCTTTTAGCCCTTGATGACATCACTAACCGTGAGCCTGCTAACCCCGGGCTGGCATCCAGGAAAGGACCCACCGATGGCACGGAAACAAAAACCGCAAAGTAAGAGTATACCGTATTGGCATGCTGGAGTTCCGAGAAGCGGGACGAAGAATCTCGGGGTGGAGTGAGGGTTACGCCCCAGGCCCTGAGATCCTTCACTTCGTTCCTCCGAGTAAAACATCGGAGTCCGATACCCGCTCGGACAGGATGACAGGTTAACGCTGAATTCTGTGGTCTCTTTATTTATATACGGGTGGAGGCTATTTTGTCATTCTGGAGTCCCGCGGTCGGGACGAAGAATCTCAGGGTGGAGTGGGGGATAGAATAATAATAGCTCTGTGATATAATGCCGAACAAATGAAAGAATATTACGTTTATATCATGTTGAATAAATCCGGTACTTTGTACACTGGAGTAACAAATGACCTTGAAAGACGGGTTTATGAACATAAAAACAAACTAATTGAAGGTTTTACGAAAAGATACAACATTACTCAACTTGTATTTTACGAATCAACTGATGACGTGACCGCAGCAATTGCTAGAGAAAAGCAAATAAAAGGGATGCTTAGAAGTAAAAAGACGGAGCTTATAAAGATAATGAATCCGCAGTTGGAAGATTTGAGTGAAGGTTGGGTTGAAAAGTAAGCATTGTGGCATCCTGTCATTCTGGAGTCCCGTTCACGGGACGAAGAAACTCAGGGTGGAGTGGGGATCACGCCCCCCCGTCCCTGAGGTCCTTCACTTCGTTCCTCCGAGTAAAACATCGGAGTCCGATACCCTCTCGGACAGGATGACAGGTGAGCATGTCATTCCGAAGTCCCACGGTAGGGATGGTTGTGTGGGGTTATAGAACATAGTAAAAAGGATTGGATAATGGCCCCGAAAAAAAGACCGCGAAGTAACAGCATCCTCCGCCGGTTGGCGGAACAAGAGGTAGCCATGTCAGAGCCGAAGGTGACCGAGATGTCACCCGATGAGATAAAACGGCTGATAAACGAGCTACAGATTCACCAGGTCCAGCTCCAAATGCAGAGTGATGAGTCACGACGGCTCTGGCTGGAGGCAGAAGAGGCATGGCAACGTTACCAGGAACTCTATGATTTTGCCCCTGTGGGGTATCTGACACTGGTTAAAAACGGCATTATTGCGGAAACCAACATAACTGCATCGAGATTGCTGGGGGCAGATCGTTCCAGCTTAAAGGGCAAGATGTTCAATACATATTTGAGTCCCAGGTTCCGGGATATTTTCCGGGGATGCATCGGAAACATGAAAGGTGGTATGGGTGACTGCGAGGTTGAAGTAACTAGAGGTGATGGCATTAAATTCTTTGCCCATCTGGAGATTAGAACCCCTAACCAGGAGATGGCCGATAACCGCCTTCATGTGGCCCTTATTGATATCACCGAGCGCAAGAAAGCTGAACTTCTCAAAGATGAGTTCATCGGTATGGTGTCCCACGAGCTTAAAACTCCGCTGACTGTCATAATTGGGGCTCTTTCGGTCGCCAGAATGCAGGGAGTCTCAACAGGGCAGGCCAAGGAATTCGTCGACGATGCCATAAACCATGCCTATATCCTCGCCGATATAGTTGATAACCTGCTGGAATTATCCCGTTCCCAAACAAATCGCCTGGAGCTCCGGAAAGAACCGGTAAATGCCGTTGAAGTAGCTCGAAGCGTGGTGGCCAGGCTAAAGGACAGGCCGTCAATACACCAGTTCACTATTGATTTCCCGGCAGTGTTGCCTCCCGTCATGGTTGACCGACTAAGACTGGAAAGAATAATTCATAACCTGGTTGATAACGCCATTAAATTCTCTCCCAAGGGTGGGGAAGTCAAGCTATACGCAAGACAGGAGAACAATCAAGTGGTCATCGCGGTTAGCGACCAGGGGATAGGGATACTTCTCAGCGACCAGGCGCGGCTTTTCGGCAATTTTGAGCGCCTGCAAACAAATCTTACGGATAATATACATGGTATCGGATTGGGGCTTAGAGTCTGCCGGACTATGGTAGAGGCGCATGGCGGACGTATCTGGATACAATCGGAGCCGGGGAAGGGCTCAACCTTCTTTTTCACGTTGCCGGTAGCCAGGTAAAGCACACCCTTTCCCTTTTTCGAGGGGGAGTACACGACACTTTTACAGATTTGGCTCCAATTGTCGTAGGGGCCGACCTTCGTGTCGGCCCGCCCCCCGTTCCCAGGGCGAACACATCGGTTCGCCCCTACGGGTTGTTACGATTCGGTCTATGTATTTACATCTAATATAAAAACTGTCGTGTAATAAGCTCTTTCGAGGGGGAGGGGTAACTTCTCTCGCCCCTCCGGGGAGAGAATTAAAGAGAGGGGAACCATATTTAATTAAAGCCTGCCTCATTATCTCCAACATACCTTCGATATTCGTAAAGACCTCATTGTTCCAGAATCGCAGATCTCTATAACCCTTTCCATTCAACCATTTGTCCCGACAGGTCGGGATTACAGATTTTTAAAAATAGCCTGAGTCAGGAGACACATTGCGGCTATCTCCAACCTGTTTGATGGTGGATCAAGGACTATAGTCCCAGGAGTGAGCGCAACTGGTTTGGGGTGTATTTGCCGGGTGGTTCGCGGTTATCGGCCATCTCTTTACAGATCCGCAAGAGGCTTTCATTGATCGGCGCTTGCTCGCCGAGTTTCTTAGCTAACCGCACTACCTCCCCGTTGAGGAACCCGGTCTCTACTGATCCCTGCCGGCGTGTCAGGCTCTGCCAGGTTGAACTTTGTGATTCAGGGTCCGTGCCGCTACCTGACGGTGCAGTCATCTCCGGACGCTCTCCCGGCGGTTCAGCCGGGGAGACCCAGCGAATACCGGCCTTAGTAAGTAGACTGCGGAACTCCTGTCTTACAGCACGTGAAATAAAGTCAACCTCTTCCCCTTTGGAATTGGTGATAGCTCTTACAGCATTGGCTATGTTGGTTACCAGTTTACCCCACTTATAGGGCATGACGTCTGCTGTAACAACTACCGAATACCCGCAATTCCGCAGCTTTACGGCTGTATCTTCAGTCAACTGGTCGGTCCCCTGCGGGTAGCGTCCGATGACCAGTGAACCCGGCGGATCGCGGCGGGAGATAACCTCACCGTTGGCCAGGAAAACGGCCCCTGCCCTGTACACCCGGGCATAATACCGGGCCGCAATCTCCTCGTTACGCACTCCATTTTGAAAGCAAAAGATGGCTACATCTTTAGTTACTGCTAACAGGTCATGGAGAGCTTCTTCGGTATTCTGTCCCTTTACACATAGAAAAACGACATCGTCAGGACTAAAGTTAATCTGGTCCGGACTGGTAACCGCCGGCAACCGTAAGATGTGGGTACCCGTGGGTGTGACAAGGCGCAACCCCTGCTCGTTGATGGTTTTAACATTGCCCGGACGGCCTATCAAAACCACATCGTGCCCGGCACGCCCCAGGTGGCCTCCAACCGAACTTCCGATAGCGCCTGCGCCGTAGATGACTATTTTCATTATTGTTCAGGATTATAGCATTAACCTTAA
>Ga0209514_10003264_pt1 | contig 23558 bp, 25 predicted proteins | sample Subgrocontami58m_FD_187452 | JGI IMG/M metagenome (GOLD analysis project Ga0209514, IMG submission 187452) | Subsurface groundwater microbial communities from S. Glens Falls, New York, USA - GMW37 contaminated, 5.8 m (SPAdes) (version 3) | ecosystem: Environmental > Aquatic > Deep subsurface >...
AATGGTCACAGATCAAGCGACAAAAGGGCGTGGCAGACGTAAAGCGAGGGGCGCTTTTCACCAAACTTGGCCGCGAAATCGCGGTTGCTGCCCGTCAGGGCGGTGGCGACCAGAACATGAACTTTCGGCTGCGTCTCGCCGTGCAGCACGCAAAGGAAAACAACATGCCCCAGGATAACATTGACCGGGCCATCAAACGGGGCGCGGGTCAGGGAGATGGGGCGGCGCTTGAGGAGATAGTCTACGAGGGCTACGCGCAGGGGGGAACGGCGCTGCTCATTGAGGCGCTCACGGACAATCGCAACCGCACCGTCTCGGAAATCCGGAATATCCTGACACGCGGGGGCGGCAGTCTGGGGACCTCGGGATCCGTCGCCTGGATTTTCGAGAGCAAGGGCGTCCTTACGGTTGCTGCGGGCGCTAAGAATCCGGATGATGTTGCCCTTGTGGCCATCGACAACGGCGCGGAAGATGTCAGCACAGAGGCCGATCCTATTGAGGTCTATACGGCGCCGGCAGACCTGGAGCACGTCAAGGACGCGCTGGAGGGTCAGGGCCTGAAAGTTGAGTCGGCAGAGATCGTCATGCAGCCCAAGACCACCGTGTTCCTGGGGGAAAAGGAGGCCATTCAAGCGCTTCGATTGGTGGAGCGCCTGGAAGAGCTGGATGACGTGCAAAAGGTTTCTTTTAACGCCGACTTCGACAGTGAAGTTCTGGAGAAGATGAACGCGTGATCTCGGATTACCAGGGAAGATGAGAGGAACTATCTGTGGCGGATGCCTTTTTTCGTCTAGACGTACCAGAAATCAGCCTGTCCATTGAGCAGAATACCGAGAACGTGCCTCATGACGGCAGGTATCACGTGGTGAAGGACGGCGTGATCCTTGCGTCATACCCCTCTCTCAAGCGGGCGCGTGACCGCCTGCAGAAACTCAAGGATGAGGCAGGCTATCAACCAACACAGGATAACGCCGCAGAGAAGTCGCCGGCCAAGGAGCACGTAGAGCGACTCATGGATGCTGCCAGCAGCTATTGGGGCGCCAGCCACAAGTTTCGCGGCGGGGGCGGTAAGGGCGGTCGCGGCGGCATCTAGCTATCCGATCTCAGGGGAGGCCAGCGGCATGGCGGGATACGTTAAGGTGGCCCAGGTGAGCGATATTGCTCGTAACTCTGTTAAGGGCCTCAAGGTGAACGGGCAGGAGATTGCCGTGGTGAACCTTGACGGCCAATTCTTTGCGGTCAGCGACATCTGTTCTCACGCCCACTGCAACCTGAGCGACGGCGACATCACGGGGGAACAGATTTGGTGCCCCTGCCACGGCAGCGAGTTCAACGTCAGGACCGGTGCGGTCATGGGCGGTCCCGCAAGGGAGGGTGTCGCGTCTTACCCCGTGCGTATCGAGGGGAACGACATCCTCGTCGAGATATAACTCGCCGCCCGATGTGGTCCTCATAGGAGGCCTCTATGCGAGGGCCTCCTGTTTTTCTGGGATATTGGCCACGACTGCACACCATTTTGTAACGCCGCGCGCGCGCCTCTGTTGTCTACCACGCAGGCCCTAAGGCCTGGGTGAGTGACACTCCCTTCAGGATCTACGTCGTGCAACGAGACATCATTCATACCGGCGACGCCCGGGACATGCGGGAAGTGGAGAGCGGTTCCGTTCAGCTCATCGTCACTTCGCCGCCATACAACGTGGGCAAACCCTACGACGGTTATCGAGATTCCAGAGAGCTGACGGACTACCTCGGCTTCCTCAATGAGGTCTGGCAGGAGTGCCAGCGGGTGCTGTGCCCGGGCGGCCGCATAGCCGTGAACGTGGCAAACACGTACCGCCAGCCGTATCTTCCGTTGCACGCGTACATCGTGCAGCAGTTCCAGCGCCTGGGCTTCCTGATGCGGGGCGAGATCATCTGGGACAAGGGCGCGTCAGCCGGCGTGTCGACGGCCTGGGGCAGCTTCGCCCGGGCCTCCAACCCGACGCTGCGGGACGTCCACGAGTACATCCTGGTCTTCTCCAAAGAAGCGATGAAGCTGGAAGCAACCAGCGGAGTCGGCAGCGGCATCGTCAATCAGGAGTTTGTGGACTGGACCCGCAGCATCTGGCGCTTCGAGACCGAATCGCGTCTCGCCGCAGGTTCGCGCACCGGCAGACGTCACAACCATCCTGCCCCCTTCCCGGTAGAGCTGCCCCGCCGGCTCATTCTCCTCTACACCAACCGCGGCGACATGGTCCTGGACCCCTTCATGGGCGCCGGCTCCACCGCGGTGGCGGCCGCCCGTGAAGGCCGCCATTACCTCGGCTACGACATCAGCCCCGAGTACTGCGCTATGGCCCGGGAGCGGATCCGGACTGAGCCTACTGCGGCGAGCCTGCGTCATGTCGAACCGGTCCTCCAGCCCATGCTTTCCACCCCTGAGCCATCAGCAGAGACGCCGCAGAGGTCCGTTCAAGCCGCCAGTTAGCTGAGTATGCAGGCCCACCCGATGTCTGTAAAATAGGCACATCGTTGCAACAGGACCAGCTAAGATTGGGAGGCAATAGATGGCAAACGAGAGCTTTGAACTCTCTTGTAAAAGTCTTCAGGGCATCTGCGATTTCGCGGCAAAAGCCCCTACTGTAGAAGCCCTCATGCAAGTGGTTGCGAAGCATGCCCAGGAAAATCATGGGATGCACTCGTTCCCTACTCAGTGGTGGGTCCAGATGCGGCACCAGGTTCACAGCCTGTCTGACGGAGATGTTGAGCTATGGTGACGCGATGTGAACGTGGCCTGTGAGGCCACTGTCCGATCTGAGACCAGAGAGGGACTGAGGCAGGCGTATTTTCAGCATGCTAGAGACCGCCACGGAATGATGAGCTTACCGTCGGAGATATGGGCAGTGGTGGAGAACTATATCCGGGCAGTCCCAGGCTAAGGTTCTCGGCCGGCAGCGGCTACGGTGGCTAGCCCGGGAGCGCGCGGATGCAGATGCAGGTGGCAGGGGCCGCGGTGGTGGGAGCATAAGCTCGACGGTCTTGGTCAACGCTTGGGGAGGGTAAATGGGAACGCCTTCACTCGTTTCGATGATGCTTGAAGCCTGGAAAGACATAGACCGGGTGGTCGTGGGCCTGTCCGCGCAGGATGCGGGCGTCCAAATAGAGGGAGGGAGCGCCTTCTCCTGGACAGTCGCCCATGTGACCAACCAGCTCGATAGCTACATCAATGTCCGCTTTCAGAGGCTGGCGTCTCATCCGCTTCTTGGGGATACTGCCTTTCGCTTTGGCGGCGTTGGCGCTCCTGCCGACTGGACGGCAGTCCAGACAGGGGTTCAGGAAGTGCGAGAGCGAGCGAGAAGCTACCTAACAGGGCTGACGGAAGATGACCTGGAACGGTCGATCCCCTATGACGGGACGCTGGCGGTCTTGCAGCGGGCGGGCATCCTCAGCCTGCGCTATACGTTAACGCGCATCGTCCTTCACCATTACTATCACATCGGAGAGATCGCGACGAAACGAGTGTTGCTGCGGCATGATGTCGGCGACTATCCTGGCGATCTCGAGGAGTGTCTTTAGACTCCAAGGGATGCTTACCTTCGATAATGGCCCCAAAGCCTGTCCGAGTTTAGTCGGGAAGCTTTACGCTCCCGTCCGCGTCCATGGGGAAGAAGGGGTTCCATGCGATCTCCCAGGGATAGCCGTCGGGGTCTACGAAGTAGCCTGAGTAGCCGCCCCAGTCCGCATCGTGCGCCGCCTTCAGCACGGAGCCTCCTGCCTGCACCGCTTCAGCTATCACCGAATCCACCTCTTCCCTGATGCGGACGTTGTGCGCCAGGGCGATCCCTCCGAAGCCGGAGCCGATCTCGGGGAGGTTCGCGTCCGCGGCCAGGTCGCGCCGAGGGTAGAGGGCGAGGACAGCGCTCCTGGTGCGCAGGAAGGCGACGACTCCCGCGACGCTGGCGCCGGAGACCGGCCAGCCCAGGCCGTCCCGGTAGAATCGAAGCGAGCGCTCCAGGTCGCCGACGCCGAGGGTGATGAGGCTAATGCGGGGTTCCATGCGAGATCTCCTGTGCTCGTGTCAGTACTTGCGTTGTATGTTAGCCGAGAGGATGTAAGTCTGTCATCCTGACCGAAGCGCCTGTCCTTGAGCTTGCCGAAGGAAAGGGTCTACTCTCCGGGCAAGATGGTTCACGGAGTTTACCCTGAGGATCCTCGAAGGGTTCGGCATGACAGCGTGAGCTTTAGTGGAGCGAGGGCACGGTGCTACAATGAATGAGCTTGTGATACCTTGGTAAATTCCTGACGTGATGACTTGTGGACGAGTGTGTGAGGTGAGCAATGGTATGGGAAGAACGGATCGTGACTGACTCCAATATTGTGGCTGGCAAACCCGTAATAAAGGGCACCCGTGTGCCTGTTCGGGTCATTCTTGGCGCGTTGTCAGGTGGAGACTCGGTTGAAGACGTGTGCAAGGGATACAACGTGACTCGTGAGGATGTGCAGGCTGCCCTCGCGTATGCGGCAGAAGCAGTAGAGTATGCTTCCCTCTATCTCGTTCCTGGTCGATGAGTCACTGCCCGTCGATGTTGCTGAATCACTGATTTCTGCAGGCTTCGAAGCTATCTATGTAGGCACGTCGCCGCTCCGTGGTTCAGCAGACCTGGTACTCTGGCAGCGCGCCGCAAGTGATCGTAGGGTAATCGTCACACGAGACCTCGACTTTCCTTTGCCGGTCGAACCCAGACCTGTTGGCCTTATTCTTGTTCGTGTGCCTGATTGGTATAGGAAATCCCAGATCAAAGCACTGGTCGACGAGTTTCTCCGAGGTACTGACCTCCAGCTCGTGGTAGGCCGTGTCGTCGTGATCGCTCCCGGGCATTCGCCCAGGACGCGAAGTTTAGATACAATTTAGAAACCATGCCCGCCTTTACCCTCGTCTCTGACTTTCAGTCCACCGGCGACCAACCGAGGGTAACGGTATCTCCTTGCGCATGAAAGCGATCCTTTTCTCTGTCCATGCCCGGCAACAGATGTCGCTCCGAGGCGCTTCAGAAGAGGAAGTCGTCAGTGTTGTCCGAGAAAGAGAATAGCTACCGGCGCGAGAAGGGAGAATGTCTTTTCGCAAAAACTTTCCTTTCCAAGCGGTGTGGAAGGGGAAGCGGTATGATGTCAAACAGGTGATGCCCATCGTGATAGAAGAAACTGAGGCGTTGGTTGTGGTGACGGTTTACGTGTTTTACTTCGGAGGCGAAGGATGAAAATCAAGTACGATCCGGCGGTGGACGCTGCCTATATTTTCTTCCGAGAAGGAAAGGTCGAAGTGACAACAGTTCGGCTGACGGAGGATATTGCCGTAGACATCGGGCCGGGTGAAGAAGTGTATGGTATCGAAATCCTCGCTGCGTCAAAGCACTTGGGCCTTCAGCCAGGGTCGCCGTCTATAGTGCTGGAGAACTTGAGAGCTGTTTCCTAATCCTCGCCATGCCCTCCCACGAACTTGTCTCTGACTTCCTGTCTACCTGTAAATAGGGTTTTAGATGGCTGATGCAGGCAGGAGGTTTAGGAATCTTAGGATTAGTCAGGCGCTGAGAGCGTTTGAGCGATTGGGATACGTTATTGTTCGAACAAAAGGGAGCCATTACATCCTTGAACATCCCTCACGAGGTTTACTTGTCTTGCCATTCCACAGAGGCACGGTGAAAACGGGCATTATCCTTGATGCTCTGGAGAAAGCTGGAATAACTCCAGAGGAATTTGAAGCATTACTATAGGTGGTCTATGGAATACTCGGTGATTGTCCACAAAGCGGAAGAAGGTGGTTTTTGGGTCGAAGTGCCCGCATTACCTGGTTGCTACTCTCAGGGTGAGACCCCAGAGGAATCACTCGTACACGTGAAAGAAGCTATCGAGCTGTATCTGGAAGTCCTGCGGGAGCGAGGCCAGCCTGTTCCCCAGGACAGTGAGGTCGTGTTCAAAGTCTCCGTGCCAGCCTAGTCGCCATGCCCGCCTTTACCCTCGTCTCTGACTTTCAGCCCACCGGCGATCAGCCCCAGGCCATAGATAAGCTCGTGGCCGGGCTGGAGTCCGGCATGAAGCACCAGGCCCTGCTGGGCGTCACCGGCAGCGGCAAGACCTTCACCATGGCCAACGTGGTGCAGCGGGTGCAGCGGCCCACCCTGGTGCTCTGCCACAACAAGACCCTGGCGGCGCAGCTCTACCAGGAGTTCAAGGACTTTTTCCCTGACAACGCCGTGGAATACTTCGTCTCCTACTACGACTACTACCAGCCTGAGGCATACATCCCCCAGACGGACACCTACATCGAGAAGGACGCCGACATCAACGAGGAGATCGACAAGCTGCGCCACTCGGCCACCAGGGCGCTCTTGGAGCGGCGGGATACCATCATCGTGGCCTCGGTGTCGTGCATCTACGGCCTCGGCGACCCGGAGGAGTACCAGGGCTTTGTCGCCACCGTCCAGAAGGGCGAGAAGACCCGCCGCGATCGCCTGGTGCGCCGCCTTGTGGACATGCAGTACGAGCGCAACGACCTGGACTTCACCCGCGGCCGCTTCCGCATCCGGGGCGACACCGTGGAGGTGCAGCCGGCCTACGAGGAGATCGCCCTGCGCATCGAGTTCTGGGGCGACGAGGTCGACCGCATCATGGAGATCGACCCGCTGACGGGCGAGCTGCTGGCGGAGCGGGACAAGGTCGACATCTATCCCGCCAAGCACTTCGTGACATCTCACGAAAAGCTCACGGCGGCCATCGTCGACATCCAGGCGGAGGTGCGGGACCAGGTCGCGGAACTGCGGACTGCGGGCAAGATCGTGGAGGCGGCCCGTTTGGAGGCCCGCACCAACTACGATATGGAGATGCTGCGGGAGGCCGGCTACTGCTCGGGCATCGAGAACTATTCCTGCCACCTGGCGCGCCGCCACAAACCGCCTGCCGGCCCCCCGGTGGCCTGCGGCTCCCAGCCGTGGACGCTGCTGGATTATTTCCCCTCTGACTTCCTGCTGTTCATCGACGAGTCCCACATCACCCTGCCCCAGGTGCGGGGCATGTACGGCGGCGACCGTTCCCGCAAGCAGACCCTGGTGGAGTACGGCTTCCGGCTGCCCTCGGCCATGGACAACCGCCCCCTGAGCTCCGAGGAGTTCCAGAAGCACATCAACCAGGTGGTCTATTTCTCGGCCACGCCGGGGCCTTTCGAGTACGAATGGAGCGAGCAGGTGGTGGAGCAGGTCATCCGGCCCACCGGACTCCTGGACCCCATCATCGACGTGCGGCCAACTCGCGGCCAGATCGACGACCTGCTGCACGAGGTCAGGCTGCGCACAGAGCGGGGCGAGCGCGTCCTGGTGACCACTCTGACCAAGCGCATGGCCGAGGAACTGGCCGACTACCTCCGAGAGATGGGGGTCAAGACCCACTATCTCCACTCGGAGATAGAGACCTTCGAGCGGGTGGAGATCCTGCGGGACCTGCGTCTGGGCGTCCACGACGTGGTGGTGGGCATCAACCTGTTGCGGGAGGGCCTTGATCTGCCGGAGGTGAGCCTGGTGGCCATTCTGGACGCCGACAAAGAGGGCTTCCTGCGCTCTCACGGCTCGCTGATCCAGACCATTGGCCGCGCGGCCCGTCACATCGACGGTCACGTCATCATGTACGCCGACAACGTCACCGACTCCATGCGCTTCGCCATCGATGAGACAAACCGCCGCCGCACCATCCAGGAGGAGTGGAACACTGCCCACGACATCACGCCGCAGGGCATTCGCAAGGCCATTCGGGACATCACGGACCGCGTGCGGGCCGTCGCCGAGGAGCAGGCCCCTTATGGCGTGAGCCGGATGGACATCCCCAAGGACGAGCTTGTGCGCCTCATCAAAGACCTGGAGGGCCAGATGAAGGGCGCGGCCAAGGCGTTGGAGTTCGAGCGGGCCGCCCTTATCCGCGACCAGATCGTGGAGCTGCGGGGCCAGCTCTCCCTCATGCAGGACGCGGATGTCCGCCGCGCCGGTGAGCGTATCAGCGGCTGGCGGCCGCAGCGGGGACGGCGGTAACTACCATTCTCTCCCCCTGGCAGGGGGACCGAGAGGGGGTCGGCGCTCCGCATAGCACGACCCTCCTATACCCCTCCCTGAAAGGGAGGGGTATACTATTGCCGAGGTGGGACCATGAAGCTCGATCCTGACCAATATGATTTCTCCAATAAGCTGAAACGGGTGAAAGTGAAGGACTCCGTTGTCGCTAAGGCCGTGGCGCGCATCGCCGCGGGGGAGCAGCACATGGTGCTCCGGACCGAGGACGGCACCGAGGTGTTGGCCATGAGCCTGGAGGAGTACGAGAGCCTCATGGAGACTCTCGATGTTCTCAGCGACGAAGACACGGTAAAAGCCATCCAGAAGGGCCTCAAAGACATCAAGGCAGGGCGGGTCTATACCCATGAAGAAGTGTTCGGCCATCCTTTGGGCGAAGCGCCCAAGGACTAGCAGTGCCTCGGATCACTTACTCCAGAGAGGCACAGCGCAGCCTGGAGGGCCTGGATGTTGGTATCCGAAGAAGGGTGGACCAGCGGATTGAGGTGTTGGCTCGGGGACAGATTCAGGGCAAGGGATTGCACTACGAGTTTGCCGGGATCTTCAGCCTTCGAGTTGGCGACTGGAGAGTACTTTATCGCCAGTTGGAGCCAGACCTCCTGGAGATTGTGGCCGTGGCCCACCGCCGCGAGGTCTACCGGCAGCGGTAGCTGCTGCTGCAGGACGACGACCTTTGCAACCTGCCAGAGGCGGACAGGCCTGCCTGCGGTAAGCAGGGCTGGGGGAGCGCACCCTCAGCGGGCCGCGAGGGAGGGATGGCAAGACGCGGGAACATGAACATGCAAAGCTTCAAAGCGGTAGCTTCTCTTGCTGCCATAGCCCTGTTAGCCTTGTCAGGATCCTCCGGTACTATTCTGCTCCTGCGAGTGCGCACCCGCCCACCGCACTGGGCGCGGCCAGTGGCGCCAGTTCCTCGCAGAACCCAGACCAATGGACACAGGTGGTGGGAAACGGCTTCGGGAATCCCAACAACGTCGCGCTTTGGGAGCTTCATGTGTCTTCAAAGGCCAGATCTACGCGGCAACGTGGCGCAAGTCTGGGACCGGGCCCTTGCAACTCTGGCGGTCTCCTACAGGCAACCCTGGGTCCTGGACAAGAGTCACCGACTTCCAGCCGCCGCTCCTCGACAGATATTGCTGCGTCTCTGCGATGACCTCCACCGGCCTTGGCGGGGGATTCATCTATCTTGGGACGTTTACGGGACGCACTGGCTCTGACCCCGTCCTGTACCGGTCTGGAGACGGTGTTTCCTGGACCAGGATCAACAGCCCATCAAGCGGCTGGGTTGCGGGCAAGAATTATGGGGTAAACCCCATGGTGGTGGGAGACAAGCTCTACGTTGGCACCTTCAACCTGGAGGGAGCTCAAGTTTGGCGCACTCCTTATGATGGCTCGACGTGGGAGAAAGTGCTGGACTTTGCAGTCGTCGACCCCGCAGTGAGATTAGTCACTTACCTCTGGTCCTGGAACGGCACCATCTACGTGGGCACATGGGATGGCGTGTAACCGATAGAGACCGTACTCCCCCAAGGAGCGCATAGCTACACTTCTAGCAGCGGCGACTCTGGAACCTGGGTAAAGAATGCCGGCGGGGGCGATGGCTTCGGAGACCGCGAAAACCAAAACATCGCCCAGATGGTGGACTTTAGCGGCTTCCTGTACGCCTCCACTTCCAACAGACATGGCGGCCAGCTCTGGCGCTCTCAGGATGGTCAAACTTGGGAGCGTGTTGTCACTGGGGGCTTTGATAATCCCCGGAACAACGAGTTGCACAGCCTTCGGGTGATAAACGGACAGCTGTGGGTTGCTACCCTAGCTTCGTCGCCCCACTCAACTGAGGTGTGGCGTTCCAACGACGGCAGCAGTTTCATGCGGTCAAATGAGCCAGGCTGGGGAATCGCCGAAAATAGAGGTAATTCGGGCATGCCATCGGCTTTGGCGACTTTGTCTTTGCAGCCACGCCCAATGCGACGACTGGCGGCCAGCTCTGGCGCACCGTCCCACCGCCACCGTCGCCTGAACTGTTAACACCTGCTGAGGGCGGTACCCTTCCGACTACAGGCGCGACCCTCTCTTGGTCCAGCTCGTCTAGCGCAACCCAGGTCCACATCCAAGTCATCCCCGCCAACAACGACGGCCCCGCCGTGGACCTCATCCGCACCGCCGAGAGCAGCTTCAGCATCCCGCCGCCCTCTCTGGGCCAGGGGCCCTACGTTATACTCCCGGACATGACCTATACCTGGCGGGTGTGGGCCAGCAGCAAGTCCACCTTCGCTCCGCCGGACTCCTCCTCCTGGGGCCCTTGGTCCGAGGCCCGCACCTTCCGTACGCCGGTGCGAGATAGCTCCCGTATCACGCCTGTTACCCCGGCCGATGGAGCGACGATGCGTAGCGGAGCCCAGGTGCTGCAATGGAACAACGTGGACAAGGACGTCTTCTACTACGAGGTGCAGGCAAGCTCTGACCCCAAGTTTGGGGAGGAGGGGCCGGCGGCCTCGGTGTGGCACAACCTGATCCATGGCGGAGTGACTCCGCTGAATAGCTGGACGCCCCCGAACCTTGAAACCTGGCACGTATTTCTGGCGGGTGTGGCCCCGGGTGCAGGGAGATGGCATGCCGGTGGCCTGGAGCACGACCTGGAACTTTAAGAACCAGTAAGGACAGAGGCGCGCATCCATGCCTTCCAGGCTCTGGCCGACCTCTTCCATCCCAACTGCTAACCCTGAGCCCCGGCGGTGAGGCAGCGCTGCACGAAGCGCTTGATGAGTTCGATGGCGCGCTCGGACTCAGCGCCTGGCGAGCCGGCGAACGCGTGGGGCATGCCAGGGAAGAGCTCGAACTGTGCGTCGCCGCCGGCCTGCCGGTACTGTCCCACAAACCGCTCCGGAATTTGCCACGGGATGTTGGTGTCGTCGCTGCCCTGGATGACCAGCAGCGGCGGTAGCTCGACCGCTTCTTGGCGCTCCAGGATGCGTTGCGGGTTGCCCTCCTGCATCCCTTCTACGCTCAGGAAGTAGCCCTCGCTGGCCTGCACCAGCCTCTCCTGATTGGATGCTTTGGCGAACTCGTAGCGAGCGTAGGGATCGACGATGGGCCACATGGCGACCAGATATGCCAGGGTGGCGTCCACCTGTGGCGCACCATCCAGGGGGAGCGCGGCGTAGCGAGGGTCCCAGGGCCGCAGCCCGCTGAGCACCACGCCGTGGCCGCCGCTGGAGGAGCCGACGGCGCCGAGGGATTTGGGGCTGCCGTTGTACCTGGCCGCATTGGCCTTGAGCCAGCGAATCCCGTAGTTGATGTCCTGCATCTGGGCCGGGTAGGGATGCTGCGGAGCCAGGCGGTAGTCGATGGCGGCCACCAGCAGTCCGCTTTCGGCCAGCGCCTGGTTGACCTGCCTGTCGTTTGTTCGGTCGCCGCGGCTCCATGCTCCGCCGTGCGCGTCAAGCAGCGATGGAAAGGGTCCGGCGCCCTGAGGCTGGTAGACGCGAGCCAGCAGCCCCTCGCCGTCCACGTGGTGGTACTCCACGTCAAAAGTCTTCACCTCGAATCGGGCGGCCGGGTCATAGCGCGCCGTGTTTGTCGTGGTCATTCATGACCTCCTAGCGACGGGGGTCTCGCAAAGGCTGCCGCCGCCGTCTCAGATCGTAGCAATTGCCGCGGCCCGCGCCTCGTCAGCCGGACAATTCACGCGGATCGTAGCAGTCAAGGTCGTCTTGTGCAACACGCTTTGGAGGGATAATGCCAGGGCGCTGTTGTGGTATCATGGCCTGACCCAAGATCCTTTTAGCCAGGGATATCAACCATGGTGACTCCGGAACGCATTCGCCCAGCTACTCTCGACGACCTCACCGCCATCAATGACATTTATAACTTCTACGTGCGCACGTCGACCGTCACCTTCGATCTCGAACCCTGGACGATGGAAGAACGCATAGCATGGCGCCATCATCATGCCTTTGCAGGTCGTTCGACTCTGAGAGTCTCAGGTCGTTCAGACTCTGAAGAGTCCTCAGAATCGATGAGCTCTGCAATAGGTGAGCGGTTTCCCGTCCTGGTGGCAGAGGTCTCCGGACAGGTCATCGGATGGTGCAGTCTCTCCCCGCTGCGCGCCAAGCCCGGCTATAGATTCACCGCTGAGGACTCCATCTACATCAAAGATGGCTGGCAACGCCGGGGTATTGGGAAAGCGCTCCTGGGCCGGCTGCTGGAAGAAGCGCGCCGCTTGGACTATCATACCGTTGTCGCCCTCATCGGTGATTCCGCCAACGAGGCGTCCATCGTCCTCCATCAGAGCCTGGGTTTTCGGCTTATTGGCACTGAGCGGGAGGTGGGCTACAAGTTCGACCGCTGGCTGGATGTGGTCCAGATGCAATGGTTCGCGTAGGTCTGTGGATTGTCGGGCAGCTTGCGAGGCTGCACTTCGCCAAGGTTAGTCATGGAGGAGGAGTCGATGCCATCCTTGACATTGAAAGACGGCACAAATATGCAGTACGGACTCCACGGGTCAGGGCCGACGGTCGTTCTGACCCCCGGCGGGCGCAGTGGCATGGAGTTCTTGTTGGAGTTCCCATCTCGCCACGTCTCTGTAAAGAGCGCTTCAGCGTAGGACGCAGTCAACTCAACCCAAGGATGGCTTCCGCTCCGTCTTCTTCCCCTGAAAGCCTGCCTCTGGCCTCGCCGTTCTTCTACGGCTGGGTCATCGTCGCCTGCGTCGCTACTGCGTCCTTTCTCGCCAGCGGCACGACCAACGTGGTCATCAGCGTGCTCCTCAAGCCAATCAATGAAGAGACCGGCTGGTCACGGACTATGATCTCCAGCGCCCTGGGCGCAGGAGCGCTCGCGTCCGGGTTGCTCTCACCGGCATCCGGGTGGTTGGCCGACCGCTTTGGAGGCCGCGTCCTGCTCTCAATTGCGGGCGCGCTGTGCGGTTCGCTCTACCTTGTGGTAGCGCAAGCACTGACCTTCCCGCTGTTCCTTGTGAGCTATGCCGCAAACCGAGCGATTGCGTGGTCGAGTCTGGCGGGCGTGGTCGGCCAGGCGACGGTTGCCAACTGGTTTGCCGTTCGGCGGCCGCGCGCGCTGGGGGTGGTCGGCATGGCGGGCGCACTGGGTGGGTCGGCCATGGCTATCCTGGCCCAGTTCCTCCTCGACCGGATCGGCTGGCGCGGTGTTATGATGACGTATGGCGTGCTGACGCTGCTGCTGGTTGTGGCTCCCAGCGCCTGGCTGGTGCGCCGCCGTCCTGAAGACGTTGGGCTTACTCCTGACGGCTTGCCGCCTGAGCAAACCGTCGCCGCAACGGCAACTCCCGACAGGGGCATGAGACGAGGAGGCACAGAATACCATTGGACGCTTTCTCAAGCCATGCGGACGCCTGCATTGTGGCTCATCACCGCCAGCGGCAGTGTCGCCTTGTTCGGGGTTTCGGGCGTCAGCGTGCATCAGATTGCGTACTTCACTGACAGAGGCATCCCGGCTGAAGCGGCGGCGGGGGTTCTGGCCGTCTACACCTTCTCCTCCGCCGTCGCGGCGCTGATGTGGGGCTTTCTCACAGAGCGGTTTGATGAGCGAACGATGAGCGTTATTTCTTTGCTTTTTGCCGCCGCCTGTGTCTGGTTCCTCACCACGGTCGACTCAGCCGGCGGGGCATTCCTCTTTGCCGGCATATTTGGTGTCTGCGCCCGAGGCCAGAACACCCTGGTGAGTATCGTTTTCGCCCAGTACTATGGCAGGACAAGCTTTGGCGCTATCTCGGGTTTTGCCATGCTGTTCCAGACCTGTGCGGCCGCGGCCGGCCCGCTGGCGGCAGCCTATGCATTCGACACGGCGGGGACGTATGTCGGGGAGTTTTACCTGCTCATCGGAGTGTTCGCGCTGGCTTCCTTCCTGATGTTCCTGGCCAGAAGGCCCATTGCGCCGGAGGCGCGATAGCCCTTGTCTCTCTATCAGCTTCCCAGGCAGGGGTGGTACAAGCGCTTCTTCGCATGGATGCTGGCGAGGAACGCGGACGTCTACGAGCGGCATGTCGCTGCTCGCAAACAGAAGGTCTTTGCCACGCTTGAGGGCGCCGTGGTGGAGATAGGGCCGGGCACGGGGTCGAATTTCCGCTATTACCCGCCCGACATTCACTGGATAGGCATCGAACCCAACCTCTACATGCGTCCCTACCTGGAGCGACAGGCGGCGAAGTACGGGATTGCAGTCGACTTTCGCGCGGGCCGTGCAGAGCGACTGGAGCTGCCCGACGGGAGTGCCGATGCGGTGGTCAGCACCCTGGTGATGTGCTCGGTGCGAGACCAGGGCGTCGCTCTAAGTGAAGTCCTGAGGGTGCTGAAGCCGGGCGGCCGCCTTGTCTTCGTCGAGCACATCGCCGCGCCCCGGGGCACCCGGCTGCGGCTGCTGCAACGCCTGGTCCTTCCCGGTTGGAGGCTGCTTGGGGACGGCTGCTGTCCGGATCGGGAGACCTGGGCTGTGATTGAGCGAGCGGGCTTCTCAGACGTGAAATACGAACGCTTCCGTGTGCCGTTCCCGGTCGTCAGCCCGCACATCATTGGGGTTGCGACGAAGTAAAGTAACCTGTTGTCATTGCTACGAAAATAGGTCTTGGGTTACTGCACAATGGCGGCGTTGCCTGAGGTTCTCGAAGGCCGCCGCCCGTCCTTTCGAGAACCCTTTCAGGATCTGCGACCTCAAGGAACGGGCTTGAGCGATTTTAATCCTGCATGGTGTGAACCGACATGAACGATTCTGAGCAAGCGAAGAATCTGGGGCAGTCGGGTCTATCCTTCCAGATTCTTCGTCGCTGCGCTCCTCAGAATGACATGCGGAGCAGGCGACCAACACTACCAGAGAAGCGCTCTTTCTATCGCCGCCTCGCCACCAGCGCCCACTGTGCCCGCACCGGCGCGCTGGCAGGCTCCACCAATTCAAGGCGCAGCAGTTCCACCACGTCGAAATTGAGGGATCTGATGAGCAGGTCTTCCCGTGTGGACAGCCGAGCTTTGAGGGGTGTCTGCTCAGGGTCTTCCTCGTTATACCCGGGTTCCGAGCCCTCGGCCGCGGCAGTGACCACCAGGAGGTAGCCGGCCGGTTTCAGTACTCGCCCCAGTTCCTGCATTGCCCTTGAAGTTGCCTCACTGGACATGGTCTCCAGGACGCTGGTGCAGATGACCACATCGAAAGCGCGACCTGCGAAGGGCAAAGCTTGCAGGTTTCCTTGCAGCAGATCGATGACGCTGCGTGTCTCAGCCACGGATGTTTTCGCCCGCGCAAGCATCCCGTGCGACTGGTCCACTCCAACCACCTGCATCCCTGCGCCAGCGAGGAACAGGCTGTTCCTGCCGCCGCCACAGCCCGCGTCCAGCGCCCGCAGCCCGCGCGGTTCCTTGAGGAAGCTGAGGAAGTGAACGACAAAAAGGTCGGGGTGTACGGGTGAACTCATGGGAGAAAAATGGCCCCCGCCCTTCGACAAGTCCGCTCATCTCTTACAGAGCCTGGATGGGCCTGAGAGCTTGTGAGTTTTTGTCCTCCCTCCCCTGGTGGGAGGGAGCTAGAGGGAGGGGGCAGGCATCGCTTCACCCTCTCCCTAATCCTCTGGTACGCAAGCTCACCACCCTTGGTCCCATCAAGGGAGAGGGAAAGATTCACAGCCTCTGAGCTCATCAAGTCTGAGACTCTCAGAGTCGAACGACCTGTCGAAGGACGGGGGGATGTTACCCTTAGCGGCTGCGCATTATTTCTCGGTGATTACCACGTCGTTGATGAGGACTTCTCGCGTTGGTGTGGACGCCTCGCCGCCGGTGCCGGCGCGCACCGGAACATTGGCGATCTTGTCGACCACATCCAAACCGCCGGTCACCTGTCCGAAGATGGTGTAGTTCTTGGGCAGCCTGCCGGAATGATCCCCGTGCATGACGAAGAACTGGCTGCCGTTGGTGTTTGGCCCCGCATTTGCCATGGCCACAATGCCGGGCTTGTAGTCCAGGGTCACCTTCTCGTCGTTAAAGCGGTAGCCGGGCCCGCCGGTGCCGTTGCCCTGGGGGTCTCCTGTCTGGACCATGAAGCCCTTTATGATCCGGTGGAACTTCACCCCGTCATAGAAGTTGTCCTTCGCCAGGAAGACGAAGTTGTTGACCGTTAACGGCGCGTCCTTGGCGAGAAGGTCGACGGTGATATCGCCCTCCGTTGTTTTCAGCGTCGCGGTGTATTGCTTGTTGGAGTCGATGGTCATGGGCGGGGGAGTGTTGTATTGCTTGGGCACGTTGCCTCCTGATGAAGATGATTGTGCCGCTGGCGCAACGGTGGTCTGTGCGGTCGCCTTTGGCGGGGCCGCTGTTGCCTGATTCCCGCTGCATGCGGTGAGCAGCACGAGACTAAGTGTACAGGAGAGTGCGAGCCATTTCAAAGCCATGTTGATCCTCGAAAAAAAGAGTGTAAGGAATTCTCTCCTCATTCTAGCATGGTATTCGATAGGCGATGGCTGCACAGACCAGGCAAACGCATCGCCTCAAACGCCATCCTCCGCATCCCATTAGATTCCTACTGAGGATCACCTTCCATGCTCCACCCCTCCCCGATAGCTTTTCATTACTTCATCCAAATTACCGCCATTGCGCTCAGCCGCATAAGAAAACAAATATTGCCAGTGCTCCCGAATTCCTTGAGGTGGTATCTGCAATTTTCTTTCAATAAGGAGGCTGTGTAGTGACCCAGAATCCTTGTAGGTTACCTGAATAATATTTTGATCAGGACTTGGCTTGTAAGAACGAGCCTCTGCGGATGAACCAGCTTGAAGTCGGCGTAAACCGTCCGCGGTGAAGAGTTGTGGCTCGTACCGAGAGATCAGATACAAGGAGTCGGCCAGGTGATAGGTTAGGTCGCCCCCGCGCATTCGGTAAATTACGGCTACGGCCTTTGCCCCCAATATCATGGCATCACGCCATTCATCTCTGTGCGGGTTGTGGAACTCTTTGCCGTCGCACTCAAAAGCGACTTTTCTATCCCCCAGAGATGCAACGAAGTCGAAAATGAACCGGCCGCAAATCGTAGAGACGCCGACCTGTTTATGCAGCTTTCCTCTTGCGGAAAGATGTGGAATCAAACATCGGGCGAAGTTGTCTTCGAGCGGGCTATCGTACGGTGGATCATACGCAATTCCTGTTTGCCTGGGACTAGCCACGTAGCCTTCTAGGACTTCTCCTATGTGGTGCCAGGAATCCATTTCAGATAACATTGAGCACCTCTCGCCAAGCATGAATAAGAAGCGCATTCCCCGTGGGTTGAGTATGCGCAAATCTTACCATAGGAATACTGAAGAGAGAGGGTTAACGGTGACCTAAAAATCGTCCTCAGCGAAGGGAGAATCGCTGCCGTAGCCCTCGTCTCGCAGCGCCTCCATGAGGCGCGCCGCCCGTGGGTAGCCGATGCGCAGGCGGCGCTGCAGGAAAGATGTCGAGACGCGCTCCGAGGTCTCTGCAAGCTGCCGCGCCCGCTCCATTAATGCGTCGTCCTCGTCATCCCCTGAGGGCTTGGTTGCGGCCGCGGCCAGCTCCATCTCCTCGGCGAACTGCCGGGGCCTGATGTAACGGAAGCTGTCATCACCCCAGAACTCCACCAGGCGCTCCACCTCGGCGTCGGAGAGGTAGGTGCCCTGCACCCGCTTGGGCTTGGCGGCGTCCGTGGCCATGAACAGCATGTCGCCCCTGCCCAGGAGCTTTTCCGCGCCCGAGGCGTCCAGGATGGTGCGCGAGTCCACGTGGGAGGTCACCGCGAAGCTGATACGGGTTGGGAAGTTGGCCTTGATCAGCCCGGTGACCACATCCACTGAAGGACGCTGTGTTGCGACGATGAGATGGATGCCTGTTGCCCGCGCAAGCTGTGCCAGACGGCATATGCCGCGCTCCACCTCGTAGGGCGCTACCATCATCAGGTCCGCCAGCTCGTCGATGATGAGGACCCAGAAGGGGAGCTGCTCTGCGGCCTTGGCGCTCTTGTTGTAGCCCTCTATGTTGCGGACGCCCACCGCCGCGAACTTACGGTAGCGTCCGTCCATCTCCTTGATGACCCAGTTGAGGGTGCCAACCACCTTGTCGGCGTCCACAATGACCGGGGCCAGGAGATGAGGGATAGCGTTGTAGGGCACCAGCTCCACTCGCTTTGGGTCGATCATCAAGAAGCGCACGTCATCCGGAGAAGCGTGCATGAGGATGCCGCAGATAATAGAGTTGATGCAGACGCTCTTGCCGCTGCCGGTGGCCCCTGCGATGAGCAGGTGGGGCATTTTTGTGAGGTCGGCCACCACGGGATCTCCGGATACGCCCTTGCCCAGGGCAAGGGCCAGCTTGGTCTTGGGGCGCAGGCGCTGGAAGGCCGTGGTTTCGATGACGCTGCGGAGAGTTACCAGGCTGGGGACGGCATTGGGCACTTCAATGCCCACGATATTCTTGCCCGGCACCGGCGCCTCGATCCGCACGGAGGGCGCGGACAGGGCAAGGGCAAGGTTGTTGGCCAGCCCCGCAATGCGCTCCACCTTGACTCGTGTGCGGGATTGCTCTTCCTGATGCGCCCTGGGGTTGCCGTCCTTGTCCAGCAGGGGTTTGCCGTCCTTATCACGCTCCCGCACCTCACGGTACTTGCGAATCCAGCCGGGCTCGACGCCAAACTGGGTCACCGCAGGGCCGACGTGTATTTGCGCAACCTTCCCCTCTACGCCATAGCTCGCCAGGGCTTCCTCTATCTGCTTTGCCCGCTGTGCCTGATCCGCGGGAGCAGGTTCGGGCACCGTCTCCAGGAGGTCGAGTCCCGGCTGCTGCCAGCGGGTGGAGGCAGGCGCACTGAGCTCGCTGAGCGCGGCTTCCCGCAGGTCCTCTTCTAAATCCGCATCTGGCTCGACAATGGGAAGCAGCGTGCTCTGGATGGCCGAGCCCATGGGCGGCGCGGTCCTCTGGAACTCGCCGCTTTCGTCGAATCTGGGCAACGTCCCGCTTGAGCTGGTCTGGTCTTGGTGAGAAACATCTTCGGCGAGGTCTAATGTTGGGTCAGCGGTACGCGAGGGTGTGCTGGCATGGCCGCGCGCGCGACGGTACAGCGCCCGGATACCCTGCCAGGCGCTACCGGCTCCTCGCAGGCAAAGGACTGCCCCGTGCTGCGGCAAACGCAACGACAGGATGAACGCACACGCGACTCCGATTGCCCGCCATGTGAGGCGCAGACTGGGCCGGACGACCAGCGCAGTGCCGGCCAATAAAAGGCCGAATGTGCGCAGCTGCCCTTCCCCAGCGTCCGGCCCGTGCACGAATTGGCCGAGCAGTCCTCCTAGGGATGCTTCTGACCACTCCACTCCCCAGAAGACAAGCCCAACAGGGCGGAGCAATGACGTCAGGCTCAGGGCTCCCGTCCAGAGGAAGAGGCCGCCGCTGAGGTCACGCCAGTGCGATTTGAGGAAGATGCCGGCGCCGAGACTCCGCCACCTCCATGCAAGGACAAGGAGACCTGGCAGCAGAATGGCCGTGCCGATGCCCAGGAGACTGAGGATGCTGTGCACCACCAGAGGCACTGCTATCAGGAGGAAGGCCGCAGCGGCGGCCAGGGCGGCGGCGGCGACAAGCAGGTAGATGAGGGGCCTGGCGACGAGAGATGCTATGCGACTGAAATTAACGTTGAATTTGAGCGAGGGTCGCCGTCGCCTGGAGGCATGCGAGCGTGCAGACGACCTACGAGGCGAATAGGATGTGGGGCGTGTCGGTGTTGGAGTTCTTGTCATAACCGTCGCACAGATTCGAACGTGCGAACATGCGGTCTGTTACAGGAGCGAGGGCGTGGAGGGCGACTTTTCAAGAATGGTGGGAATAGCGTTTCATGCCGCTCGCCCTTGCCCGTCGAAGGGTGACCGCTCGTGGTTCCCTTCGGCAAGCTCAGAATAAACTAGCTCACCATGAGCGGTTTAGATTGCACCACCGTCTGTGAAACAGTCATGCGGGAGGACCCCGGAATGCCTGGGAGGATGGAGCTATCAGGGAAACTCTTTATGCAGGGCGACGACGACGCCCAGGATCGTGAACTTCTCTGCTGGCTCGGTTGCGCCCTGGTGGCCCGCTAAGACTATCCCTTCGGGTTGTTCCAGGTAACGCCGGGTGTACACCCGACCCGCCAAGCAGGCCGCCACCAGATTCCCGTGGGCGGGAGGGCGACCCACCTCTATGAAAAGCGTGTCTCCCACCCGGATCTCCGGCTCCAGAGGGTTCTCCAGCACCCGAATGCCCCAGATCTGCCGTCCCGCTGCCTTTGCGGGGTCCCAGTAGGCGTAGTCCACCACGGGACCGGGCGGCTCTTGGCAGGCGCCCTTCTCAAAGATGGGAACGGCGACGGGTAAACGCGCCAGCCAATCGGCTGCTTCCTCCCGGACGCTTCGGAGGCCAGGGCGACTAGCGTCGCCCCTGGCGAGCGACTCGCCCCCGCCTACCGGACGGGCAGGTTCGGAGAGTGGCGCGCCGACCTGGTGCCCGGCCAGTGTCAGCACTGCGGTGGGGTCTGTTCCGAAGAACTGGGCCAGCCGCATGCAATTTCGCTCCCTGGGCCGCTTGCGTCCCGAGAGCCACTCGGATATCCGCTGCTGGCGGACGCCTATAGCCCGGGCTAGCCCCGCTTGGGTTACGTCGGGACGGGCTGCCAGCTGTTCCAACAGCCAGCGGGCCACTGGAGGGGGATAAGAGAAGCTCATATCTTACAGTGTCCGTCATTTTCCTCTCGTTTTGCTTGAAAACTCTTGACAAAAGCGTACTGTTGCGGTAATACTCCGCCTTAGCGGTGTAAGCGGTGTTACACCGCCTACTGTCAAGGTTGGCCAATTGAAACGAGACGACGTCTTCTACGGGCACTCTACCCGCAGCAGAAAGGAGGACCGTCATGTGTTGAGAGAGGAGCGGTGTGTTGCATACGAAAGAAATTCTTGTAATAGGAGTGGTTTAATGTCATATTCTTTATCTCGCAAGGTAAAATCCCTTCGTGCAGGCCTTCTGTCCCTGCTGGTGGCGGTTGCCCTGGCGTCACCGTTACCATTATTTAAGGCCGACACTGCTAGCGCACACGGTCAGGCACCGCCCCCCGCCACCCTATGTACAGCAGCCGAACTGGATAACCCCGCCTCGTTTCATGATATGGTGCCAGGCCTTGGCTCAGCGGGAGTAGGTCCCACCCTGGGCTGGTGGACAACTCGTTATTTGGTTTCCGATGTGGCCACTCCTCGGGCCTGCCAGCGCTTCTACTTTGAGCTGGAGCCCGGCACCGAGGCGTACGTGCGAGTGAGACTGGTGGATACGCCTAACACCCCAGTTGGCCCGTTGGCTGCCACCGCAGCCGTGGAGTGCTCCTGGGTCGGTTCACCCTGCGTAGGTCCCCTCCACGAGCTCGCCGTCAAGACGGCAGTCACATCCACGACCTCAAACCCCATTGGATTCTCTACTCGAACGCCGCGGCACTTCGAGGTGCTGTTGCTGGGCGTGGGCAGAGTTGAAGTCGTGCTCGCTTACGGCGCACTCGGCTCAGCGTATCGCGACGCGCTGAGTGGGAGACCGCAGGCGGTAGAAGTGCCACCAGATGGCACGAAGCGGGCCTGCACGGGAGACTGGGACCATACGCTTTATCCCGACCCCTCGTGTCTCGGCGGGGACGAGAGCCTGGAGGACAAGGCCCAGAACGACGGCAACATGGGCCTCGGGGTAGATGCAGGCGATACCAAGACGGCAGCCACTGAAATTCTACTGGGCGTGCCTGCTGCCGCCGCAGGTCCTGCCGCCGCGGCGCCCAACGCTGTTACGCTAGGAACCCGTGGCATCTACGTAAATAACCGTCTAGGAGTTTTCCTGGGTCCTGCTGGACCGATTATTGACAACGACGACTGGTATAAGTTCAAGGTTCAGCCCGGAGCCCAGGTGGTCATTAACCTCTGGCCGACGCGCTACGACAACTATGGCGGCGGGCTGGAGTACGAATTTCTCCGGGAAAACCCCAACAACGGAGCCATCGACTGGCGTTGCAGTAGTAAGGTCTTGCCTCCCCTGGAGCCCGTGATGAACCCGGCCCTTGACTGCGGAAAAGATGGCGGCTATGTGCCGCACCGCAACGCAGGGATCGCGTTCCCAGACTCGATGGCGAAGGATACCTGGTTTTACCTCCATATCAATGCAACCGGCTTTGTTCGGTACTCCTTCACTGTGGACTATCTGGGGAACTTAATTGTAGATTCGAACAGCCTGGGGGTGGACCGGAATTTTAGCCCATTGGATGGTGGGTAAGGGCAGTCCAGAAGCTGGTCTAGAGATTTTGGGGCCTCTTACAGACACGAGACCCTAACACCGAACAGGTTTCTGAAAAAGCCGGCGTCAGCCGTTCGTTGAGCCTCTCGAAACGAACGGCTGACGTGCCTTTGAGGGCCTCTCGCGTTGGCCGCGGACTTTTGTTCAGCAGCCTGGGCTAGGCTGATACCTCAGACCCCATCCTTGTGACCGAGCGCGCTTTAGCAAATGGCTTCGATGCTGAAAGGAAGGCCGTCATGAGATCCCTGCGCCTAATTCGGTTAGCAACGTTCTTGGTGCTGCTAACGTCACTGATAATGCCCAATGCTTTGCCTCCCTCCACGGCGCACGCCTCCACTGACGCAGCCGCCCTCGATTCTCAGAGTCAATATCCTACCATTGATCCGGGGCAGTCGGTCGACATTTGGATTCGGGTCCGAAATAGCGGCGACACTACCTGGTTGGGTAATTGTGGCGCAGGCTATGGACTTGATTGGCGAGATGGCTGGTCTTCCGGGGGTAGGGCATGTCTCTCCGGGAACGTGTCACCTGGTGGAGTTACGCAGTTTGGCGGGACAGTGACGCCGCCAACGCAACCCGGCACTTACCGTTATGGGTTTATCTTGCGCCGTTACAACAATTTCTTTGGGCCGTACTTTTACATTGACGTTACCGTTCGAAGGACGGATCCACCACCACCGCCACCTCCGCAGACCAGGAGCATCAGCTTCGGACAGACCGTCACCGGCAGCATCAGCCCGGGCGGTCAGGACCGCTGGACGTTCTCCGGCAACCAGGGCCAGAGCGTCCGCATTGAGATGAGCGGCTTCGATACCTACCTGTACCTGAACAACCCTGGTGGCTCCCGCATTGACCAGGATGATGACAGCCTCGGCAACGCCGGCTCCCTTATCACCCATACGCTGCCCGCCTCCGGCGCCTACACCATTATTGCCGCCGGCTACGGCGGCAGCGGCGGCTCCTACCGCCTCAGCCTCAGCGGGGGCAGCCCACCACCACCACCACCGCCTCCACCGACGCGAAGCATAAGCTTTGGCCAGACCGTCACTGGCAGCATCAGTCCGGGCGGTCAGGACCGCTGGACGTTCTCCGGCAACCAGGGGCAGAGCGTCCGTATTGAGATGAGCGGCTTCGATACCTACCTGTACTTGAACGACCC
>Ga0209514_10003275_pt1:0-12500 | contig 23494 bp, 21 predicted proteins | sample Subgrocontami58m_FD_187452 | JGI IMG/M metagenome (GOLD analysis project Ga0209514, IMG submission 187452) | Subsurface groundwater microbial communities from S. Glens Falls, New York, USA - GMW37 contaminated, 5.8 m (SPAdes) (version 3) | ecosystem: Environmental > Aquatic > Deep...
TCGCGAGCCGTTCAACGTCAATCTGCTCGCCCAGTCGGCCGCCGTGGCGGCGCTCGACGACAAGGCGCATCTGTCGAAGACGCTGAAAGTCGTCCGGCAGGGCCGTGCGTATCTTAAGCGGGAGTTCGGACGCCTCGGGCTCGAACCGGTCGATACGGTGACCAATTTTATGTTGGTGGATCTGCGCACGGACGCGCAGGCCGTTTACGAGAAGCTTTTACGGCAGGGCGTTATCGTCCGCTCGATGGCCGGCTGGGGGCTTAAGACCTTCATCCGCGTCACGATCGGCAAACCCGCTGAAAATAAGCGATTTATTCGAGCGTTAAAAAAGATTATCACTTAGCCGGCAGCCGGCAGCCGGCAGCTTGCAGAACAACCAAACACGAAAGCTTGTAGTTAGTTTGCTGCAGGCTGCTAGCTGTCAGCTGCCAGCTAGACTTTAAAGGAGTATTTAAATGATCATCGTCCTTAAGCCCGAAGCAACGAAAAAGAATATCAAGCATATCGAAGACAAGATCCGCGAGCTGGGACTCAAGCCCATGCTGTCCATCGGCAAAGAGCGCACGATCATCGGCGTGATCGGCGAAGAAGACAAGGCCCGCATCCAGCCATTCGAAGCGTTCCCGGGTGTTGACAGCGTGATCCAGATCCAAAAGCCGTATAAATTCGTATCCCGTGAGTTCAAGAAAGAAGACTCGGTCATCAAGATCGCCCCAGGCCTTGAGATTGGCGGCAACAAGATCGTCATCATGGCTGGGCCGTGCACGGTGGAAAACCGCGAGCGGCTTCTCGACATCGCCGCGATCGTGAAAAAGTGCGGCGCCCGCGTGCTTCGCGGCGGCGCTTTCAAACCCCGCACCTCGCCGTATTCGTTCCAGGGCCTGAAGGAAAAAGGCATGAAGATGCTCTTTGAAGCCAAAAAGAAGGCGGGGCTTCCGATCGTCACCGAGATCATGGACCCGCGTGATCTGCCGCTTTTCATCAAATACGCCGACATCATCCAGATCGGCGCGCGCAACATGCAGAACTTCGAGCTTCTGAAGGAGGTCGGCAAGACCCGCAAGCCGGTGCTCCTGAAGCGCGGCATGGCGAATACGATCAAGGATTTCCTTCTCTCGGCCGAATACATCATCTCCGAGGGCAATCATTCGGTCATGCTCTGCGAGCGCGGGATCCGCACGTTCGAGGACTCGACGCGTTTCACGCTCGACATCTCCGCCGTACCCGTCATCAAGAAGCTTTCCCACTTACCGGTTGTCATCGACCCGTCGCACTGCTCGGGCATCTGGGACTACGTGGCCCCGCTTTCCAAGGCGGCGGTTGCCGTCGGCGCGGACGGACTCATCATCGAGGTCCACAACGACCCCGAGAAGGCGGTCTGCGACGGCCCTCAGGCGCTCAAGCCCGCCAAGTTCGCCACGCTCATGGCCGAGCTCAAACTGATCGCCAACGCGGTCGGAAGGTCGATCTAAAGCTTGCCGAAAAAGCCCCTTTTCGAACGGATCGCTATCGTCGGCGTCGGTGTCATCGGCGGTTCGTTAGGCCTTGCGATTAAAAAGAGAGGCTTAGCGAAATTCGTTATTGGAGTTGTCCGGAAAAAACAAACCGCAAAAGAAGCCACCGCTAAAAAAGCAGTCGATATGGCGACTTTTGATCTTCGAGAGGGCATAGAAGATGCGGATCTGGTTATTCTTTGTACACCTGTTTTAACTATCTTGGAACAGATCAGGACTATTCGCCCTCATCTTAAAAAGAGCGCCATGGTCATCGATGTAGGCAGTTCGAAAGAGTCTATTTCTCACGAAGGAGATCGTTTTTTAGGAGAGGCTTTTGTGGGATGCCATCCCATGGCGGGTTCAGAGTTGAGAGGCATCATGCATGCCAATGAGCGCCTCTTCGAAGGAGAGATTTGTTTTATGACCTCCCGCAACAAGCGTATTCAAAATTTTTGGACAGCGATTGGAGCCGATGTCCACCCCATTACACCCAAGCGTCATGACCGATGGGTGGCTATGGCAAGCCATTTGCCTCATATTCTCGCCTTCTCGTTGTTGGCTAATCCTGAATTACAAAAGGATTTTCCGGGACGGCTTAATCCCAGTATTCGTGATTTTGCGCGGATCGCCCGCGGCAGCGGATTTGTGTGGCCGGATATATTTCTTTCAAATAAAACTCAGGTCATAACGGCTTTAAATAAATTCAAAATTAATATTTCTAAGTGGAGCAATGCTCTCAAGAGGAGCGATAAAGACATGATCATTAAATTGATCGCTGATTCAAATCGAGTGTCATGGATGCTCGAGGATAAGGAGTATCGAGGCGGGGGTGACGCGGCGCGTTCCGTTCAAGGACCCCGACGCATCAGTCCTCGGGCAAGGAGTAAAAACTCGCCCTCGGCTGAGGGGCCATGAGGCAGTCAGCCTCAAAGCGCGAAGCGCTTTGGGGACTGATCCGATATCTTAAAATGGCCGGAGACCCGCACCCCTACACATGATGAAATTAAAACGAAAACTCCTCATAGCTATCGACGGTCCCGCCGGAAGCGGAAAATCTTCCACGGCCCGTGCGCTCGCGAAGAAGATCAAAGTCCCGTTCATCGACACCGGCGCCATGTACCGCGCCGTGACCCTCAAAGCGATCCGCCAAGGGGTCGAATTCGGCGATATGAAGAAGCTGGTCCGCATCGCCCGCGGCGCGGATATCCGTCTGGTCGGCGCCGACCCCACGAAGCAGCGTGTTTTTCTCGACGGCAAAGACGTGACAAAAGCCATCCGTGAACCGGAGCTCACGAAGAACGTGTTCCACATCGCCCAAGCGCCCATGATCCGCCGTGAACTTGTGAAGAAACAGCGTGCCCTCGGCAAAAAGCGGGGCGGGGTCATGGAGGGGAGAGATATCGGCACGGTCGTGTTTCCCGACGCTGACTACAAGTTCTTCTTTGAGGCCAGCCCCGACATCCGCGCGCTCCGCCGCCAGCGTGAGCTGATCGCCGCGGGCAAGGACGTCCCTCTGGCCCAGGTCAAAAAAGACATGCTGCGCCGCGATGCCACGGATCTAAACCGCAAAGAGGGCCCTTTGCGTAAAGCCAAGGATGCTCATCGCCTCGATACGAGCTCATTGACAATTGAGGCTACTATTGGTAAGATTCTTGAGATAATTGGTTCTAACCCATTGAAGAGGACTGGGTTAAGTCATTCCAGAGCCTAAGGTTATGGCAAAATTCGGTCCTCCGCGTCCTTGGGTCTATTGGATCGTTAAGAATGTTCTTTTTATTTGTTATAAGCTATTTTTTCGCCTCCGGTGTTTCGGCGCGGAGAACGTCCCTTCGGATCAAAACCCGCGCGGCGTCATTCTTGCCCCCAATCACGCGAGTTTTCTGGACCCCCCGATCCCTGGTATTTGGCTCGGTCGGCACGTCACTTATTTGGCGAAAGATTATCTGTTCCGCGTTCCGGTTCTCGGATGGGGCCTTCGCTCTGTGGGGACATTTCCCATCCGTACGGAGGTGGATGATTTCAGGACTATCCGCGACCTGGTCAGGATGCTGAAAGCAGGAGCCTGCGTCGTTGTTTTTCCTGAGGGGACACGTTCACTTGACGGAGAGTTCCGCGATCCGGAAAGCGGCGTCGGTTTTCTGGCGATGAAGTCAAAGGCGGCGGTCGTGCCTGTGTACATCGACGGGACGTTTCAAGCGTTCCCGAAGGGCGTGAAGATGTTCCGCTGCCACCCGGTCCGCGCGTTCTACGGCGTCCCGTTCGTGCCGGCGGAGGACGAAGCGATATTGAAAGCGCAAGACCCGTACGCGGCGGTTTCCGCGCGGATCATGACTGAGATCCGGAAATTGAAAGAGTCGGTGCAGGCGGTGAAGTAAAACAAGTTTATCCGGGTCAAAACGCGGCAGTCTCCTTAACAGTTTCTCTGGAGTCGCCGTGCCCCCCGGACGGGAGCCTCCAACAGCGAGGACCCAAGGAGCAAGGAAAGCAAATGGCACACGGTATACAGCGTTTATCAACGTACGACGATCACGTGGAAGAAGGCAGTCAGGGTATTGCGGAGATCGATTATGAAATGACCTTCCGCCGTATCGGCCAGGGCCACGTCGTCAAAGGCCACATCATCTCGGTGTCGCCCAAGGAAGTCGTCGTCGACATCGGCTACAAGTCCGAAGGCATCATTCCTGCGCACGAATTCGATCAGCTCGCCGCTCTTAAGATCGGCGACGAAGTCGAGGTCCTTCTCGAAGAGACCGAAGACAAGAGCGGCCGCATCGTGCTTTCAAAGCGTAAAGCCGAGAAGAGCCAGGGCTGGGATCGCATTGTCGAGCAATACGGCGAAGGCGATACCGTCGAGGGCAAAGTGGTCCGCAAGGTCAAGGGCGGACTCATGCTCGATATCGGCGTGGAAGCGTTCCTTCCCGCGTCGCTCGCTTTCCTCAAGGGTTTTGGCAGTCTCAACTCGCTGCTCGGTCAGACCGTTCAGGTCAAGATCGTCAAGATCAACCCGAGCCGCAAGAACATCATCGTTTCGCGCAAGGACCTTCTCGAAAAGGAGAAGCAGGAGTCCAAGGCGAAGATCCTCGAAGAGCTCGAAGTGGGCGCTATCCGCAAGGGTGTCGTCAAGAACATCACCGACTTCGGCGCGTTCGTGAACCTCGGCGGTATCGACGGCCTGCTCCACATCACGGATATCAGCTGGGGCCGCATCAACCATCCGTCCGAAGTGCTCAAAGTTGGCGACAAGATCGAGGTCAAGATCCTGTCTTTCGACAAAGAGAGCATGAAGGTCTCGCTCGGCCTCAAACAAAAAGAAGGCAACCCCTGGACTGAGGTGGACACCAAGTTCCCCGTCGGTTCGAAGGTCAAGGGCCGTGTCGTCAACGTCGTTCCTTACGGCGTGTTTGTGGAGCTGTCGCGCGGCATCGAAGGTCTCGTGCACGTTTCCGAGATCTCCTGGTCCAAGCGCATCACCAACCCCGCCGAAGTTTTCAAGACCGGCGATTCGGTCGATGTGATGGTCCTCAATGTCGACAAGGAACACGAAAAGATCTCGCTCGGCATCAAACAGACCGAGTCGAATCCGTGGACCGGCGTCGAAGCCCGTTACCACACCGGCCAGAAGGTCAAGGGCGTGGTCCGCAACCTCACCGAGTTCGGCGCGTTCGTCGAGCTCGAAGAGGGGATCGACGGGCTCATCCATGTCTCCGACATGTCGTGGACGCGCAAGGTCAATCATCCGAAGGACGTCCTCAAGAAGGGCCAGGAAGTCGAAGCGCAGGTGCTGATGGTCGATCCGGCCAACCGCAAGCTGTCGCTCGGCTTGAAGCAGCTCATCTCGGACCCCTGGGAAGAGATCGCCGCGAAGCTCGTCATAGGACAAACCGTCCTGGGCACCGTGACGAAGGTCGCGAGTTTCGGCGTGTTCGTGGAGATCGAGAAGGATGTCGAAGGCCTCCTGCATATTTCGGAGACCGAGCTCCAAAACTCGCAGCTTCTCGAAACAAGCTATCCTGTGGGCAAGCAGCTCAACGCCAAGGTCATGAAAATTGATCCAGGCGCGCGCAAGATCGCCCTCTCGACTCGCGGAGTTTCTCAGCCGTAAGTGAGTTCCAAACTGGACGCGCCAGCGCTTCTCTGCCGTAACGCCGTCGATGTCATCGACAGAGAAGAGCTGGCGCTCCGTCTTTCCGAGTCTGCGAAGTCAGGAAAACCCCTTCGCATCAAAGCCGGCTTTGACCCCAGCGCCCCCGACATCCATCTCGGCCACACCGTCCTTTTAAGAAAGCTCCGCCAGTTCCAGGACCTCGGCCACAAAGTTATTCTTTTGATCGGCGACACCACGGCGTTGATCGGAGATCCCACCGGGCAATCCAAGACCCGCCCCGTTCTTTCCAAAGAACAGGTCGCCGCGAACGCAAAAACTTACCAGGACCAGGCGTTCAAAATCCTCGATCCCGATCCCCAAAAAATTGAAGTGGTTTACAACAGCAAGTGGCTTACCGCGCCTCAAATGCTGGTGACTTTTTTGCAGATCAGCGGCCGTGTCACCGTCGACCAACTCCTGGTGCGGGACGATTTCGACAAACGCCGCAAAGCCCACCGGCCTATCGCCGTCCAAGAGCTGTTTTATCCCATCATGCAGGGATACGATTCCGTCGAGGTGAAAGCGGACGTAGAATTGGGCGGCACCGATCAGTTGTTCAATTTACTAATGGGTCGTGAGATCCAATCGCAATTCGGTCAAAAGCCCCAGATCGTGATGACCTTACCGCTTCTTGTGGGTCTGGATGGCGTGAATAAAATGTCCAAGTCTCTCGGAAACTACATCGCCGTGAACGACAGCGCCAAAGACATGTTCGGCAAGACGATGTCCGTCCCCGACGCGCTCATGAAAAGCTATTTCGACCTGCTGACATCGGGTATTGATATCAGTACCTTGGGTCTAATTCAGTCAGACCCTCGCAACGCCAAGGTTCTCCTCGCCAAAAAGATTGTCGAGCAGTACTACGGTATCGAGGCAGCCGAGAATGAAGAGGCCGAGTTCAACCGTATCTTTCGCGACAAGCAAAAGCCCGCAGATATTCCTAAGATTCACTTGGGCGTGCTTTTTCACAATAAAAAGGAATGGCAATTGCTGGAACTGGTTTACGCAGCTAAATTCTCAGAATCAAAAAGTGAAATTCGTCGTAAGATTGAAGAGGGGGCGGTGACCCTTTGCGGAGTTAAAGTAGTCGACCCTAAAGCGATGGTTACTGTGAAAACGGGCGATGTGTTGAAAGTGGGAAAGCTTTTTTTTAAAGAGCTGGTAATAGATTAGCTTCCTTAGCAGAGGAAAAAGGATTCCAAAAGGGAAAAGGAGACTCTCAGCCGAGGGTCTCTTTTTCTATTGTGGCCGAGGACTGATGCGTTGATTTGTTTAAACGGATCGCGCTCCTTTTCCCTTTTGTATAGCTTGAGCTTTTGAAGGTTCCGCTTCGGAAAGGGGATACAGTGCCGGAGGATTTGCGCCGGGGGCTCGATTGCGAGGCGTAAGCCGAGCGCGCAAAGCCGTAGGACACGCCGTAAGGGGGAAACCTCGTTTCCCCCTCGGAAAGCGGCCCTGCAGTTAATCATCTTAAAATTAAGATATCCGTAGCCGCTTCTGTTTGTATTTCTAAGCAATTTCATGTAAAATTTAATCAGGTTCGTATGTACTTATATAACAATTAGCCTATTACGGAGCGCGATGACGATGAGCATTAAAGCGAAGACGATGTTATTGGTACTGGCTGCGTTTATCGCGTTCCCGCTCTTTGCCTACGCTGAGGATTTGAGCCAGGCGACGGTCACGGAGATCAAGGGTGAAGCTAAATATTTGAGGAGCGGTTCTACGGAATGGCAAAAGCTTGAGCAGGGCACGGTTCTTTCGGAGGGCGATGCTCTGAAGACCGCCATCGGTGCGCAGGTTTTTATCACGCTCTCCGGCGTCGCCAAGACGGCGGATATCACCGTCCGTCCTGAAACCGAATTTGTTTTTAAGAAGTTCAACTATGATGGGGCCAAGGGCGTGGAGAACACGCTCCTGGATGTGCAGCTGGGCGGCATTTTGATCAAAGCTGAAAAACTCATCGGTGAATCAAAATTTGAAGTGAAGACCCCGACTTCGATCGTCGGTATACGCGGCACCACATTCGAGGTGCAGGTATCCAAGAAAAAATAAGACGTGGCCGATAAGTCACCCCGTTTCACCCTGGTTGGCGTCAAAAAAAGTTTTAATTTTGACCGCATCACGCAGGATGGCGCACGGCTAGTCATCGCGCTTTCGGTTCTCCTCGGAACATTCATCCTCTTCCACTTCGACGCGCTCACGCGCTTCGAGCTTGTGACGTACGATTATCGCTCCATTCTGCGCGGTCCCCGTGCGTCAGATCCCCGCATTGTCGTCGTCGAGATCTCCGACGACAGCATCGCCAAGATAGGCCGCTGGCCATGGGACCGCGACTGGCACGCCACGATGATCCATATCCTCACTGAACTCGGCGCTAAATCGATCGTGTTTGACGTGATCTTCAGTGAGCCGAGCGACCCCGTGAAAGACCAAGCGTTGGCTGCAGCGATCAAGGAATCGGGCCGCGTCTATCTGGCTGAAGTATTTGAAGAATCGCATGAGGGCGCTTCCAAACTCCTTACGTCTCTCCCCGATCTAAGCCGGCACGCCAAAGGGGAGGGGCATATCAATCTCCGTCCTGATGTGGACGGCGTGATGCGCAGGATCCCCATTTTTTACGGGCGCACCAAACTTCCCCAGCTTTCCCTCGCGGTGGCGCTCGACGAGATGGGCGTGGATGAAAAGGATATTTATATCCGCGATGGGCACCTCGCGATCCCCGCGCGCGACGGAAAGCTCCTTCTGCCCGTGGATAAGCAAGGCAACTTTATTATCAACTGGGTCGGGCGCTGGCGTGAGACGTTCGAGCACTATTCGTACATCGATGTGATCACTTCCTATGCGGTATGGAAGAAGGGCGGAAAGCCCCAGTTGCCGTTGGAGCTCTTTAAAGGAAAGATATGTTATATCGGGACGAGCGCGGCCGGTCTCTTCGATATCCGGCCCACACCTCTCGAACCGGCGTATCCGGCTGTAGGCGTGAACCTCACGGTGCTGAACAATCTCCTCGAGCGGCAGTTTATTTTACCGGCCGGCTACGGCGTAAATCTGCTTCTGCTGGTCCTTTACACGACCGCTCTTTTTGGCATTATGAAATTACAGAGCTACTCTCGTGTGGCGCTGCTCACGCTGGCGCTGCTCGTGGGGCACGTCCTTTCGGCGATCATTCTTTTTTCATTCCTAGGAGTGTGGCTCAACATCGTCTACCCGTTCATCCTTATTCTGGCGACCTATTTCTGTGTGACGCTTTATAACCAGCTTTCCATTGCCATCGAACGTGCCAAGCTCATGAAACTGGCCACGCGCGATTCGCTGACAGGACTCTTCAATATCGGGCACTTTAAGCTTTTGCTTAAAGCGGAAATTACGACCATCTCGTTGCGCCGGGAAAAAAATCTTTCGATCGTGATGGGTGACGTCGATAATTTCAAGAAGACCAACGATACGTACGGCCACGTCACCGGCGATTCAGTGCTGAAGGAAGTTGCGTCTTGCGTCCGCTCAAATTGCCGCGCGCTCGACGTCGCCGCCCGGTACGGCGGTGAAGAGTTTATTTTGATGCTTCCGGGCGCCAATGTGGACCAGGCGTTCAAGGTCGCAGAGAATATACGCAAAGCGATCGCAGGAAAGAACTTTTTCCATGAAAAGGGGGACTTCAACACAAGCATTTCCATTGGCGTCACCCAGGTCAGCCCCGACGATAAAGATATTGAGGCTATCGTCGCCCGCGCTGACCGTGCCCTGTACGAGGCGAAGCATGCCGGTAAAAATAGGGTTGCCATTGCAGTTGACTCGCCTAACGTTAAGCTAGGCTGAGGGTTAGCTATCCTTGATGCTCGATTAATAGCTCGAACAGCAGAGGGCTGGCGGAGTCGTGTCAGCAAGACGCCACGGCTTCCGCAAAACGATTAATTTCGCGAGAAAATAGTTTTAGAAATCGTTTGACAGGGGGGACATCGAATGCTATATTCTCATCTGCTGCAGATTTCCATTCCTGGATGATCGCGGGAACAATCTTAAAGCGGTTGACATAGAAAAGTTTAGGTGTATAATCGACAAATTGCCGAAAGGCGAAAGCCTTTTTGGCGACAAATTTTTTTGCTCGCCACTAGAACGGCGGCGAACACCCGCTGAAGGTCTAGTAGCGGGTGCTCTTTGAAAACTGAATAGCCATAACGAAAGTGCGGAATTTCCGTATTTTTTTGAGCATACGTGATTTTCAATGAACTTGGTCAGCTCAAACATTAAAGCAAAGCCTTCGGGCTTTGACTCCAGCACTAAGATTCATCAATTGGAGAGTTTGATTCTGGCTCAGAACGAACGCTGGCGGCGTGGTTCAGGCATGCAAGTCGAACGATTCACAGCAATGTGAATAGTGGCAGAAGGGTTAGTAACACGTGGGTAATCTACCCTCGAGTCGGGGATAACACCGCGAAAGCGGTGCTAATACCCGATAACATTACCGGGTGGCATCACTTGGTAATCAAAGGTAGCTCGCAAGAGCTTCCGATTGAGGAGGAGCCCGCGGCCTATCAGCTAGTTGGTGGGGTAATGGCTCACCAAGGCTTTTGACGGGTAGCTGGTCTAAGAGGACGATCAGCAACATTGGGACTGAGATACTGCCCAGACTCCTACGGGAGGCTGCAGTCGAGGATCTTTAGCAATGCCCGAAAGGGTGACTATGCGACGCCGCGTGGAGGATGAAGGCCTTCGGGTCGTAAACTCCTGTCAGAGGGGAAGAAACCTTGCCGGTTAACAGCTGGTAAGCTGACATTACCCTCAAAGGAAGCCACGGCTAACTCTGTGCCAGCAGCCGCGGTAAGACAGAGGTGGCAAGCGTTGTTCGGATTCATTGGGTGTAAAGGGCAGGTAGGTGGTCATGTAAGTCCGGTGTGAAATCCCAGGGCTCAACCCTGGAACTGCATTGGAAACTGCATGACTTGAGTACCGGAGAGGTGAGGGGAATTCTCGGTGTAAGGGTGAAATCTGTAGATATCGAGAGGAACACCAGTGGCGAAGGCGCCTCACTGGCCGGTTACTGACACTGAGCTGCGAAAGCAAGGGGAGCAAACAGGATTAGATACCCTGGTAGTCCTTGCCGTAAACGATGTGGATTAGGTGTCAGGGGTGTCGATCCCTCTGGTGCCGACGCTAACGCATTAAATCCACCACCTGGGGAGTACGGTCGCAAGACTGAAACTCAAAGAAATTGACGGGGACCCGCACAAGCGGTGGAGCATGTGGTTTAATTCGAGGCTACGCGAAGAACCTTACCCAGGCTTGACATGGTTAGGACATAGCATGAAAGTGCTACTTCTCGCAAGAGACCTTTCCACAGGTGCTGCATGGCTGTCGTCAGCTCGTGCTGTGAAGTGTTGGGTTAAGTCCCGCAACGAGCGCAACCTTTATCTTTAGTTGCCATCAGGTAATGCTGGGCACTCTAGAGAGACTGCCGGTGATTAACTGGAGGAAGGAGGAGATGACGTCAAGTCAGTATGGCCCTTATGCCTGGGGCTACACACGTGCTACAATGGCCGTTACAATGGGCTGCTAACCCGCGAGGGGGAGCTAATCCACAAAAAACGGCCCCAGTTCGGATTGGAGGCTGCAACTCGCCTCCATGAAGTCGGAATCGCTAGTAATGGTAGATCAGCTACGCTACCGTGAATACGTTCCCGGGTCTTGTACACACCGCCCGTCAAGCCACCTGAGTCGAGAGCACCCGAAGTCGTCTATCTAACCCGCAAGGGGGGAAGACGCCTAAGGTGAGATCGGTAAGGAGGGCTAAGTCGTAACAAGGTAACCGTACCGGAAGGTGCGGTTGGATCACCTCCTTTCTAAGGAGAATACGGTCAGTCTCTTCTCCGCCACAGGACGGACTCGTCCTTCGGCGAGGGAGATTAGATTCGTATATTGACGACGACTGAGTTCATTTTAGACGCACTTTTTTTATGGCTATTCTTTTTCAACGGGGCCCGGATTCCCCAAGATCGTGGGGGCCAATAGCTCAGTTAGCAGAGCACAGTGCTGATAACGCTGGGGTCAGAGGTGCAATTCCTCTTTGGCCCACCATTTTCGGGCCTGTAGCTCAGCTGGTAGAGCACCTGCTTTGCAAGCAGGGGGTCAGCGGTTCGACTCCGCTCAGGTCCACAGTTTCCTGAGCGTGGGGAGCCCGCTCGCCGAGGACTGAGAATATATAGTCCGAGGACGAGTGCCACAGACTTTGCGCCAGCGGCCTCAGGTCCAATTCTCTGGTGCGGTGGTCCCGTTTTGCGAACGACAAATTTGTTTTACAATTTTGACGTTCTTTGACAATTTCATATAGGGTAAGACGAATCTTCAAAAAGCCAAATACATGTTGAAAAGAATCCATTTTGGTTCTTTTCGCAGTTGGCTCGAGAGAAAGATATAAGATCAAGCTACGTAGGGCTTATGGTGGATGACTAGGTGTCAGATGGCGATGAAGGACGCGGTAAGCGGCGATACGCTTCGGGGAGGCGCAAACAGCCTTTGATCCGGAGATTTCCGAATGGGGCAACCCCGTACGGGTCATACCGTACGACCTTGCACTGAATTCATAGGTGCTTGGGGCGATACCCGGGGAAGTGAAACATCTCAGTACCCGGAGGAAGAGAAAACGAAGATATTCCCCCAGTAGCGGCGAGCGAAAAGGGAATAGCCCAAACTCAATCAAATTAAGTGTGCAGGCGTTTTTGATTGGGGGTTGCGGGGCATTATTGGCCGTCACTGCATTGACGGCGCTCTGTTACAAAGTTGTTGTATAACCGAACACTCTGGAAAGTGTGACCATAGCGGGTGATAGTCCCGTAGGTAAAATACAACGATCAGAGCCGATA
>Ga0209514_10003275_pt1:17500-23494 | contig 23494 bp, 21 predicted proteins | sample Subgrocontami58m_FD_187452 | JGI IMG/M metagenome (GOLD analysis project Ga0209514, IMG submission 187452) | Subsurface groundwater microbial communities from S. Glens Falls, New York, USA - GMW37 contaminated, 5.8 m (SPAdes) (version 3) | ecosystem: Environmental > Aquatic > Deep...
ATGCAGCAAGAGCGGAAGGTCATTCGTGTGCCGAAGGATCCTCTGATCCGGCGTGCCAACGCGGCTGCGCTTCTGGTGGCCGTGGCCTGCCTCGCCGTGACGATCTTCGGGCTCCGTAAAGAACATCTGGCCGCGCGCTCGACTTATTCTGATCTGGCCATGAAGCTTTCGGTGATCGACGCTAAGCACGAGGACCTTGTGAAGCGGATCCACACGGACGAGCCCTACCTCGATACCCGCATCCAGCTTGAGGTTTTCGAGGTGGAGACCGCGCTGCGCGCGTTGTCCGCACGTGTCGATGCGATGGAGATGGATAAAAATTCAGGGCTTGCCGGGAACATCGCGATGAAGGAAGAGCTCAGGGCCGAAATGGCGCTCGTTTCGAAGCGTCTCCACAACGTGGAGCGTGATCACTCCGTGCTCGCCGACCGCATCGAAGCGGTGAAAGCGGGAAGCCCCGAACAGACCTCCTGACCCCGGAGGATCTGTGAAGCGGGTTTTTATCTTTCAACACGTTCCCACTGAAGGCGCGGGGACGATGTTGACCTACCTCGAAGCAAACGGACTTCCGTATTCTACCATCGAGCTTTACAAGAACGCCGCTCTGCCGGAACCTGGTGCGGTGGCCGCCGCGCTCGTCATGGGCGGACCGATGAACGTCTACGAAGAGAAACGCTATCCATTTCTCACATCAGAAATAGAACTTATCCGCACGCTTGTGTCCACCGACGTGCCGGTAATGGGCGTCTGCCTCGGCGCGCAGCTTATCGCCAGGGCGCTCGGCAAGCGTGTCTACAAAGCGGCCACGCCGGAGGTCGGCTGGCACGATGTCGAATTGACGGCTGATGCGCGGCGAGACGGGCTCTTTTCCCATGCACCGGCGGATGCTGCGCTGCGCGTGCTCCAATGGCACGAGGACACGTTTGATCTGCCCGAAGGGGCGGTCCTCCTTGCGCGAAGCGCCGATGTGCCGCATCAGGCTTATCGTTATAAAAATAATGTATACGGTCTTCAGTTTCATATTGAAGCTGACGGCGCGATGATCGCGGACTGGTTCAAGGACCGCGCGGACGCGGATCCGATCCTCGCCGAATACCGGGCCTATCGCGCAAAATTGGAAGCCATCACGGAAAATATATATGCGTGTTTCTTCGGCAGGATCGACGCCGCGCCGTCTTTGGGCCGGCCGTGAAGGGTTACCCGCTCGTTATTTTCGATTTCGACGGCACGCTCGTCGATACCGCGCCGGACATCGCGCATTACGCCAACATCGTCTTGGCTGATTTTGGGTATTCTCCGTGCAGTCTGCGCCAGGTGAAAGGCGCGCTCGGCAACGGGGTCCACGAACTCATTAAAAACCTTGCGCCCGGTTTTGACCGGGACCCGGAAAAGTTCGAACGTGCCGTGGCGACGTTTCGTAAGCTATATTTCGAAAACCCCGTCCTATCCTCAAAACCTTACCCTCACGTTGTGCGGATGCTCGAGGGATCGCTCGGCGCCGCGAGAAAAGCGATCGCCACGAACAAACCGCAGGACATCACTGAGCAGATACTGAAGATCCTTTCGCTTGACCGCTATTTTGAGATGGTCATCGGGATGGGGTCGGTGTTTCCTCCGAAGCCCGATCCCGCGTCATTGAACCACATCATCGACCGGTTCGGCGTGAAAAAAACGGAAGCGGTTCTTGTCGGGGACAGCGCCGTGGACGTCGAGGCGGCTCGCCGGGCCCAGATCGATTTTGTATGGATGGAGCACGGGTACGACGCATCCCCCGGGGCTGATCCGGACGTAAAAAATCGCTTCTCCAATGCGTCCAAATGGGCTTTCCTGACCCCTTGACGCGAGGGCATTCTTCGGGCATACTTCACGAGCAAACATGAGACATCGACGAAAACATATTGAGGTGTTCCAGACCCGCTGAGAAATCAGCGGGTTTTTTCATTTTAGTCGGCTTGTTCTTTTTAAAACTTTACCTAAACGATGATCAAAGGCGGCCTTTCCCTCCTAGCGGTGGCGTATCTGGCGGCCCTGTCGATTTCCCACGGCCTTTCCGCATCAGCCGATGAGGATCTCAAGTTTCCACTCAGGGCATCTCGGGAGACGGCTCGAATCGATAAACTTTTAATTAGCGGCAATGAATCCCATATGTCAAACCTGGATTACGATAGCCGCTTTAACGAGCGTCTTGTCGCGGGGCGTCAAACTCTTCTTGACCTGGAGAATAGGAGCGGTCGAACCAGCCGTTGACGCGCAGCCCTGCGCGTTGTTATGATGCCAGGCATGACCCCACCACCTTTTTGTAACGATCCGCCAAGCGAATCGGTCGCATGCGCGGCCAAAGAGGTGGTGGGGTGACCACTTGGCTTTGTCTTGCCGCCGGGGGCGTTCTCGGCACATTCGCACGTTACGGGCTTTCACAAGCTGCTTTTAAAACGCTTGGGCCCTCCTTCCCGTACGGCACTTTTGCCGTTAATCTCATCGGTTCGTTTCTGGTCGGATCATTCGCAGAATTTGCAGGCCATAGAATGTCTCTCGGTCCGCAGGCGCGGATATTCCTGATGACCGGTTTTTGCGGGGCGTTCACGACATTTTCCGCTGTAATGCTCGAATCTTCGCAAATGATGCACGCGGGCCATCCGGCCCGCGCTTTTCTTTACATCATTGCCAGTGTTGCGGCGGGGCTTCTGTTGTTTCAAGCAGGCGTGCGAGTGGCCGATGTGGTGATGTCATGAAGCAGGCCAGTGGACATTAGAGCGCGCCGCGCAGCGCTCGCCGCGTGTTTTGCGGTCATATTCGACATGGACGGCGTCATCTCTGCGTCGAATCCGTACCACCGGCGCGCGTGGCAGGCGGTTTGCAGGAAGCATGGGCTCCGGGTCGCCGATTCCAAATTTAGCAAGATCTACGGACGCATCAACGCCGAAATCGTCGAATACCTGTTCGGGCATCGCTTGCCGAAAGAAGAGATAAAGCGTTATGCCGCCGAAAAGGAAAAGATCTACCGCAGGTCCTACGGACCGCGCGTTAAGTCCGTCGCGGGTCTTTTAGCGTTCCTTGAGAAATTAAAAAGGACCGGCGTCAAACGCGCGGTGGCCACTTCGGCGCCGACCCAAAATGTCCGCATGATCCTCCGGGGTACGGGCGCGGGACGTTATTTCAAGATCGTAGTGGATTCGACGGGCATCAAGCGGGGAAAGCCGCACCCGGATATTTTTTTACAGGCCGCCAAAAAGCTCGGTGTGCCGCCTCGGCGTTGTGTGGTGATCGAGGATTCGATGGCGGGCATCGAAGCCGCGCACCGGGCGCGGATGAAAGTGGTCGGCATCACGACGACGCATTCCCGCAAAGAGCTGTCACACGCGGACCGGGTCATCCGGGATTTCCGGGGCCTTGATCCGGGATCACTGGAGGCCATGCTGCGAAACTTATGGACACCCTGAGAGGAATGGCTATGGATATGCAGAAGTTTTACGATATGGCGATCATTTATACCGTGAAATATGGTTTGCAGGCGATCATGGCCGCCGTCATTCTCTTCATCGGTTGGAAGCTCGCCAACTGGGCGGCGCGGCTGACCGGAGAAGCGCTGCAGAAGAAGCATCTGGACGTCACGTTAAGCCATTTTATTGCAGGTATCGTCAAGGCAGTCGTGATGGCGTTCGCCATCCTCATGGCGTTGGACAAGCTGGGGATAACGATCAATCCTCTGATCGCGACGATCAGCGCCGCGGTATTCGGCGCGAGCTTCGCCATTCAAGCGCCGCTCTCGAATTACGCGGCGGGCCTGTCGATCATCCTGACAAGGCCTTTCGTGGTCGGGGATACGATCAGTATCAAGGGGTACAGCGGCGTTGTTCAAGAGGTGAAGCTTCCATCCACGGTCCTGATGAACGGTGACGGAGAGCGCATCACGATCCCCAACAAGGACATCGTCGGTGAAGTCATCACAAACTCGCATCATAATTCCGCGGCGGACATCGTTGTCGGGATCAGCTATTCGGACGATCCCGAAAAAGCCATTGCGGTGATACGGGCGACACTCAAGAAATTTCCGGATATTCTGCAGGATCAGGGGCCGTTCGTGGGTATCCAGTCGTTCGGTGATTCGTCGATCAATATCAACGTGCGCTACTGGGCGCCGACCAGCGATGCGCGCGCGACTTTGCATGCCGCCAATCTCGCCGTCTATAAGGCGCTGTTAGCCGCGCAGATCACGATCCCGTTCCCTCGCAGGGATGTCCATGTATTCCCCGGAGAAAAAGCCGCGCTCCTGGCCGGAAAATAATGAAACGAGCCGCGGCGTTCGCGGCCGTCTATTTCGGGTGGGGGTCGCTGTACCTGGCGGTCCGCATCGCGCTCGAGTCGTTCCCGCCCTTCATATTGGCCGCCTCCACGATGATCGCGGCCGGTGTGATCCTGCATGCGCTAGGCGCACTGAGAGTGCATGTTTTGCCTACGCTCAGCCAATGGACTTACGCGCTGCGCACAGGCTTCCTTCTTGTGTTTGTGGGCAACGGCGCAGTGGCTTGGGGAGAGCAGACCGTTCCTTCGGCGCTGACAGCGATCCTGCTCGCGACGGAGGTGCTGTGGATCGCGCTTTTCGATTGGGTTTTTTTTGGCGGCCGCGCACCGGCCGGAAGAGCCGTGCTTGGCATCACGCTCGGCTTGAGCGGAACCGCCGTATTGGTGTGGACGGGAGTTCCCAGCGGCGTGGATCCGAGAGGTCTGGCGGTCATCCTGCTTGCGGCGCTAGGCTGGTCGTTCGGCTCGCTTATTTCACGGCGTGATCCGGACCCGCCTTCCGCGGTGTTCTCCACGTCGATGCCGATGCTTTTGGGCGGCGTGATGCTGGCCCTTGCCGCAACATTGACCGGGGAGTGGGGGCGGTTCGAGTGTGCACAGGTCTCTGTGCGGTCGGCGGTGGCGTTGGGCCATGCGGTGCTGGTAGGGTCCGTGGTCGCTTACTCGTCGTATGTGTGGCTTCTCAAGAACGTCAGCCTCGCGAAGGTTTCGACCTATGCGTATGTCAACCCGCTCGTGGCGGTGGCTCTCGGTTGGGCGCTGGGAGGAGAAAGCGTCAACTTGCGCATGCTGGCGGGAAGTGTTCTAATAATCTTTTCGACCATACTCATCCTGTCCCAAACAGAAAAGGTTTGCGCGTGAAGATCATTTCCTGGAACGTGAACGGGATCCGTTCGGCAATTAAGAACGGTTTTTTCGATCTCGTGAAGAAAGAGGAACCGGATGTACTCTGCCTGCAGGAAACCAAGCCTCCCGGCCAAAAAATCGACCTTGAGCTTCCCGGTTATGAACAGTTCTGGAACAATGCCAAGCGTCCGGGATACTCGGGGACCGCTATTTTTAGCCGGATGAAGCCGATTTCCGTGGCGAATGGGATCGGCGTTCCTAAGCACGACGACGAAGGGCGTGTAGTCACGGCCGAGTACGGGGATTTCTATCTCGTTGACGTTTATGTCCCCAATTCCAAGCGCGATCTTTCGCGCCTGCCATACAGACAGAAAGAGTGGGACGTCGATTTTTTAAAATATCTGAAGACGCTCGAAAAAAAGAAGCCTGTCGTGTTTTGCGGCGATCTGAACGTCGCTCATCAAGAGATCGACCTGACGAATCCGAAGACTAACACCAGGAACCACGGTTTCACGCCTGAAGAGCGGGCCGGGTTCGACAACGTCGTGAAAGCGGGTTTTGTGGACACGTTCCGCGAGTTCGAAAAGGACGGAGGGCATTACACGTGGTGGAGCCGCATGAACAACTGCCGCAAACGGAACATCGGGTGGCGCATCGATTATTTTTTGATCTCAAAGCAGCTGCGGGGGCGTCTCAAACGGGCTTTTATTCTGAAAGATGTCATGGGGTCGGATCATTGTCCGGTGGGGATAGAATTGAAATGAAACGTCCCGCTGCCATCGTATGGGCGCTTCTTTTGGTCGGCTGTCCGGTGTTTGCCGAGACGACGACGGCCACCACGGATGC
>Ga0209514_10003277_pt1 | contig 23485 bp, 12 predicted proteins | sample Subgrocontami58m_FD_187452 | JGI IMG/M metagenome (GOLD analysis project Ga0209514, IMG submission 187452) | Subsurface groundwater microbial communities from S. Glens Falls, New York, USA - GMW37 contaminated, 5.8 m (SPAdes) (version 3) | ecosystem: Environmental > Aquatic > Deep subsurface >...
CGCCCTTTCAAATGGCCACGCCCGAGCCCGGAGAAACCGCCGCCATCCTCTTCACCAGCGGGAGCACGGGGCCGCCCAAGGGGGTCGTCTATACGCACGAGATTTTCACCGCTCAGGTCGAGCACATTCGCCGCCTTTACGGGATTCAACCGGGCGAGATCGACCTTCCCACGTTCCCCCTCTTCGCTCTGTTCGGCCCCGCTTTGGGCATGACCGCGATCCTGCCCGAGATGGACCCCACCCGGCCCGCCCAGGTCGATCCGGTCAAGATCATCGAGGCCATCGAGAGCTTCGGCGTCACCAACATGTTCGGCTCTCCCGCGCTGATCGACCGCGTCGGACGTTATGGTGAGCCGCGCGGCGTGAAGCTGCCGACCCTCCGCCGCGTCATCTCCGCTGGCGCCCCGGTTCCCGCCGCGGTCCTCCAGCGCTTCACGACGATGCTTCCTCCAGGTGCCCAGGTGTTCACGCCCTATGGCGCCACGGAATGCCTCCCGGTCTCCTCGATCGGCAGCAACGAAATCCTCGGTGAAACGCGGCGCCAAACCGAGTCCGGCGCGGGCGTTTGTGTCGGCCCGCCGGTGCTCGGACTCACTGTCCGCGTGATCAGGATCAGCGAGGATCCCATCCATCTCTGGAGCGATGCCCTGGAGGTCAGCAGGGGCGAGATCGGCGAGATCGCCGTCAAAGGGCCGCGCGTCACCCGGTCCTACTTCAATCGTCCCGACGCCACAGCATTGGCCAAGATCGAGGACCCTGCCGACCACAGCTTCTATCACCGGATGGGCGATGTGGGGTACGTGGACCAACGCGGAAGGATTTGGTTCTGCGGCCGAAAGGCGCATCGCGTCGTGACGTCCCGCGAGACGCTCTTCACCATCCCTTGCGAGGCGGTCTTCAATACGCTTCCCGGCGTAGCGCGAACCGCGCTCGTGGGTGTGCGGCGCGGCGGTGAAATGGAACCGGTGCTGTGCGTCGAGCGGGAGCCTGGGGGAACCACGACCCCTCGTGACCTGGAGGCTCAGCTTCGCGAAGTAGGCGCGAAACATCCCCATACGCGGAACATCCAAACCTTCCTTTTCCATCCCGGTTTTCCCGTGGATATCCGGCACAACGCAAAGATCTTTCGCGAGAAGCTGGCCGTCTGGGCCAGGCGCCAATCCCGATGAACGCGCTTGTCACCGGCGGAGGTGGATTCCTTGGGCTGGCGATCGTCCGCGCCATTCTCGCGCGGGGCGACACCGTCCGGAGCTTCTCCCGCCATGACCACGGGCCTCTGCGCGAACTGGGTGTCGAACAGGTCCTCGGAGATTTGGCCGACTCCGCCACCGTTTCCGCCGCCGTTGCCGGATGCGATATCGTGTTTCACACCGCCGCCCTGGCGGGCATCTGGGGACCGCTCGTGGATTACCAGCGCGCGAACGTTCTCGGAACACAGAACGTCATCGGCGCATGCCGCCAACACCGAGTTTCTCGTTTGGTCTATACCAGCTCGCCCAGTGTCGTCTTCGATGGAGAGGACATGGAAGGCGTGGACGAATCCGTCCCTTACCCCTTCCACTTCGAGGCTCACTATCCCATGACCAAGGCCGCAGCCGAAAGGCTCGTCCTCTCGGCCAACGATGAGCGATTGGCTTCTGTGGCCCTCCGCCCCCACTTGATCTGGGGACCCGGCGACAACCATCTCCTCCCGCGATTAGCCGCCCGGGCCAAGGCGGGGCAGTTGCGGCGGATCGGAACCCGCCTGAACCGAATCGACACCCTCTACATCGACAACGCCGCAGAGGCTCACCTTCTGGCCGCGGACCGCTTGTCCCCGGGTTCCCCTGTGGCCGGCAAGGCCTATTTCATCTCCCAAGGCGAACCGGTCGCGCTCTGGGAAATGGTGAATCGGCTGCTCCACTGCGCCAGCCTGCCGCCTGTGGAGAAAACGATCCCGACTCGCCTGGCACTCATGCTGGCCTGGTGTTTCGAGACCCTCCACAAGGCCACCGGCAGGCCCGGAGACCCGCGCCTGACCAGGTTCGTGGTCCGGGAACTCTCCACCTCCCACTGGTTCAACATCAGCGCGGCCCGCCGCGACCTGGGTTACGCGCCGACCGTTTCCACCGACGAAGGGTTTCGACGTTTGGAGGCTTATCTCCGTGGAAAAGTCAAAGAACCTGTTTAACAACGCAGACCCCAAACCGCATCTCTCCCCATGACCCCATGCCCGTCCAACACCAACCGCGCGCAACGGTTGACGCTCGTGCGCAAAGATGAGCGGCTTGAGGCGTGGATCGCTTGGGTCAGCAAACCGGACCTGGATTCCCTGAACCCCGCCAGCTTCCTCAGCACGACGGAGGTGGCGCAAGCAGACGCCTTTCGGTTCGAGCAACGACGCGAGAGTTTCCTTTTGGGCCGCCTGGCCGCCAAGATCGCGTTGTCAGCGTTTCTCGGCGAGCCGAGCCTCCCGCGAATCGAAATCTCCCCAGGCGTATTTGGACAACCGCTTGTTGACCATCCGACCAAAAGTGGTGGGGAGATAAGCCTCAGCCATTCACAGGGGTTTGCCATCGCTCTGGCATTTCCTCGTGAGCATCCCATGGCCCTCGACGTGGAGTCCATCGACGACGCGCGGGTGGCCACCGTGAAAAGCGAACTGCAATTGGCGCCCGCAGAACAGGCATGGATCAGCTCGTCGGGGATCGACCCGCGTGCCGCCCACATCCTCCTCTGGACAGCGCGAGAAGCGCTGTCCAAGGTGTTGAAGTGCGGCCTCACCTGCCCATTTGAGATATTCCGGATGGACGAGCTTCGCTCAGCGGGTATCGGCACATGGGAAAGCCACTACCAGAATTTTCATCAGTACAAATGCCTCTCCTGGGTCGGTGCCCGCCGCGTCCTGTCCATCGCTCTCCCCAGAGCCACCGAGGTGCTCTCAGTGGGAGGGATCGGAGGGGAATTAGGAATGGAGAATGGAGAATGAAGAATCGAAGGACTGGGAGCGCCGGCATCCTGCCGGCGAGTGGATGGAGAGGCATGCTCCACGCCGGCAGGATGCCAGCGCTTCCTGTGAAAGGATCACCATGATATGCCGGCGTCTTTGGCGATGCGCAGGGCCAAGTCAGGTTTAATGGTCTGATTCCCGTGGACGGGCATGGCAATGATCTTGCGTTCGCCAGATTTGGCGAAAACAGAGGCACGGCGGAGGGGACGGGATGGCGGAGACCTCCGATTGCTCAGGCTCTTTCTCTATTTTGAGGGAGGATCGCCAAGCGGTAAGCTTCTGGACTTTCAGCGAGAGCACGGGATTCCAGAGCGTGCCCATGTCGCCTACGGGACCATCTGGCCCAAGCCGACGGTGTTTCATCTTCCCGCCACGCCGGAGACGATGATGGCTTTGACCGAGTTGATGCGCTTGTGTGCTTATCCAGAGCTTGCGATTCACTTTCATGTTTACCGCGACCAGACTGTTCTCGTGGAGTGGCATGATGCGTTCACTCAGCCCGACAACGACAAGCCTCCGTGACTGCCAGCTAAACCGTTACCCAGCTAAACTGTTACTCGCCCCACGCGTTGGGCCAATCCCAACAGCGGCCCCGTCATGCATGTCGTGGCCAGGGCCATGAGCACCATCATCGCGAAGATGCCGGGCGAGAGAATTCCGAGGTCATAGCCGAGGTTCAGCGCGACGAGCTCCATCAGGCCGCGGGTATTCATCAGGGCGCCCAGCGAGAACGAGTCGCGCCAGCTCAGGCCAGTGAGCTTTGCCGTGAACATGCTGCCGCCGAGCTTTCCCAACGTGGCGACTGCGATGATGCCAGCGCAGATCATCCAGGCTGTTGGGTCGTTCAGCAGGCCGGCCTGAGTTCTCAACCCCGTGAAAGCAAAAAACAGGGGCAGTAGGAAGATGGAGCTGAAGCTCTCGATGCGCACCGAGAGATAACGGCGAAACTCGGGATGGGGAGGCATCACCACGCCCGCCAGGAAGGCGCCAAACAGCGCGTGAATCCCGATGGCTTCGGTCGTCATCGAGCAGGCGAGGATGAAAGTGAGCACACCCGCGGTCACGGTCTTGGTGGGCACTCCGCCCCCGGGTCCCTCCGCCCGCAGCCAGCGCGGCAGGCGAGGGCGAATCACGCCCAACATCATGGCCACGAATACAAGCACGAGCCCCAGGCTTAGCAGCGAGCCGGTGATGTCGTGGGCGTGGACGAGGGCCACGATAATTGCCAGCATACTCCAAGCTGTGACGTCGTCCACGGCTGCGCAGGTGATGGCGGTGCTCCCCAGAGGGGTTTTGGAGAGCCCACGTTCCTCCAGGATGCGGGCCAGCACGGGAAAGGCCGTGATGCTCATCGCGATCCCCATGAACAAGGCAAAGGAGAGGAAAGAGACTCCGGGCCCCGCGAAGCGCGAGTAAAGCGCCAGCGAAATGAAAACCCCTAGAAAGAAGGGAACCACAATGCTGGCGTGGCTTACCAGGATCGCCGTTTGCGCGCGCTGCCGGAGGTGGTTAACGTCCAGCTCCATCCCCACCGCAAACATGTAGAAGCAGATGCCGATCTGGCTCAGCAACTTCAGGGTGAGCAGGGATTCCGCCGGGAAGATGAAACGAAAGCTGCCGGGCGCAAGCCAGCCAAACAGCGAAGGCCCAAGCAAGAGGCCCGCCGCCATTTCACCGATCACAGCCGGTTGTCCCAGCCTCACAAACACCGTCCCGACAGCCCGACACGCGAGAACGATGACGATGAGTTGCAGCAGCAACCGGCCGAGGGGCTCTTCGAGATGGCCTCGGAGTCCCGACCACAAGGAGGCTGTTCCGGCTTCCGAGGGGGTGTGAGGTTGCGGGGCCGTCGCGGCGGCCGGGCTCAGCGTGATCGCTCCGTTTGCCCCCGGCGGGGGCAGCCGACGCCCGTAGTCAAGGCTGGCATAGATGCCAAACCCGAACACCGTCAGGATGAAGATGTAGATCAGCAGCGGCTTTGTCATGCGAGCAGCGGGCGAGGTCGGCGTCACCAGGGTTCAGCCACGTCCAACACCCGGCTGGTAAAATGCACCAGCCGGAGCCAAGCGCAAACGGTTTAATACACTTAGTGCTTCGCACTCTGCTGGATCTGTGGGGCGGGCGGCGGTAGTCTGTCTCGCTCTAGCGAAAGGGAAAGTGAGGCTCGCTGTCCTCAGAGGGCCGCATCGGCGATCGAGCGTCTATAGCGGCGCGGTGAGGACACCACGACCTACCTGCGGTAGCGCGGGCCTCCAAGTCCGCCGTACCGTCTTCTTAACCTGCGGGGGCGTGCGGAGATTGTGAGTGGGGATGACCAATCGTCTGAGGTCGGATCCCCAAGTCAATGGCAGTAAGGTTGAGATGAGGGTGCGCTTCGCCGTCGAACTGGAACGTTGGACCGAACTCCATTTCCTGAAATCCGTCCGGTACGCTTGAGCGTATAGCCGCCTGCCAACAGGCCGCTACAGGCACGCATCTACTTGATTATGAGGTTAATATGAAATCAGCATCACAAAGCAACAAATCTGTTGCTTTTTTCAACGACTAAAGCAACAATATTGTTGCTATGTGCGACAACGCTCAGAATACCAAGCGAATCCGGCGCCTGGTAGGGCAAATTCCAGAGCCCGAGGAATTGTGCGGTCGAGAGGACTTCATTGAACACCTCCAGCCCCGCGCTCTACGACATCTTTGCCAAGGCCCATGGACGGGGCGCTAATGATCAGGTCTTCGATGACGTGATGGCGGACCTCGAATACGACTGGTATTTGCGACTGGATCCCGACACCAACGAGTTCTACTTCCGCTTGAAGGTAATGCGGGACTGGTGGCGGCGTTGGTATCCGGCTGCCGACGACAGGAAGAAGACCGCGATGAGGAAACCCTCATGAGTTTGGTTGCGCAGAAGTACATGCCATCGGGCATGCCCGAGGCCGAACTGGAGGCTACGTTCGCCGCGCGCGGTCATACGGTGGATTACCTGGTCAAGATGCTGCGCGATCAGACTCAATCGGGCACGCTCTCCAGCTTCGTTGTCACTGGACCTCGGGGGGCCGGCAAGTCCACCGTCCTGCGCATGGTGGCCCTACGCCTCAAGGAAGACGACGCGCTAAGCGCCGCCTGGCTGCCGGTTTTTTTCCCCGAAGAACAGTTCAACATCACCTCGCTGCGTGAGCTGCTAGCAGCGACGTTGAGGGAGCTATCAACGCAGGACGTCCCATCCGCGAGGGCTTGGCTCGACAAGGTCGAGGCCGAGCCGAACGACGAACAAAGCGAGCAACTGGCGGTCACCGGCCTTCGTAAGATCACACGGACCCTGAAACGACGCTTGGTCCTTTTCATTGAGAACCTCAACTTGCTCCTCGAGAAAGGCCTCACCGATCAGGAGAAAGGCGCCCTCCGCCGGCTGCTGATGAGTGATCCATTCATGATGGTACTAGGCAGCGCTGTCCACGTCTTTGATTCGCTCCGGAGCTACGACGAGGCGTTCTTTAACTACCTCGGCGAAGTACCGCTGGACCGGCTGAGCGCGGAACAGGTGTGCGAACTCCTCGCCCTGCGAGCGAAATTCGATGGTAACGACCGATTCCTCCGCGAGTTTCCCCAAAACCAAGCGAAGGTCCGTGCGATCGTCCACCTCTCCGGCGGCAATCCACGGCTCATCCTCATGCTCTACGAGCTGCTCAGCCAGAAGCAAGTCACCAGCGTGGTGCAACAACTGCGTCGCTTGGTGGACGAACTGACCCCCCTGTTGAAGCACGAGATGGAAAGCCTGCCCCCGCAGCAGCGCAAGATCATCCACGCCCTGATGGAGCTGGGTGGGACCGCGCAACCGTCCGCCCTGGTCGCCCCGACCCGACTGAAGCTGAACACCATCACCGAACAACTGCGCCGGTTGAAGCAGGCGCAGATCCTGGTGTTACTGGGTGGGGGCAAAGGGCGTCCGGCCTACTACACCGTTCCGGACCAACTCTTCGGCATCTGGTACCAAATGCGTTATCTCGGACAAAACCGTCGGCGGATTGAACTCTTCGTGGAGGTGCTGCGGGTCTGGTTCGAGACCGAAGAACGTTTTCAGACCATCCGCCGGATCCAGGCCGGGCCACAAGGTGCAAGTCCCGCTGAGTTGCGTGAAGTGGCGACAACTGGGGAGTACTTTGCCGCGAGTCTGGTGGGAACGGCTTACGAGGCGTCGGCTCGCGAGATAGCAGTTTGTCACTGGCTGCGTACCGGTGATCTGCACGAGACTGCTCTCGCCCATGCGGAATTTGCCTTGAGGGAGACCGGCGACACGCGGCCTAGCGACGTGCAGGCCTACGCCTCCTTCGGCCATTGGTCGCTTGAACACGAAGACCCTCAGACAGCACTTGCGGCCCTGGCAGAGGCGGCGAAGTCGAATCCGCGCCCTGAAGTGATGTTGGACTATGGACGCGCTCTATTCGCCGCTGGCCGCCATGCGAAGGCGCTTGAACAGTTCGAAGCTGTAATCGCCGCAGCCTCCGGCAACGCTGCTCTGCTGGCGTCAGGCTTGGTAGGTCGTGGCGCGGCTAAAGGAATGGCTGGGAACCCGCTGGGCGAACTGGCCGACTACACAGCGGCGATCGAGTTGGCAGCGGCGCCCGACGAGCAGATCGCGATGGCGCTGGTCAATCGTGGGGCGGCCAAGGGCGAGGCCGGGGATCTGCCGGGCCAACTAGCCGACTACACAGCGGTGGTGGCGTTGCCGGAAGCGCCCGCGGGGTATGTGGCCCAGGCGCTCGTCAATCGCGGCGTAACCAGGGAGATGGCCGGAGATCTGCCGGGCGCGATGGCCGACTACACGGCTGTCGTGGAGATGGCGGGGGCGCCGAAGGCGCAGGTCGCGATGGCGCTTGTCAACCGCGCCTTGGCCGCAGGGGCTACGGGCGATCACGCGCGGGCCAGCGCCGACTTCACCGCGGTGATCGAAATGGGGGGAGCAACCGCGGAGCAGACCGCCCGTGCGCTCGCTAACCGCGCTGTGGCCGCAAGTCACCTAGGGAATGGTGCCGCCGCACGGGCTGACTGGGAACGCGTTTTAAGGATGGACAAGGCCAATGCCGCGGCCGCGATCGCCGCAGCGAGTGGGCTCTTCAGGCTTCACTGCGCGGCAGCCCGCAGGGAGGACGCGATGCTAGCACTTCGACTGTTCAGGCAGTGGCTCGGTGCGCGATCCGAGCGTGGCAAGGCCGCAGATATTGTCCGGCTCCTGTCCTCGCTCGCGATGCCGGCACTCAGAGAAGAATGGCCTCAAGCGTGGCGGTTGCTGGCCGCTGAGCAACCGCCTGGCGTCGCAGAGGCGCTGGAGTTTCTCAAGCCTGTCGCTGAGGTCCTGGAGGGCGCTGACGCCAGCACCCTGAATGGTCTATCTCCGGAGCAAAGGGAGTTCGCGCGGTCGATTCTGGCCCGGTTCAATGCCGGTTCCCGCAACGACTGAAACCGCGATGTCAGAAACTTCCGTCAGCGCGCCTCCCACATCCTGTTCCTTCCTTCGCGCGTTCGAGTGAGTTCTTTTATTCCTCGGCTGCCTTCCCGCGTCCTTCTGGCTCACGCGAAGACGCGAAGAATGAAGAACCCGGGCCCAAGCGGGTTGTCGTGGGAGACGCGTTCCGAGATTCCCCCCCTTTCTCATCCTCCTCTGTGGCTCCGTGCCTCGGTGGTTCATTCCCCTTTTCCATTATTCCCTGCCTCGCGCTTTCGCGTCCTCGCGCGGGAACTCCATTCTGCCACCCACACAGTAGAACCTTCCGAAACGGCTCGACTCGGTCACTTCGACCTTCTCGTTGGGCTTGCGGGCGATACGGGCAGCGACTCCCGGGGTGGCCTCGATGAATTTCATGCCTTTCACCGGGCCGAGAACACTCACCACCTTCGTGAGGCTGTCGGCGGTCATGCAATCGCGAGCGATGACGTTCACCAGGCTGTGGTCGGTCAGTCCGATGCCGGTGCGCGGGTCAACGATGTGGGAATAGCGTCGGCCTTCGATTTCCAGCCGTTGAAAAAGGTCGCCCGAGGTGGCTATCGCCGCGTGGCTCAAGGAAACGAAGCGGGCTGGCGGTGCGTTGGTCGTGTCAAGAGGCGCAACCTCGACTCGCCACCCTCGCTGGCCGGGGGGCGGGTCGCTGACGGCCAGGTCGCCGCTGCCGGCAACGAGCGCCTGGCGGATGCCGCGCCTTGAAAGAACCTTCAGCGCCTCGTCCACGGCGTAACCCTTGGCGATGCCGCCAAGATCCAGACGCATGTTCGGCACGAGCAGTCGCACCGTGTGGCGCTTTGGGTCGAGACGGACGTGCGTGTAGCCAACCGCTTGTCGTGCTTGGGCGAGTTTGACCGGGTCAGGCAGTTGCAGTTGGCGACGAGCCCTGCGCCAGAGCTGCACGCAGGGCCCCACCGTCACATCGAAAGCTCCGTCACTGCGTTCCGCCAAGCTCTGCGCGCGCTCCAACACGCGCCACAAGTCCTCGCTTACGGGCACATCGCGCCCCTGACCCGACGTGTGCGAGAGGCGCTCCAGTTCGCTCTCGGAGTCGTAGTCAGTCATGATATCGTTCAGTTGCTGGATACGCTGAAACGCGGCGGCGGACGCCGCATCGGCAGTGGATTTGTCGGATGCATAGAGGACGATCCGGAACGGCATGCCCATCTGCGGCTGCTGGTACTCGTATCGAGCCAGCGCAGGCGCCGCCTTACGCGTGGACACGCAGGAGGTCGCAACCAAGAGCACGAGCAACAGCGGCCAGGGAGAACGAACGGTTTTGATCATGAGTCAGCGCGGAACGAAGGGGCATCAAGCCGCGCTCTCGTTCCACGCCGTAGATACTTCAGGAAACGGAAAGGCGAAACAACCGATTTCCTCAAGCGGTGGACGAGAGAAGATCGGGTTTGGGGCACGGCTGTTTTCTGTCTGAACGGTGTGGGAGCGATAGTGCATCGATGGGCAAACAACCATCGCCCCAACAGCGCTGTGTTTCAAAGCCCGAGGTTGCGTGCGGGACGAAAGGCATCTCACCGCGCGAAAGGATCGCCCAGAGAATCAAACGCAAGACACATAGAATAGATCCCCTGATTTCTTAGTGTCGTTGCGTCCTCGCGTCTTGGTGTTAATAGGGAATGCATCAAGACGGGGCGTCGGCCAACTGACGGACGCAGGCGGGGAGTCTGGGTACGGTGGGGAAGGGCAGCCCGTCGCCGGAGAGCACTCCGTTGGCGTGCAACGCCCGCTGAACCTCTACGAAGCTGGCACTTCTGTCTGGTGCTGCATATCAGGGGTGAAGATAAGGCTCCGCCAGCGGATCCAGGAGTGAGGCGTGGTCTGGACCGAGAGCGGCGCCTCAAGCGCTTTGAACCTGCGTAGCGCCCTGAAGGGAGACTTTCAGAATGAGCGCTGGATGGTCTAGGCGATCCCGACTATTTCAGAATCAATGCCTGATTTCAGGGTTACTTCGACGTCACACACCCGACACGGCGACGCGGCACCGCCATGGCGATTTGGTTACTGGCGACGAAACCCAGACGGGAAGGAGATTGGCGGCTCTCACCAGAACGCCGCTACGGGCTGCCAACCTTCTGCCGCAAGTGATCGAGATACGGCTCATCGGTGGGCAGCATGGTCCCGCGCTGTTTCATGCCGGCGAGCTGGTCGTGGGCTTTGCGCCACCAATCGAGCGCGTCGCCTATGCCGGACTTTTCGGCCACTTCCGCCATCCGCGAATAGCTTACGAACAGGTCGTGCTGCCAGCCGGCGTTGGAGGGATCGGACGCCGCCAGACGCTCTCGAACCGCCAGCGATTCCCGAAAGGCTTTGAGCGCCTCCGCCGAATCGCCCAGAGCGAGTAGCGCGTCGCCTATCTTCTCCTGGCTCGCCGAGATGTCGCTTTGCCAGCCTGCATTCGAGGGATCGGCGGCCGCCAGTTGCTCCATCCCCACATGGAATCTCTGGTAGGCTCTGAGCGCCCCGGGCAGATCGCTCTGAGCTCGGAGCACGTCGCCGATCTTGTTGTGGCTCGCCGAGAAGTCGCGCTGCCAGCGGGCGTTGGAGGGATCGGCTGCTGCCAGCCGTTGCAGGATCGTCCGGGCTTCCTGGTAAGCTTGGAGCGCCCCAGCTGGATCGCGCTGTGCGAGCAGCACCTCGCCGATCTTGACATGGCTCACCGAGAGGTCGCGTTGCCAGCCGGCGTTGGAAGGATCGATCGCCACCAGCCGCTCAGTTATCGCCAGCGATTCCCGGCACGCTTGGAGCGCCCCGGCGAGATCACCCTGAGCGAGCACCACCTCGCCGATCTTGATATGACTGACGGAGAGGTCGCGCTGCCAGCGGGCGTTGGAGGGATCGTCCGCCACCAGATGGGAGATGATGGTCCGCTTCTTCTCGAAGGCAGAAAGAGCCACACCCAGCTCGCCTCGGGCTTGAAACACACTGCCGAGTCGTTCGTACGCGATGCCCAAATCGAACCGCAAGCGAGCATTGGACGGATCGTCTGCCCCCAGACGCTGCAAGACCATCAGGGTTTCCTGGTAGGTTCTCTGCGCCCCGGCAAGACCGCCCTGGGCCAACACCAGGTCGGCGATCTTGATTTGACTCACCAAGCGGGCGTACTGCCGGCCGAAGTTGGATGGATCCGCTTCCGCAAGACGCTCTCGAACTGCCAGCGACTCCTGGTAGGCTTTAAGCGCCCCGGGCAAATCGGCCCGCGCAGGAAGCACGTCGCCGAGCTTGCTATAGCCCACCGCGAGGTCTTCCTGCCAGCCGGTGTCGGAGGGATCCGCTTCCGCCAGCCTCTGTCGAATCGCCAATGATTCCCTGTAGGCTCCGAGTGCCCTGCCCAGATCGCCCTGAGCCAGCAGCACGTTGCCGATCCTCTCATGGCTCAACGCGAGGTGGCGCTGCCACTCAGCATTGGCGGGGTCGCTGGAGGCCAGGCGCTGGGTAATGCCCAAGGCCGCGGTGAACACGCGCAAGCCTCCGGGTAGATCGCCCTGCTCCACCGCCAAGTCCCCCAGCCTGATGTAGGACTGCCAAAGGTCATATTGCCATTCGGCGTTGGCAGGATCGCCTGCCGCGACGCGTTCGCTGATGCGAAGACCCTCCGCAAAGCAGCACTTTGCGTCCCTCAAGTTCCCTACTGCCACCGCGACATCGCCTACTGCTAGCTTTGCGAGACCGCACGCCCATTCGTCCGCCGCCGCGGTGAAGGCTCGCAGAGCGCTGGCGGCGGCCTCGGCAGTCTGCGCCTGGGGACGGTGTTTTGCGCGGTTCCATGCGCTCAGGAGGAAGGCCCATCCACGCGCCTGGGCCGGCCAGGTTTCCGCTTCGGCATACTCATCCATGGCACCTGTGAGTATGAGCAGTTCCTCAGCTCGGCCCCTCAGCCGACGATTGAGCTTCCTCACGGTTGGACCAGCGTTCGCTGGATCGGCCACGAGGAGGTGGTAGGCGCGTTCGATCTCCTCGTGCGCCACCACCTTAGCAAACGCCGCCACGGCGCGGGCAGCCAGTTTGCGGAACCGCTCGGGGCTTTCGGCGAACAACCGCCGGCGCAGGCCGAGCCGCGTGGCTTCATGCACATTGTATCCCTGGCGTGCCGGGAATGGCTCAACGGCGGGAAGCGCGGTCGCGGCTTCGAACCACCGGCGGCTCTCGGGCCGCAGGTCCTCGTCCAACAGAGAGGCGAGCAGCCGCTCATCGAACCAATGAGGCACTGCGGCGGCTTCGACGACGCGGCGCAGTTCGGGCGGGTGCGAGGCCAAGACGATGTCCAGCGTGGCCAGCGCCATTTGCTGAGGGTCACCTTGCGCGGCCCGCAGGAGCTTGAGTTGCTCGTTGAAGTCCATGTGGGCTAGGCGTGAGAGCGTTTGAGGTTGGCCAGAAGGGTGCCCAGGACCCGGGGACTGCCTTGGGCGGCCTCCACGAGGAACCCGATAAGTTCGTCGGGATGCGTGAGCCCGACCACCCGCCGACTGTAGTCGCACCAGGGTGCGGCGGAGCGGATGGGTGGCAGTTCGTGCGAGATGGCGAGGCTCGCCCAAGGCCGGCCCGGATCGGCTGCCGGAATCACTTTTCCTGCGAGCACCAACCTCAGCCCCTCGTGGCGGCGGAAGTAGGGCAGGAAGCGTTGTTCAATCCACTGCTTGGCTTCCTCGTTGGCTTGCTCGTAGGTGTCCAGAAGCAGCAGCGCCGGCACCCTTGCCTCGTCGAGGTCTTGCAGGAACGCGGTGCGGAGCGTCTCCGAGGCCCCACGCGCCTGCTCGCGCTCGAATCGCGGGAAACGCAGCCCGACGAGATCGCTTGACAGGCTGCGCAGGACTTCAACGAGGGGAAGCCCTGTCTTGAACTCCGCGTGGGCGCACTGAAGTCCCAACATGCGCCCAAGTTCGGCAAACTGGCCGACCAACACCGTCTTGCCCCGGTCCGAGGGGCCGAAGATGAGGTAGATCTGCTCGGCGGTCTGGTTGGTGACGAGCCGGATGAAGGTGTCGAACTCTGGCTCGCGATCGGCCAGCGGATACTCGAAGTGAGCCGGTGGCTGAGGCCAGACGAAGTTCTGCTCCGTCGCCTGGCCGGGACCGCCACCCACAGACATCGCCTGATCGAAGACGCTGCTGAGGAACTTGAGCGCCACATCGCGGGCGTCCTCGAATGGGACCATTCGCCGGTCGTGCCCCAGGACGCAGAGGCGTTGGACATGCGCCTCCTGGAGTGCCACCTCGGAGGTTACCTCCGCCCAACCTGGCTCGCGGCTGCTCCCCGCGTCAGCTCGGTAGATGAAGCAGGCCACCCGGTGGTAGATGGCCAGAAACGCCTCCCACTGGGTGTAGGTGAAGGGGCAGGCGTCAGATTGCAGGTCTCCGGCCAATTCCGCGAGTTCCTGCGGGAGTTTCGGGTGGCGTTTAAGCAAAGCGCGAACTTCCGCCGGTTGGGGGCGGCACCCACAATTGCTCCCCACAAGGTGGATCACCGCCTGGCAGGCCATAATGTAGTCGTCGAGTTTCTCGAGCAGGGTTGCCCCGCCATCGGTGAAGTCCTCCTGCACCTTGATCTCGCGTCCTCGCGCTGTCAGGCAGCTCCGCAGTTGCTCGCGGTAGCCTCTGAACTCGCTGCTCACGCAGGATATGAAGACGCGAAAGGTCGGTATCGATGTCACAGCCATCCCGATGGAATTGCGAACGGACCGGAAATCTCTGCCTACCCGCCCACGGCACCGCCAGGAAAGCAAGATCCACAGCGTTCGAGTCGTCCTGATGATGCCTTTGTCGCGGAAAATGTGCAACTTCATTCCCGGGCTTCATTCCCGGGCTTGCAGACGCCGTAGTCCACTGCTCGTCTTAAACCCCTCCGGCGCGTGGATCACCCTCCGGCAGGGTCAGGGCAGGTCCGGTGGAAGGCTCTGTAAAACGCGTCCAGATTGGTTAGCGAGGCACCTGGCGGCAGATCACAACCCGACGACAGAACGAAATTCTTCCGAGCGGTCGCGGCGAGCAGACCGGTCACGCGCGCCTCGACTTCCGCAGGTGGCATTTGGACGAAGACAGCGGTTGGATCCAAGTTGCCACAGAGCACCACCTCCGGGGACACCTGATTCAGCGCCGAGACTATGTCCATCGGCGCGCCGAAATGGAACGTGCTGAGTCCGGTCTCCAGGATCGTCGGCAGATGCAGCAGTTTGGCGCCGCAATTGTGCAGAATCAGCGCGAAGCGGCCGTCCGACACAGCCTCTCCAATCTGCCTGACATACGCCGAGGAAAATGCCGACATGGCACGGGGAGACAGTAAGCCCGCCGCCGGCTCGGCCATGATGAGTCCGTCGGCGCCCGCCTCTCTGAATGCGAGGGCGTAGCTGGTCAGAAAAGCGGCGCTCTTCTCGATCAGGGTGCTCATCAAGTCCGGCTCGGTCATTGTCAACTCCAGGGCTTCACTCACACCGGCCAGACGGGCGGCCAGAGAGAAGGGCCCAATGCACCCCCCAAGCACCAACGGCCCGCGAATCTGGCGCAAGCGGCGTACGGTCTCCAGATAGACCCCGGTGCGCCTGTCGCCGGGCTGGGGTATGGCGAGGTCCTGCGCTTGCTTCATATTCTCGACCAACCGGCCCGTTACCGACGGCACTTCGTTGTCCGCGAGATGGAGCGTGCACCCAAATGCCTCGGCCTCGGCGCTGAGGTCCATGGCCGAAAGGACGACGGGCGTATGATAGCGTTCGTGCAAGGCGACTTGTGCCTCAAACTGGGCTGCGGGGTTAGTCACCAGATCAGAGACACGGGCGCCCGTCAGGGCCAGGCCCGGGTAAGTCGAGATGGGCATTGCCACCTGGCAGGCTGAATTCAAAACAAGCTGGTTAAAGCAGTGAGATGTCATTCTAAGTTCAGGATCCTGAGGCGAGGAAACGGGGTGGTAATGGGAGCGCCCGCATCTTGCCGGCGGGGTCTCGCCGGCAAGATGCCGGCGCTCCCGGTCTTGGCAGTGCGGACTCAGACCAATTCCTGCCCCCGCGGCAAGGCGATGGGTCAGGATCTTTGAAATTGTCAACGGGGCTCACTTTAGATCGGCCAGGCTTGCCTCCGTTCCATCGGGAAGCAGCACACTTAGTTCACACACGCGGACAACACCGCCAGCAGGATCGTTGGTGGGCAGGTCTTTGCCGGCCACGAAGAATCGCAGGGCATCTGTTTCGATGACCTGGGGCCAGGTATTGGTCACGACCTTGGTGGTTGCGGCGGTGACGTTGGCCGCCGTGGCCCATTGCTGGTCTCGGCGGACTTGAATCTGGAAGCGAGGCAGGATTGGGATTTCGCCGCGTTGGTCTCCGTAATAAACCGTCCCTTTGAGTTTGAGCTTTCTGGGCAGTTGGATCACCAGCCAGGTATCGCCTGGCTGTTCGCGGGAACCGCCGCCCCATGACGCGGAGATCCAGGCGGCGTAAGGGTCGGGTTCGCCGTCGATGGCATTCTCCGGCGCATACTGGGAGGCATAGACGGAAGATGCGCTGGCTTTCACCTCAGACGGCACGGCGGTCGCCGGGTCTTTGGTGCGGACGGAGGTTTTCAGCGAAAATGGCCCTTTCTGGCCAGCGGCATCCACAGCGCGGACTTTGTAGAAGTAGGTTGTTGCCGGTTGGACAGTGTCGTCTGGGAACATGAGGTGATCGTAATCGGAATTCATGTAGCGGATCTGAGTTTCGCCGTAACCGCCACTTCGCGGCGGCACGTCCTGGCTGCTGACCTTGCCCACGAGCGTGTGGTCGTCGGCGGCAAAGCCGGGCGTTGTGGCGCGGTGGATCTCGTAATGGGTCACATCGTGCTCGCATGCGGTCCGAAACAGCAGGTTGACAAAGTTGAATTTGGACAAGGAACTGACCAGAACAGAGCGCAGGCATTCGACACGCAGCGGCGCCATGTCCTTCGCGCTCGATTTCATGGTGGTAACCGATACCACCGTCGAGAGCGGTCCCTCGTTATTCCAGCGATCCACTGCGGAGATCCGGTAGTAATACGTGGTGGCCGGTTCCAGGCGGTTGTTGATCCAGCCGCCGTAGTGTAACTGCGGCCGGTCCACGCAGGATGATCCGGACGGGCGCCGCACCAGGTTCAGCAACCCCGGCTTGAAGTCCGGCTTCGTTCCGCGGTACACGTTATATTGGCTGATCACGCCAGCCTGAGCCCCGTCGGTGCGCCAGCGCAATCCCACCTCCATGTCCGACTCCGCCTGCGCCTCAACGCCCGCTACGCCCGGAACCCCGTCTGTTGGCCGGTTCAGGACGCGGATGGTCTTGACTCCGAAGGGTCGGATGGTGAAGGCGATTCTCGTGCCGTCGGTAACCGGCAACTTCTCCGTCCGATCTTCTTCCACCAGGCTGGTCTCGTTCGCTGAGGTGATTCGGCCCAGGCAGGGCAACGCAACGGTGGCGGCGGTTTCACGCCCTTGAGTCTCGACAAAACGCACCATGAACCCGGCGCCGTTGGCTTCCGCTGGTTTGAGCGTGGTGCATGCCACGTTGGGTTTGTCGATGCTCATGAAGCTGTGCCCGCCTGCCGGAAGACCGGCCGTTTGCGTGCCGCTGACCTCTTTGGCAATGAGTGGATTCTGAACATCCCAGCCAAACTCGTCCGCGCGTCCGACCTTCCAGTCTCCGGCATGGCTGCGGATCGAATACGTGAACCGCACCGGACCGGGCTGGTCCCAGCGGACATTGGTGTCGAACATGTTATTCATGAGATAGAGATACATCCTGCTGTTAAGGATGGGCGCCTTGGTCTTTTCAAAATCATGTTCGCCGTGCGGGCCGCCCATGGGACACGACCGTGGATAACCATACTCAACCAATCCGCTTTCGGGCGCCGACACCGTCACGCCGGCGCGGGGATTGGACACATCACTGAAATGCCGTACCGCGTAAAATGCCGTGCATGCGCCGTCGAAGAGATCCTTGACCGGCTCGGCCACACCGCCAGGCAGTTCATGATGAAAGCTGAAGTCCCGAACCGCAAAGGGCATGGCCACAAATACCGACTCCTTGTATTTTGGATTGTCCCTGCTCATCCGCTCCGTTCGCCCCGAAGGCGACTTGACCAGATCGAGGACGAACTCGATGCGTTTAAGGTCGCGATAGAGAACGACCGTCTGTTTCAGGCTTCCGACACCCGTGGGCTGAGCCGTAATTTCCATCGCCTCCGCCACCGGACCGGCGGACGCCTTCAACTGGGCTGATCTCACGCGATGCCATTTCGTCGGAGTGTTCCAATCCTTGGTCTCAAAACGTTCGTAGAGATACTCGTTGAAACGATGCGGGGCCGCCTGGTCCACTAATTCTTCGTTCAACTCCTTGTCGCGAATGCTCGTGATGCCTCCGGTAGCGGGATCGAATGCGACGCGGTAGTAGCGATTCTCCAGTACCGTCCTGGTGGCGCCCGTCTGCGGCTCAGCCTTCGGAGAGCCTCCCGGCGCGACGGCAAAGGTTCGATAGCCGAGGGACGGCACCGACGACGCCACGAAAACCGAAGCGCCGTCCGGCATCTTCTGCCACTGCGCCTTCTCGCCCGTGGCCGTGTCAACCAACTGATCTCCGAGATCCAACTTCACGTCCGCGACACGCACAAGGTCCGTCCGCTCCCTTGCCAGGGGATTGAACACGACGATCGTCCGCTCGCTCTTCCTGATGATCCCGCCCGACAACCGATCCAGCGCCCCTGCCAAGGCCCGCCCCGAGAATTCGCGAGACTCGATGACCATCTCCCGATTCTCCTGCAGTTCAGTCTCGTATTGCCGCATACGCTCCTTGTCCGGGCCGATCCCGTCGATGGCGTCAGTATGTTCGTGGTAGGCAAGCAGCCGATGATAGGCCTGATAGAGATCCGTCCAGGGATAGCCGCCGCCGACCACGGCTTGGGCGATGGTGGAGAACTTCTCGGCGGTGGGAATGGCCTCGCCTTGTGGACGAGCTTGCCCCAGCAGCCACGCATCGTTGGAGTCCTGATCGGCCCAATGGTTGTTCCCGTCCTTGGCGTAGGTATTGATCTTCGACGGATCCATCTGATGTGCGATCGCGTCAAAGAACATGTCCATCGTGGCGTAGATCAGGTGCGGGTAGCGGTAATGACTGTTCCAGGCGCGAATCTTCCGCGCCGTGTCCATAGTAACCAATTGGAAATCGGTCCCCTCCTGGAGCAACAAGGCGTCATAGGGCCAGTTGGCGCCGAGTTTGGCTACGGATTTCTGGATATGGTCGGCGCTGCCGTCTCCAATATTGTCCCCCGCATAGCCGCCGTAGTCCACAGACCGCACCAGGACCTTGCTTGCGGCATCCGGCCCCTGCCAATAGAAGACCGGCTCATTGGCCGCTGGCAGCAGGGATTTGCTACACCCGTTGTGGCCATGAAAAAAGTACGGGAGATCGGCTGCCGCGCAGAAGGTGGCCAGCGGCCAGGTCAGACCGATCACATCGTCAATCTGCGCGGTCCGGCTTGCCGGCACATCCAGCAGATCCCGGGAATGGCGACCCGTCAGGTAAAACAAGCGCGCCATCAACTCATGGCTCAACTGCTCCGTATTGGCTGTATTGTGAACGCCGCCGATCTGGATGCGGCCTTCGCGAATGCGGCGCCCCAGCTCCGTGGCATCGGCTTCGCCGTGGCTGGCGAGGAAGCTCGTGATAGGCTCGCTGGTTTCGATCATGAACCGGAACTTGTCATCATCATCCCAGCCGTCGGTCTCGGTGCAGAACTTGAGCGGGCGCTCGATGTTGGCGTGCCGGATCTCGGTGCGCAGGCGGTGCGGGTAATTGCCGTAACCCAGGTCGTGGTGGGAATAGGAGACACAAAAAATCCTCCACTTTTTCTGCGGCTGCCAATCGAGCTCTCGCCTGGCCAGGGACTGCCCCGAGTCCCGGTCGAGGATGTCGATTGTGACCTTTGTTGGCGCCGAGACATCAACGACATGAATCTCATTCGTAGAATTCCCGGTTCCAATGCTGCCAAGGTCCTCGGCGTAGGGGGCTGTCTCTCCCACCCTGATACTGATCCGGCCGGACACCGGCTGGCCTGTGTTGCTCAAGTGAAGCCTGGCCACCTGGGTCAACGGCTGGCCAGGAACCGGCGTAGGGAACAATGGCGTGGGCTCGACCCGCACGATCTCCAATGTCGCAGCCCTTCCGCACCAGGCGAACAGCAGCAGCCCCACCGACAGAGTGGCAAGGCGTCGCATAAAGGCATGCGGCCTACAGAAGACGATTGCGACCCGTACAGTCTGCAGGCCCGGTCCCCAGATCGGGCGATTTTGCGAACAGCCCCTTGCTTCAGATTCGGCTTTCATAGTGGACGAACATCGTTGAATCATTCGATTAATACCGTGGCAAGCCCGGAGCCACGGACAGGGACCTGAACGACATTGTCGGTGACGACCAGGCTCCCCTGCGGGTCTTCGACGAGATTGCAGGCTGTCGCCTTCTGAGCGGGCAGGTGTTTCAGCCGGACGTGAGCCGTAACAGCCCGCCCGCTGACCTCCCAAAGGCGCAGAACCAAACCATCGCCTGAATCCGCCTGCTTGGCGCCAATCAGCAGAACGTTCGGCTCAGCGATCTCGACAAGGCTGGCGGACGCGTCTGGCAGGGGAGCTTGAGGGTTGTTCTCCGCGAGCACCGCCAGCAATGGATTGGAGACGTTCCATCCAAACCTGGCGGAGGCGGTGTTATCCGCGCTGGCGCGGCTGGAGATGGAGAAGCGGAAGACGTGAGGGCCGCCCTGGCCTGGTTTGTAGTTCGTGTGCCAATAGTTGTTCATGGCATACGCATAGAGATGACCGTTCTTGATGGGGAGATTCTCCCGCCGCCATTGGCCCCGGTTGATGTCTTGAAGGCAAACCAGCGGCGCATCCGGCGTGGCCCAGGCGATGGCGACGTCGCGCCCGGTCACTTCGATGAAGTGCTGCACCGAAAACCAGTCCAGGCAGGCCCCAGGCAACATATCAGTGGCGACGTTGACGATCGCATCGGGGCATTCGTAACGGATGGTCGGCTTCTCGGCCGCGAAGGGGAAGGTGAAATAGACGGCCTCCTTGTCGTAGGTCTGGGTTTTGTCGAGGCGATTGACGATGTCCACGCGAGGGAGGTCGTTCCACACGGTGATGTCGGTCACGATTCGCGGGGCCATCGTGCCCGCGGTTTCAACCGTCATCCGTTCACCTAACCCGCCGAGACGGGAGCGGCGCAATTGGGCCTTCTCGGGAACCGAGAGCGTGAGCTTCGGCTCGGGCCCGTGTTCGTTCATCACGATGCGGCTGCCCAGTCCACCCGCCACGTAGAGATACTGGTTAAGCCGAAACGGTGCCGTGGAATCCACCAGCTCCCGGGCAAGCTGCTTGTCAAAGACGCTGGTGACGGAACCATTGACTGGATCGAATGTGACCTTGTAAAAGCGGCTTTCGATGGTGGTGCCTTGGGTGGCTTCGGCGTTCGAGCGGACGGCTCCGAATCTGAGCTTGAGCGCGCGGTAGCCGCAGGCTGGCACATTCCTGATCAGCAGAAGCGTGCCTTCAGGGGTATCGCACGAGATGGCCTCGGGGTCCTCAACATCGATGCCTTCAGGCAACTGGACCCGGGTGACATCCGTGCGTGGCCAACTGGCGGAATTGAGGATGACCAGCGAGCGTCCGTCGGTCTTCACCAGGGAAGCAAGGGCGGACGCTCCCTGCTGAACCAAGGAGCTGGCCTGCTGGGTGGCGTCCAGGGCGAACTGCGCCTTGATCTGCCATTGTTGTTTAGAGAAGTCGCTGTCGGGCTGACTGATTGAGCAGTAAGCGCCCCAGGTGTGCTCATCGTACAGGAGGCAGTTCCGCCAAGCGCGGTAAAGGTCGCCAACCGGATACGGGGTCTGGGGCTGGATGCGGCGAGCGAAGGCCAGGTATTGTTCAGCCGAGGCGAGAGTTTCCTTGGCTTTGCGAGAGAGAGCAGTTTCCGCCGCCGAGGAACCGGCCCCGTCTTCCCAGTAGGTCCCGGCGCTGCCGCGAACAACGGGCAGTTTTGTGCCGTAATTGCGCTCGATATACTCGAAAAACTCCGCGTTGTGCGACAGGATGATTTTCGGGAATTCAAAGCGTTCGTTCCACGCCTTGGCGACTTCAGGGAGCTTCTCATTGAGGAGATCGTTATCGCCGAGGGCACCATGCAGCCAGACGGCGTCCGCTGTGTAGCTGGCGCGGGCCTCATACGTCTTGAGGAGCCCGGGGACATACGACTGGGCGGTCTCGAGGTCCCGTGCGAGACCCCATTGGCTCGCTTGGGCGTATTGCGGGGCATACATCATCAGCACGCGGCTGCCGTCAGGACCTTCCCACCAACAGGGACTCCGCCCCTGCATCTGGTCGAACGAGTAGGCACGATCATTGTTGATGCCGCTGCTGAAGTAGCGAATCCCGGAGGCCGCCAACAGCATGGGAAGAGAGGCTTCCTGCGTGGGTACGTCGCTGATCATAGCGCTTCGGTACGGGATGCCGTAGTCCCGTTGCAGGCTGTGAGCGAACGAAGTCATGCGGCAGGCGCCTTCGTGGGAGCAGAGTCCGGTTAGCAGGTTGCAGTAAAGCGCTTGGACTCCCAGTCTGCCCTCCTTGGCGAACCGCAGGAAGCGCTCGCGCTGCTCGCCCTGACGCATCGCCAGGTAATTCTCAGCCTGCCAGGCAACTTCGAGATTCCACTTGAAGTCGGGGTATTTTTCCATGAGCGCCAACGCCCGGTCGGTGTTTTCATTGTGGCGTTCGGCGCATTTCGGTTGGAGGTCGGTGTAGCCGATGTCAGTATGGGCGCTGGCCCCAACGAAGATCTTCCATTTCTTCCCGGGATTCACGGTGACCACGCTCTGCTTGGTCTGGGTACCGGCTCGGGCTGTGATCGTGGCCTCAACAGGGCCGGGCGAATCCAGGATGTTGACCTCCTGGTTGAATCCTTCCCATCCCAGCAGACTCTTGACCGGCACCACGATGCTCTCGCCGCCCGATTGGACGCCAATCACCAGTTCTGTCGGCGGCGTGCTGGTGGTTACCCTGACCTTCAGCACCCGCCGGAGTTTGCCCTCTCGACGGAAATACAGGGGCGTTGGTTCAACGGTGAGGCTTCGGATCTCCGGCTTGCTGGTATCGGCGTTCGGATCCTGGAATAGGGCGACCGCATCGTATAGCAGCCAGGACCCCTCCACCGTGGTGAGGCTGATCTCGTTGGTACCCTGGCGCAAAAAGCTGGCGGGAAGCCCGAGTTCGATAGTCTGTGGTCTGCCCGCGGAGGGGTTGCCAAGCGAGGCGTCGCCCCCGCCGGGCTGCAGGGGAAACCGGCCGATTTGTCCGCCTGCGGCTATCTGAAGGGTGGGTGGAAGGCCCGAGTGGGCATCGGTCAAGTCCACGCGTAGCGTGAAGAGTCCGCGCGGCACGGACGAGAGCACGAACCGGATGGTAAAGGGATGCGCGCGGTTGCCCGCCCAGGCATCGGCGGGCCCAGGCTGAATGAAGGGCCAGTCACGAGCAGGATCGCTGCGGCCGATTTCGAACACGAGCGGTTGGCGGTCGAATTTGCCTGCAAATGCGGAGTAGTTGCCCGCGATGGCAAACCCCATGTAGCTATGATCGGGACGGCCGACTTGCCATAGCACGTTGGCCGTATCCGCGGCTTGTGCCGGGGCCAGGCTGACTGCCCAGAGGCCAAGAACCGCTAGAATCTGTTTTGGGGAGGTGATCATGGGTTAAGCTTCTATTTCTGCTAAGAGCGTTCGATTTCCTCGAGTGGAGGCCCCGCCCAGAGCGTGGCGGAGAAACGAATCCATCAAGTGGTGCGTCGTGACTGGCAGACGATCCGGCTGACGCCGTTCGAGCGCGCAGCGGAGGCGTTGTTTGGAGGTCATCATGCCGGGCTCGCCGGTTCCAATGCAGCCTCCGCCAGCGCCTGCACATTCTCTGGCGGCACGTTCGGCAGAGTGGCCTCGTGGCTCGGGCTGACAATGAGGTGCGGC
>Ga0209514_10003278_pt1 | contig 23482 bp, 21 predicted proteins | sample Subgrocontami58m_FD_187452 | JGI IMG/M metagenome (GOLD analysis project Ga0209514, IMG submission 187452) | Subsurface groundwater microbial communities from S. Glens Falls, New York, USA - GMW37 contaminated, 5.8 m (SPAdes) (version 3) | ecosystem: Environmental > Aquatic > Deep subsurface >...
CGCGCTTTGCAAAGCAGGGATTTCCAATGCGCCCGCGCCTTTAGCCTTATCCCCCGATGACCAGCCGCCGCCGTGCACGTACATCGTCACAAGAAAGGGAGATTGACTCGACGACGGATAATAAATATCCATCTTGAGAGCGATTCCATCCATCGTGCAGTAGATGACATCCTTCTCGATTGTGCCAAGCCTGGATGAATCAAAAGTGGTGGATGAAGTCATCGCCTCACGCTCCGCGTGAATTTGAGGAGGTTGGGTGGAACTCACCGTTTCGATGGGTTGAGGGTTGGCAGTGGGCGCAACGCCCACTGCCAGATTACAAGCGAGGGAAGCCATTAACAATACAGTCAAAGACACAAGATTTTTTTTGGTTATCATTATTTATAGTTCTCTACAAAATTTTGGAATGCAGAGAAAGCTGGTTTTTGGCGCGGTGGCAAAACAGATTGATCGAGCAATCCCAGATGATTAAAGACATCATCTTCGTCTTTCAGATCAAAGAAGGAAAACCACAAGCAAACGCTTCCCCAATTTTCTGCACAGGCAGAGAGGCGCGCAGCCACCTGCTGAGATTCAACCTCCTCGAAGCGAGATAGGTCTTCGGTCCACGAATGAGGCGTGGTCGCGCAGCGTGGGTCAGGACCTCCATTCTCAGTGGAAATCCATAGCTTATCGGTTGGCATGTTGGCTTTGACCCATGCAACCTTGGCAGGGATATCCTCGACACAACCGTAAAAATGCAGATCCACAGCGTCATATTGACCTTCGGTAAGCAGGCGCGTAATGTGCATTGATGAATAGTCGTGATGTCCGTCTGTTGGATCAATAGCCGCGTCCAACCCCTCAGACGCGAAACTGCTCAACACCACAGGCATATCCGGGCTGATGGATTTCACCGCTTCATACAACGCCTGCAACTGACTCAGATATTGATCGGTGTTGCCGCGCCAGTATTTTCCCTTCGGGCTGAGGGCAGCATCGCCCACTTCATTTTCAGCCTGCACCCAAACTTGAGTCCCATTTGCGCGAAGCGCTATCAGGGGAGCAATGACCGCGCGCACACGTTCCTGATATGCCGCTTTATCTTTATATGGAAAACTTGAATTCGGCCACTCGCTCAATGTGCCGTATGTTGTATCCATGTTTGAGGGATCATTGTTGCGAATCGTCAGGACAAGATTGATGCCCGCTTCCAAAAACAGACCGTAATCCTGTCCCTGACCATCGAGGCTGACATTTACCCGAACCCATTGCGCGCCTGATTGTCCCATAAGTTGAACGATCTCAGGCCGCGCCACATTATCGCCGCTGATCATCACCCCGAAAGGACTTTGCGATGATGATACCGCTGATGGACTGACAGTTGACGCGGCAGTCGCAATCGCTTCATTCGTGACCGTGAAACTGGTCGCTGTTTCGAGGGGCTGAGTCGCGGCTGACGGTATTCCCGACAAACTGCAAGCCAATGCAGTGACTGCAATGAGTGTAAAGAAAAAACAGAGTCGTTTCATTATTTTATATTCCTTATCGTACCGCGAGATTTATCTCGCCTCGTAAAAGCGACATCGCAAAGCGTGTCGCGGCACAAAACTATTTCACCATCTCCAGAATATCTTCCGAGGTGACCACCGTCAAATGTGTGGCAGAGTAGGAGACCAGTTCTTCGTAGGCGGCGAAGATGGCTTGCTGATCTTCAGGCGAACGGAGTTTTGATGAATCGGGCGCATTCAAATCAAACGGCGGCGAAAGCGGGTTGGATTTCTTCGAGCCTTCCATTTCAAAGTAGATACTCGTCCATGATTCGGCGCCAGAGCGGTAATAATTATTTTCGTGGATGAGTGATGTGATGAAGGGGACGCGCTCGTAGTTGTGACTTTCCCATTCAGCAAGTTGGGATTGCAACATTTTCGTCGGATTGTACGCGTCCGCGTCGGCATTCGGTTTCGACATGAAGTTCCACCAGAAGTTATCGGTGCCGTCTATGTTGGTGGTGCGCGTCACACTGAAATCACTGGGACGCACGAGCATGTCATTGACGTATTGATAAGGCTGATCTACTTTTGTGCCTTCCTCGTGATAGAGCAAAGTCATCTGCGCACCGAGGCTGGCATAGACTTTTTGCGCGGCGTCTTTAATGCGCTGGTTATTGTTTGGAGCAACTGCCACGATGGGGTTTCTCCCAAAAGTTTGCGCCACGTAGGAGTAACCGCCAGGCTGTGACCAATCAAGTTCACCTGTTTCGAGGTTTAATGCGTAGGTTTCGTATTCGAGTAGCGTTTGGTACAATTCGTCATCACTGAGATTTTGCAGGTGCGAGTCAAAACCAGTGTAAAGCGGGTGCGGCGGGCGGATGTGATAACTGATGGTCATGTCTGAGTTCTTGAAGCGATCGATCACATCGGGACGTTCCTGTTCAAGTTTGCGAGTCACTTCGGCGGTGAAATAAAAGTCGCCGTGCACGTTATATCTTTCAAAGAGGTCAACAAGTTTCATTAGGATGTCTGCGCTTTCATCGGTGTGAATCCAATCGTGGACGTTGATGACGAAGGTGATGTATGCAGACGGCTGACCATTGACGATGGACGATGATGTTGAGGCGGCGGTCAATGCTTTGGAAACAGGAGCAGTTGCCGGGAGAGTCGGAGGCGAGGTTTGGGCGCAGGCAAATGTCAGTGAGGCAAGCAATGTCAGGGTGAGGATAAACCGCTTCATGAGACATCCTCCTATTTTTCTGTCGCGATGTAGGCATCTGCCATTTCAGAGAAGGCTGCCCATTGCACATCACCCGAAGCTACCAGCGGATCAACAACCTCGATTAAAAATTTTTCGATCACATCAAACGGATGCTGCGGGTCGCCGCGAAATTCTCCGGGATGAACGGTGAAGTGAAAGACATTGGTCTTGCCCGCTTGTGCGGCTTCAAGCGAGGCATACAAACTTTCCTTGAGAAATTCAAAGTAGGCTTCGTCGCTGCCCGCGTTATCACTGCGGCGCATGGATGCGAAATTTGATTTATCGTATTGACCTTCGGGCAAAAAGACAACTGCGCCGTTGGGATCATGCTGCGTGAAAGCGGTGAGATTCACTCCATCGGTTCCGCCTGAGGGCCGCCAGGGATTGACGCCCACAAACTCAAGTGGTGTTTCCTGCAATTGCGGATTTTTCCAATCGCTGTTCACGTCCAGCCCTGCGCATTGCGCGGCATCATAAATATCCACATATAAATTTCCGCCGCTCCAATAGCGAATGTCCGTCACGCCGCTGGCTTGTGTGATCAGAGAAATTTCCTGCTTCATCACATCGCACCATTGTTTTACAGAAAGAGACTCGTCGTTTTTTCCAAGATGCGCGTCTTCGTGAAAGTGAAGCGACATCTCGTGTCCGCGCGCGGCGAGGTCGGCAAGGATGGTATTGCCGGATTCAATCGCAACGGTTGTGAATGGAGATTGCGCCTGGATGGTCATGCGCCCGCCATGCGCTTCAACGATCTGTGTCACAGCCAAAATATCCTGCACATGTTTTTCAAAAAAAGCAGGCTGGTGATAATCGCCTTTGCCGGATTGGACACCCTGCGCGGTTTCTCCCAGCGGTTCGATGTGCATCCCAATGGTGAACAGCAGGACGGGTTTGCCCGCATCATTCGTGACCGGGGAATTGGCTGCTGTTTCTGCGGGTTGATTCTGCGCTGGAACATTTACGCCCAAATTGCAGGCGAGGGAAAGAATGATAAGCAAGGTCAGTGCGATGGATGAACGTTTCATGGCGAGTCTCCTTTGTTATATTTATAGTATATAAGACCCTTGTGTGCGCATGGTTTTGTGGAAGTAAAATCTTTGTAAAAAGATTGAGTTGTATTCGGTCTTCATTCTCCCGATGAAACATAAACCAAATTTACATATAAAACTCTAACCCGCGCTATTTACAGACGGTGTTAAAATTTGGGGCATGAACACTACCCGACCACCCTGCTAACTCGTTTTTTGTAAGGCCCAATGGGCCCGTTTTACATTCCCCCTAATTCATAAAAAACCAACACCAGATGATCTCGACGGTGCCTGACGCGGCCGTCTATTTTCGTTTAAGTCCAAGGCGCGTGCCCCGCCTGCCCCAATCTGTCTCTATTCAACCATTTGACAGATTGGAGGTTTTCATGGAAACAATTCGGGGCAAAGCGTCCCTTGATTTGGATTTGACTGAACTGAAAGAACGACTCACAGACTACAACCGCATCATCCTTGACCTGGGGACTGGTGATGGCAAATTTGCATTTTGCCACGCCGATAAATTTCCGAACCACTTCGTCATCGGCGTGGACTCGTGCCGCGAAAACTTGCACGAATATTCGCGCGCGAAACTGCCGAACCTGCTCTACATCATCGCCAGCGCGCAAAACTTACCACGTGAATTGAATGGACTCGTCTCGCACATTGCCATAAATTTTCCATGGGGCAGCCTGCTTGAAAGTTTATTGAATGGAGACTCAAGACTGCTGTGTGGGCTTGAATCCATTTCAAGATCGAGCGCATCGGTGGATATCCGCTTGAATGGCGGCGCGCTGACCGAGGCAGGATGGACTCTCGAAGCTGGTGCTGAGCAAATCTACAATAACCTGATTCAAACGGGATGGCAGGTCAATGCTCCCGTCTTGATGAACGCCCATGCTCTGCGAGCTTTCCCTAGCACCTGGGCAAAACGACTCGCCTTTGGGCGTGATCCACGTGCGATTCAACTGAGCGGATATCAATAAAAAAGCAGGTCACATCTGAGACGTGACCTGCAAATTTCACTTCAAAGCCTTTACTACATTCCGTCCGCTTGCCCCGCTGACTCCCCCGCCGCCGTGGACTCCGCTTCCGCAGAGATACAAATTATCAATCGGCGTCTTGTGGTTCGACCAGCCGGGGATGGGTCGCATGAACATGAATTGGTCGAGCATGATCTGACCGTGATTGAGGTCGCCTTCAGTGAGACCGTAGGTCTGCTCAAGGTCAAGAGGCGTGATCAATTTACGATTTACGATTGACGATTTTAGATTGGGGAAGTATTCCGCCAAAGTATCAATCGCGATCTTCTCAACCTTCGCACTTTCCGCGCTCGCCCTGAGCGAAGTCGAAGGGTTCCAATCACCGTTCTTCAACTTGTATGGTGCAAACTGGAAGTGGATGCTCACCACATTGCCCGCCGTCGTCACTTCCAAATACGGCTTCTCGGAAATCTCGCCGTACTTTGCAGCGTCGTAGGCACGTTCGAGATATTTGATGGATGGTGCAAGGACAACTGTCCCTTCGGGGATTCCATGCTCACCGTTGGTCTGCAAATGGACTTTCGCCACCGATCCGCGCATTTTGATGGATTGGACGTTCCACACAAATTCGGGCGGAAGATTCATTGGCCCAACAAGAGATAAAAACGTTCGTTTCGGATCTAAAGCAGAAATCACTTTATCCGCGAAAATCTCTTCACCGCTCGCCAACACCACGCCTTTACATGTGTATGTGTCTACCTGTATGCCTTTTACTTCTGTTTTCGTGCGGATTTCACTGCCGAAAGATTTCACTGCATTGGCTAACGCGGATGTGATCTCACCAGCCTTCCCCACATTGACATTTGCCAATCCACCGCGATTCATCCAGTTGTGGATGAGGGTGTAGCCTGTGCCTGCACCCATCGGTCCGAGGGTGAAACCGTGGATACCGAGGGATGCAATTGCGGCTTTCACTACATCGGATTCGAAATATTCATCGAGCAATTCCTGTGCGGTCATTGGCAGGGCACGGATGAAGTTGAGCATGTCCTTGCGGCCTGCACGACGCAGTTCGAGTCCCAACTCAAGCAAGCCGTAGCCTTCGCGGATGTTAAAATTCATTGGCAGACGTGGCATGATGGTGGAATATGCCTTCTCAAGAATCTTCGCGGACTTGTTCATAAAGCGGACAAATTCGCCCCAGCGCGCCGCATCCTTTTCGGAGATGCGCTTGATGGACTCGGCGTCGAGGTTGAGATGATTGCCATCAGGTTGCAGGGATATGAACGCTGGTCGAGTAAAGCGGGTGTTCTTCCCGCTCGTATCGCGAAGTCCCCGAAGGGGGAGACCCAAATCCTTGATGATGTCGGGACGGAGCGAACCGCCTGCCCAAACAGAGTCAACCGTGAAGCCTTCATCAACGGATTCGGTTACCACCGAACCGCCCACAATAGCGCGGCATTCGAGAACCAGAACTTTTTTGCCCTGCCTGGCGAGATACGCAGCAGCGACCAGTCCATTGTGCCCCGCGCCGATGATGATGTGGTCGTAGTTTTTAGACATGTACATTTTCCTTATAACAATTGCATTTTAGGTCAGCCGACGATTACTTTGTCACCGCGACCGCCAGGAACGCGAACAAAAAGAACATCGACAGAACCTTTTCCACCGATGACTTTGTGAATGGCGCCAGGGCGAACACCTAAAACTTGCCCAGCGGACAGCGCCACTATGGAATCATCCATTTCAAAATCAAGCTCACCGTTCAAGAGAAAATAATATTCTTCGCGTTGGTTATGAAAGTGAAGCTTTTCATATTGCCATTCAATTTGAGGATCAACACCCCAAACACAGGTGAAATCCAACAAGGGTGAATAATTTGTGTGGGTGATGGGAAGACATGCCCCTACCCAGTAATCATTGTGAGGTTGTCGTAAATCGATATGAATGAAATTGTTGGTCTGTGTCGAGGCGGGCAGCATTGACTTGAAAGAATCAAGAACAACTTTGTCGTTCATTCCTCCAGGAACACGGACAAGGAAGTTCTCAATGGGTGCCTGACCACCCACTATCTGATGGGATATTCCAGCATGGATGCCGATAAGCTCGTGATGCTTCACGCTTACAGGTTCATTCTCAATTAGAAAGTCTATAGAACCCTTGAGCACGATGAAATATTCTTCACAGTTTTTATGTAGATGAGGCTTTTCATCATGCCACGAAAAACTTTGGCGATTAAAACCAATGTCGAGTAAGGATGAGTAGGCAGAGTCGGAGTTCGGCAGCTTTCCTCCGATGACATATCCATGTCTCTCTGCTTGACCTAAATCCAAAACGAAGTATCGGTTCATACTCCTGGCTACCTCAGTTCGTGTGCGCTAAAGGGCCGACCAAACTCCATTCAACGGAATCAACTGTCGGCTGGAAAAGCCTGCGCTGAGCATACTCGAAGGAAGAGTCTCTTTATGCACTGTGGTCTCGATACGCCCATCGCAACGAACCCTCCGGGCTACTCGACCACCGGGTCTCTAATCTCCAGTCTCCAATTACTACTTACAAATTACCATCCTTCAGTATTTCTTTTGCTGCTAACATCCCTGCCGCGCCCATCACTCCGCCCCCAGGGTGTGCGCCTGCCGCGCCGAAGTAGTAGCCTTTGAGCGGGGTGCGGAAGTCCGCCCATTGCGGTGCCGGACGCAGAAAGAAGATCTGGTGTAATAACAGTTCGCCGTGGAAGATGTTGCCGCCCGTGATGCCCGCGATGGCTTCGATGTCCTTCGGCGAGATGACCTGCATCCCAACGATGCATTTGCGGATGTTCGGCGCGTATTGCTCGATGGTCGAGATGACCGCTTCGCCCAATTCGTTTCGCTTCGCGTCATTCCAGCCGCCCTCAAGATCATACGGCGCGTATTGCACGAAGCACGACATCACGTGCTGTCCAGGAGGCGCCATATCGGGGTCGATCATGGACGGGAAGATCATGTCGAGATACGGGCGCTTCGAAATCTGCCCATACTTGGCGTCATCGTAGGCGCGCTCGATGTAATCAATGCTCGGGCTGATGGACACCGCGCCGCGATGCAAAACCGAATCGTATCCCTTGCCTTTGAATGGAAGCGCAGTGAAGTTCGGCAGTTTGCTCAACGCGATGTTGACCTTGCCCGACGAGCCGCGTGTGCGGAAGTTTTGCAGCGCGGTGACGAATTCATCGGGGAAATGTTTACCCTCGACGAATTGCAGGAAGGTGCGCTTCGGGTCTGCGGCAGACATGACGACTTTGGATGTGAGTTCATCGCCATTTTCGAGAGCGACGCCAACAGCGCGTCCACCCTTGACGATGACCTGCTTCACGCTTGCGTTGAGTCTGACCTCCACTCCGAGCGCTTGCGCCGCGCTAAGGATCGAGCCGCTGACTCCGCCGGAACCGTTCTTGGCAAAACCCCACGCGCGGAAGGCTCCGTCAATTTCGCCCATGTAGTGATGAAGCAACACATACGCCGTGCCAGGTGAGCGCGGACCGAGGAAGGTGCCGATGATTCCGCTGGCGGCTTTGGTGCCTTTGAGCGCGTCAAACTCGAACCACTCTTCGAGCAAATCCGCGGAGGATTGGGTCGCGAGTTTGGCGACTGCATAGAGTTCTTTTTCAGAAAGACTTGCCGCGTATTGACCGACTTTTAACAAGCCAAGCATGTCGCGCATACTTAATGAAGTTGGATCGGGCGGAATCAAGTTGATGATCGGCTTGATCGCCTTCGCCGCACGTGCCATCACACGCGCGTATTCGTCGTAAGCTTCTGCATCTTTTGGTGAATGACGATAGATCTCCCGGCGGGTCAGGTCGCGGTCATCCCACGCGGCGAGGTAATCGCCGTTTTCCATTGGCGTGACTGTGGAAGGCAACGGCAGAATTTTGAGACCGTGCTTGGGCAATTCCAAGTCACGGATGATCTCTGGCCGCAGCAGACTCACCACGTACGAAAACTCGGTGAACTTGTAGCCGGGGAAGATTTCCTCTGTCACTGCCGCCCCGCCCGTGATATGTCTGCGCTCGAGCACGACAACTTTCTTGCCTGCGCGAGCGAGGTATGCTGCGGCGACCAGTCCGTTGTGCCCGCCCCCGATGATGATTGCATCATAATTGTTTGGCATAAATTGTCCCATTCTCTTGTTCGGCGGACTAAAGTCCTGCCTCAGTTCGTGGAAGTCGGCTTTAGCCGACTCCGCGCTCAGCCCGCAGGGCTTCCATGAACTAAGCAGGGGATTTATCCCCACTCACCCCGCCGCCGATGATGATTGCGTCGTATTGATTTGCTGTCATAGATAATTCCTATACTGACGATGGACAATAGACGATTGACTATGGGAAAACCATCGTCCGTCGTCTGCGGTCAATCGTCCTATTTCTTCTTCCACTCAGGCTCATAGAACGGCAACTTGACCACCTTCGCAGGTGTGTGTTGACGGTGATGCTCGACCGTGATTTCCATGCGTACATTCGTCCCAACTTCATAGTATGGTTTCTGCAAGTGTGCGAGCGCAATATATTTCTTCAAGACTGGCGACCATGTGGAAGTGGATGCATATCCAACCTGCACGTTACCGACAAAGATCGGCAGACTTCCACGTACCGCCATCCCAGGAATCTGCGGCGGCAAGCCGACGCCTGCAAATAATTTTTCCATTCCAACCCAATCCACTTCCAAACCTACCATCTTCCATGCCGAGCCTTCTTTCTTCTCGCGTTCCAAAGCGCGGCGGCCGACGAAGTAGCCGGGCTTATCGAGTGCGACTGTCCAATCGAGTCCCAGCTCAAAGGGAGAGGATTTCTGCGGCGCGATCCACGCATGGCTCGCGGACGTGTAATCCACATCGAGCATGAATAGACCTGCCTCCACGCGCGCCATGTCCATTGCCAAAATACCAACGGGTGCAATGCCGTAATCGCCACCCACTTCCATCAACCTATCCCAAATGGGAAGCGCGTCTTTCGCGTCCATCCAGATTTCGTAGCCGAGATCACCTGTGTAGCCTGTTCTTGAAATGGTGACGTCGATTCCGTTGATCTTGTTCTTCATCATGCGGAAATACTTCAACTCGTCAACGGGCTTCTCGGCAACGATCTTCAAAACCTTGCGCGTATTGGGTCCCTGAAAACTGAGCGCCGCTATATCGTCAGTAGCTTCTGTGATTTCTACTTCCATGCCGACGGCGGTCATCGTCAGCCAGCGCAGATTCGGCTCCGCGGCGGTCAGGCGAAATGTCATCTCTTCGAGACGTGTGACCGTGCCATCGTCGATCATCTTGCCCTCTTCATCGCACCAACTTGTATAAGCGACCTGTCCCACGCTCATCTTGTAAATATTGCGTGTGGTGACACGATGTAATAACGCCGCAGCATCCTTGCCTTTGATGATGTACTTGATCAACGGTGAGACATCGATCAACGCCGCCGAATTGCGAATTGCCCAATACTCGCGGTCCAACGTTAACTCATACGAGCCGACGACAAAATATCCCGCCCACTTGCGCCAGTTCTGCGGCAGGCATAATGCGGATGTTCTTTCGTGAAAGGGAGTGTTACGTAGTTTTTCCAAAAGTGCTCCTAAATATGCTGACGATGGACGACAGACTATTAACCATCTTATTTCGCCATCTTCTATTGTCCACCGTCTATAGTCTGCTCGAATACTCTGCTGGCGCGAAGCTTGTACTGAGCCTGTCGAAGTGAATACAATTATATAAAGACTTCCGAAGTCTCTGAGACTTCGGAAGTCTTGTGTCAGGCATAAACCAGTTTACCTTTTGGCACGGGGATTTCCCTGCCCAGTTCGCGGGCGGTTTCCAGCCATTCCTGCGCGATCTGTTCCACATTTTCAAGCGCTTCGCGATAGGTCGCGCCGTCTGCCATGCAACCAGGCAGTTCGGGTACTTCGGCGATAAACGCGTCATCTTCCGCGCTCCAGTAAAGTATCACTTCATATTTAATCATTTTCACCTGCCAGTTTATATTTCAAAATTAAATTACGGACCTGCTTTACCTGATAAGGTTTGGCTTTCAAGCCTTTTGCTTACAGGTTGATGATTTCCATCACACCATCTTTTGAATAGATATGATGACTGCCGCGAATTCTTTCCTGAAATTCAAGTTCACGCAGCAATTGACTTAGATCCTCAAAATCAATATTGGCATCGGATGCTCCACGCAAGACCTTTTCAAGGATTTTATCAAATTTGGACATGTTTTAATTATAAACCCAACGAATACTTCACAGATGCAAAGCTTGTACTGAACCTGTCGAAGTGAAGACCAACACCGTCAACGCTTCGATAAACTCAGCGCGGCGCTCTTCCTCAATCGAATGGAATTTGCGCGCAGCGTCCATATTCTTCGCCACATAAACAATCGACCTGCCTTAACGGCCCGGTTTTCATCCGCTACCTTGATCTTCACCCTGCCGCTCACCATGTAATAGACCTTACCCTCCCGTGTGTGGTATTTGTGAACAACTCCGACTGCGGAGAGGACCCTTCGGCAGCCCCATGCTGAGGTTGGGGACTTTGAGAAATTCGAGATTAAGTTTATCCCTTGATTCTTTTTTTGAGATGAGTTTTGAGAGTTCGTAGGCTTGCATGAATTCCTCCAATCACAATTGTTGGGAAGTCCCTGCGGCATTCCTATGGGCTAATCGCCTTGATTGCCTTGACGCCGTAATATTCGCTCCCACATGTGACAACAGATTCTTTCTCCATATCCCTCGATCTCATAATATCCTGCACACCTATTCCATACATGTCAATGACGATCACTTCAACCAATTGTTGTCCCTGTGCTTTGGCTTCTTTGATATCTGCATCCCGTTGGTCCCATAGTACTGCGCGACGTATAAATCCTGGCAGTTCCGAGTAATTTGTTTTTATAAGGCGCGCAGTATATGCAATGCTGACTAGCATCCCAGCTAATGCAAGAATATGCAGCCATTTTTTTGGCAGGCGAACGGTGAAGTACTGCCCATAAAGCCATGCAATAACGGCCAGCCCTGCCAGCATGGTGAACCTTGCAAGCGATTGTCCGCGTGGGTCTGGCGGAGCGCTGTAAAAACGAACGCTGGGGGCCTGTATGGCCGAGATCAATAACCAGACGACGATCAAAGTCAGCAACGCGGTCAATGTTGTTTTCCTGAACCTCGCCTGCGAGGCGCCAGCCTGTGTGAAACGAGATGCCATGGAAAGACATGCAAAGAAAAACATAAGCACCATGTGAGGAACAGGCAGGCTCTTGAAGGATTGGATCATGAAGTTAGTGGCATATCTGAAGGATAGAAAAGGTACAAATAATAAATTAGTAGGCTTCGCTGACATATCCCCATAACGGGAATTGGATGGGGAAATGATCAAAACGATCATTGCCAACATAAGAAAAACAAAGGCAATCCATATTGTGGGAAACGTCCTGACCGCCCAGTCAACCCCTTTTTGTTTTAGATACCAGAATATCATCAAAGTTAATGTGATGCCTGCCAGCAAATATACACTGCCTATTTCTGAAAGCCCGCCTCCCAAAAAAGCTAATGGAGCGATCAAGACCTTCAGGATTTTATTTTCCCGCCCCCCGACCATTTGAGAGGTGATAATGCCAAGCAGGTAAACGGCCGTAATAAGAGTGAAACTGTAATGCACTCCGGCTTGCCAGTATAGAACCTGGAAGCGCTGGGTGGAAATGTACAAGTTAAAATACAACAGCATGGCGCTTCCCAACAAGATTACGCTTTTGGGAATGGCTCCATTCATTTTGGAAATATTGGATATGACCCAGAACATCCCTGCAAGCCATAACACGATGATCAAAGTTGCCAAGATTTGAGTGCCCAATATGCCCGGCAGGTAGAACAGTCCGGATAACAGGGTAAGCGCATAGCGATTGGTTGAATACCCCCGATGAGCCTGCTCGCCGGTCAGGAAGTATGTGTTCACTGTTTTCCATACGCCGAGGTTTTTGAAATCACGGTTATAACACCAGTCATCGCCCCAGTAGCGGTTATAAAAGCCCATGTAGGCCAGCAAAGCCAACCCGGCAAATGCGGCAAGAATGCCTAACAGGATCGTCCATCGGTTGAATTGTCTCATCGTAAAACCTTTTTTATGAAATATATTCCAGAGCCAAAATTATAATGTGGTGCAGGATTTTTTATTGACCTGTATTTAACCTGATTGCCGCAGCTTCATGCCCTACAAAAAAACTATTCAATGAATGTCAGTGCGGTTAAGATGTTTGCAAAAATAATCGGGCCGAGCAGGATGATGCGTTTCATCCCCCAATAATAACAGCCCCGCGATTGCGAGGCTGTAAGTTTCTTCTTCGTAGTTCAGGGCTGGATATTTTTCTAATTACGGTTCCGTCCACTACCGCCGCGATTCCGATCCCCGGAATTGCGTTGAGGGCGTTCTTCACGAGGCTTGGCAACATTGACGGTAATTGCGCGTCCCATGAAATCCTGGCCATTGAACATGCTGATGGCCTTTTGCGCTTCATCATTGGTTGCCATTTCGACGAAACCAAATCCTTTGGCGCGCCCTGTTGCGCGGTCTATGATCAATGCAACAGAGGTGACGTTTCCAGCCTGGCTGAAGTGAACCTTGAGATCATCTTCAGAAGCGGCGTAGGGCAGGTTGCCTACATATAACTTGTTTTCCATCTCTTCTCCACGTTTATCACCGTTCCAGCCTGAACGATACTGAAGTTTATCATGGATTAATATTTTCTGAGAATCAATATTGGATGAAAAAACCGGCGCTTCATTCGTAACCCTAACCTGCTCCGCCCGTGGGACAGATTCGCCTGACAAACAGAGATCAGCAAAAGACACTGCAAGGCCTATCATCCTTTATAATTTGCACTGCGGGCGGTCTCAATGCCCGGCATATTTGGAGGCAAAATGACTTACAGGACAGTTGTAACAGAAACTCGCAGGCGCGTGGGCATCGTGCAATTAAATCGTCCACAGGCAATGAATGCGTTTAATACCGTCATGCTCACTGAACTCTTTGATGCACTCGAAGTATTTGACAAGGATGACAATATTGGCGCGATCATCGTCGCAGGCAATGAAAAAGCCTTTGCCGCCGGCGCAGATATTAAAGAAATGGCGCAGGCTTCCCCGTTTCAGATGATCACAGAAGCGCGCGTGGAAATATGGGACCGAATCCGCGGGATTAGGAAACCCGTCATCGCGGCAGTATCAGGCTGGGCCTTGGGCGGCGGATGCGAGTTTGCACTTTCATGTGACATGATCATAGCATCTGAATCCGCCAAGTTTGGTCAGCCAGAGATCACAATCGGCGTCATCCCCGGCGCGGGCGGCACACAGCGCCTTGCGCGTTTGCTTGGCAAACAACTGGCCATGGAAATGGTCATCAACAACCGCACCCTGACAGCCGCCGAAGCGCTCCATTTTGGATTGGTGAACCGCGTCGTCCCTGTGGACGGTCATCTCGATGCGGCTGTCGCCTTTGCAGAGGAGATCGCCGGGCGCGCGCCGCTGGCCGTCCGCATGGCAAAGGACTCGGTCAATGTCGCGTTCGAAACCAGCCTGACCGAAGGACTCAAAGCCGAGAAGCGCAATTTCTATCCGCTGTTTTCCACCGAAGATCAGAAGGAAGGCATGCAAGCCTTCATTGAAAAACGGAAGGCGGATTGGAAGGGGAGATAGTTTTTTCATGCGCATGGGAAGTCAGCGCTTGCGTGCGAAAGGTTCGAATATCATCCCCCCTGTGGGGACCCGCGAAAGGAAACAAAAAACGCGCCCATTGCGGAACGCGTTTTCCTGTGGCGGGGAAGGCGGGATTCGAACCCGCGACCGGTTTAACCCGGCACTCACTTAGCAGGCGAGCCCATTCAGCCACTCTGGCACCTCCCCAGTTGATTTACGATTTTCAAATTGACGATTTTGGATTGATATTGTAATCGCAAATCAAAAATCATCAAATCGTAAATTGCCCAGCGGAGGGGGTGGGATTCGAACCCACGTTGGTGTGACCCAAACATGTTTTCAAGACATGCGCCTTCAGCCGCTCGGCCACCCCTCCAGGCGAAAAAGATTTTACCATATATCAAAATCGCTCGCGAAAAGTTATCCGCAGATCATGCAGATTTCACAGATTTATTAAATCTGCATGATCTTTGAAATCTGCGGATGGATTTTTATATAACTCCCAGTTTCTTCCCCACATTCTTGAACGCCGCCAAGCCATTATCCAGATCATCCTTGCTATGTGAAGCAGAGATCATCACGCGGATCCTTGCCTTGCCTTGCGGCACAGTTGGGTATCCAAGCGCCATGGCGAAGACGCCTGCATCAAATAGCTCACGGCTGAATTGTTGTGCGAGCGGCGCTTCACCGAGCATGATCGGAGTGATCGGTGTTTCGGTGACGCCTGTGTTAAATCCGAGGTTCTTCATTTCGGCTTTGAAGTATTTGGCATTTTCCCAAAGTTTGTCCACAAGCTGTGTAGAGTCCTCGAGCAAGTCTACTGCCGCGAGACAGGCCGCCGCATCTGGAACAGTGACTGCGGAAGAAAACAGGAACGGGCGACCGCGCTGACGCAACCATTCGATGATGACCGATTTGCCTGCGACGATCCCACCCATCACGCCAAAGGCTTTGGACATCGTGCCAACCTCCACATCCACTTTGCCGTGCAAGCCGAAGTGATCCACGATGCCGCGCCCACCCTTGCCGAGTACACCTTCGCCGTGCGCGTCGTCCACCATCAAAAGAATATCGTACTTCTTCGCCACTTCATAAATATCGGGCAGGGGCGCAATGTCACCGTCCATGCTGAAGACACCGTCGGTCACGATCAACGCGCGGCGATATTGGCTGAGATTCGCCTTGATCTGTTCTTCCAATGATTTCACATCATTATGTTCATAAGGAATAATTTTCGCGCCAGACAAACGAGCGCCGTCAATGATCGAAGCGTGATTTAATCTGTCTGAAAAGATCACATCTTCCTTTCCAACCAACGCGGGGATGGTCGCTAAATTTGCGGTGAACCCTGACTGAAATGTGATTGCGGCTTCCACGCCTTTGAATTGCGCGAGTCGTTTTTCGAGCTGGACGTGCAGGGTCATTGTCCCAGCGATGGAACGCACAGCGGCAGGCCCCACGCCCATTTCATCCAGCGCTTTCTTCGCGGCGGCAACCAGCGCGGGATGATTCGCCAACCCCAAATAATTGTTCGAGCAGAAGTTCAAAACCTTCTTTCCGTCCACGATCAGCCACGCGCCTTGCGGCGAGCCAATCGTGCGGATGTTGTTATACAGTCCCTGCGATTTCAGGCTGTCAATCTCTTGCTGGATCCAATCTGTTTTAGACATGGGAACTCCTATATTTTGCATTGTCTATGGTGGTCGAGTAGGTCGAGCAACAGCGAGACCGTACCGAGACCATAAAATTATTATAGCCATTTCCCCATGCGTAGTATGTCACGAATCTAATCGTCACTTATCACTTCTGCCAGCAGCCCCAGCTCCGCCAGCCCGGCGACCACTTTTTGGATGGCTCCGCTTTTGACAACCACTGCGGTGGGACTTAATAGCTCGCCCAAAAATTTTCCTGCCTTCGACTTGCGCATCTCTTCCATAACCTCAGGCCTGCTGACCCTGAGCACAAGCAGACTCTCCACCCGGGCCTCGCTGCCGTGCATCTCCCAGCGTTTGAGCGCTTTCACCAACGCCGGCGGGACATTGCTGTTCGTGTATTTCACCAGAAGCGATAATAGCTGCTCGGCTTTAAGTCCCTGCTCTTTGGCATGTGTCAACGAGCGTGCAGTAACTTGATATTTATATTCATCAGGATATTCTTTTTCCCATTCACAGAAGCGCGAAATTTGATATCGAACCGCACGTGAGAACATTCGTGAAATGGTGATTTTTCCGTTGGATGAAACGACAATTTTTCCTTTATCTTCTTTCTTTTCTAACTTGCTCTTGCCGCCGTCCTCGGCGGCGGGGACGCCGCCTTGAGCAATAGATTGAATTCGAAACGCCGTTGCTTCTTTCCCCTCTTCCGGCGATGCCAGATCCGCCATGCCAAGCCAATGTAATGTTTGTATGAAATATTTGATCAGCGCGCCATCCACTGAGTCCCAATAAGAAAATCCGCGCAGATATTGTCCATCGGATTCTCTTTTGATGAACCACGAGTCATAGTCACCTGCCGGGCGTTGATAATCTGGAAATTTTTCCTTGATAGCGCGGAGAAATGCAGGCAGACTCCACCATTTATTCTGTGGGATGGAGTTAATCAAATTCAGCAAAAATCCGCGTGTGACCAGCGGTTGATTCTTCCATTCGCCTTCGCAGATAATACCAGGCAATAGTCGCAACTCGTCAAAGCTCTGCGAGGATTGCCATGCTTCGATAAGCAGTTTCAATGCATCTGCGCGTGAGGTTTCAAGGAAGGATTTAACTTTTTCCGTTTGCGGTGCGCCTTTTTTTATTAATCCCGCCGTTGTCAGAAGCGCTGTGAGTCGTAGGTCGGACACTTGCGCCGAAATGCCAGTGCGGTGTTGCCAATCCGACTTACCCACGCGCAAAGCGGCGAGATAGGTTGTAGCATCATCAATGATACGATCTGACGTAAGAATCTCAAATATCTTTTCAAGCTTAGTTGCGAGACGACCCAACGGCTCTTCTTTTCCTCTGTGCACGCCGGCCTGTTTCGACATGTTTCGTGTCAACACATTACCTTTGTGTTTAATTATTTCAAATAAATCATCGGGGATATAAGCAAATTCCTGTGCGCCTTTAGGTGAATCGAAAAATGCTTTCGCGAGCAAGCCGCGGTAAAAAAGGATCTCTGCTGTTGAGGATGGTTTTAGGTGCGGGCGTTCGCGGTCTCGTTTCCCTGCGCCCATTTCACGGATCCCGCCGAATTTACGTGCAAAGATACCCCACTCCATTTTGCCGCCTGACTCTGCTAAGGCAGTTATGGCGGCGAGTGCTTCAGCAGGGAGAATATCTATTGTTTCGGTAACAGTTTCAAGGTCCAGAAGCGAGGCGCAGAGCTCCTGCGCGGCAGAGTCCATATCGTCTGAATCTAGTTCGAGTCCCCATAAATCCGCGATGATTTTTATGTGTCCAAGATCGAAGTTGAGCAGGCTGTGATAGAGGTCGGGCATGGGGTGGGTATACAAGGAAACAGGCAGACAAGTACACATACATTGTACCTGTCTACCTGTTTACGTGTCTACGCTTTTACCCTTTAACTACTTTCAGCGCTTGCGGCAAAAGCTCAAAATTTACCTTGCGCAGATTGCTTCCGAAACTTGTGAATATCTCCCCGTCGGCATGAATGTAAAGCGGGAGATCGGAGGCAAGCTTTAACTTTTTGAATTCACCCATGCGGATCTGTTTGAAGCGCATATGGGTGCCTTGCATGAATTCAGGCACGAGGCGGAACATCATGGCGCGTGAAACTTTGTTGACGATGACGTATTCCAGTTTGCCATCGTGATTATTCGAGTTGGGCGAAAGCATGAATCCCCCGCCTTCGCGCGGGCCATTGCAGAGGGTAACCATGAGGGTGCTGCCTTCCCATGTTTCGGTGTCTGTTTCTATTTTTATCCTGGCAGGATTGTGGTTGAGAATGATTGTCTGAATGACCGCCGTGAGATACATGAGAAAGCCTTTGACAATCGGCAATTTATGCGAACGGATGGTGACGACCGCGTCAAAGCCGATGCCGAGACTGTTATCAAAAAATTCCCTGCGTCCGTGTTCGTCGGTCATCAGGCCAATATCCACGGGTTGAATATTTTCCGCTTTGAGCGCGTGTGCAAGCGCATGCGAGGATTTCTGTGTGATGCCCATCGAATAGGCAAAGTCATTACCTGAGCCGATGGGGACAATGCCCATGACGGGGCGTTTGTTTTCAGGAACCTGCATCAGACCGTTGATCACTTCATGGACCGTACCATCCCCACCCAGGGCAATGACCATGTCACAGCCTTCTTGAACGGCTTGTTTGGCAAGTTCAATTGCATGGGTTGGGTATACCGTTCCACTCCATGTAAGTTCGCCTTTGAACTCCTGTGCAATCGGACGCAGGTCATTGGCGGTCTTCCATGCGCGTCCCATATCGGCCATGGGGTTGAGAATGAGTTTTACTTTGTGGGGCTGGTAGATTGACGCGAAGGGTGTCGAAATCATGTCGGCTCCTGAGTTTGGATTTGTATGTGTATAACCCCGCGAATCTCTCTTTGGTTACAAGAAAAAACACCGCAGAGGCGCGGCGTTTCTTGAATAGTTCAACTCTTTCTAAATCGTGGAGCTGTGATCGGATGTAAATCCCCCGTTATTCCTCTTGCAATACTGAATGAACCGCGGTGATGTTTCTTGGCTTGATACAAGGCCGCATCGGCCGCTCGCAAAAGATCGCCGGAGTTTTTTGAGTGCAGCGGGTAGATGGCGATACCGGCCGTGATGCCCAGATTGATATTATTAATTCCGGGAAGGTGAGGGTTGTGTTCCTTAACCAAGTCTATGATCTTCTGCGTCACAAATTCAGCAACGCCCTGGTCCGCATCTCGGATAATCAGGGTAAGTTCGTCGCCGCCGTAGCGCGCCAGAAAATCTGTTGGGCGAATATTATCAGCGAGGTGGTTGAAAAGGGAACGCAGGATCTCATCGCCGACGACATGCCCATATGAGTCGTTCACATTCTTGAATCCATCCAAATCCATCATCACGACAGAGAAATTGGAATTCATGCGCTTTGCATGGCGAATGTCTTCTTGAAGGCGCTCGTCCAATGCGCGGCGGTTGGGCAGACCAGTGACACTGTCTGTGTTGGCCAGCTCGGTTACACCTTTATGCAGATTCGCATTCGAGATCGCCACTGCGGCCTGATCCGCCAGCAGGCTGATCAGGCGCAACTCAGCTTTTGTAAATCCCCCCAGAACGGTTCTTGAAAGATTCATGACACCCACAATGGAGTTGTTGAATTTGAGCGGAATACCGATCATCGATCCAGTCCAATCAGGAGGAACATCCTTAAAAAGCGGATGACGAAGAATATCCTCAACAATAATCTGTTCGCCGCTGTTTGCCACAGAATAAGTGAGACCATTTGGCCTCGGCTGCGCAAAGCCTTTGTTTTTGACACCATCTATATTTAAGGAGGCTCCAAAATCCAGAGTCCCATGAGCATACAAATAAATATGAGCCAGGCGTGAATTCCTTATCAGCCTGATCGCTTCGCTCACCACTGCATCCAGCACAGTCTGCAGGTCCAGGCTGGAGGTCAGATTCATGCTGATGCTTTTCAAGGCATCCAGCTCATCGGCCTGCTGTTTCACCAGAGCCATCAGGGAATCTTTGGGGATGATTTCCTGTGTAAAGGTCTTTATGTGAGTATTCTTATTAGGTGGGTTGGGCGAAATTTCTGCAGCTTCAATCAATACCTGAATTAATTTGAAAATTCCTTTTTTTTCTTCAGGTAGGATCAAAGGATTTTGATTAATGATATCCCTGGCACGATCGAACACACCGTGCCCGTCTTCGTTTTTATCTTTCATAACAGCCTTTGGATCATACGCTAAAACAGGGGAAAAATAATTTCCCTTATTATACACATAGATTGAAGAATGACAGCATCCATTTTGGACAATAAATGGACTGTGTTAGAATGACGTTCTCAAATTTTTTATGAGGTCGCCTGTGTCTGATTCACCCAAACCCTTTAAGAAAACTTCCTCTGCGGGAACTTCGCAGGGCAAGCCTGCTCCTGCCACGTCACTGACTCCACGCCGGCGAGGGATCGTCATCGGCGCATCCGATGGAATCGGCGCCGTCCTTGCCCAAAAACTGGCAAAAGAGGGATACAGCCTGGCGTTGATCGCACGCCGAAAAGATAAATTAGAAACGCTCTGCAATAAAATCAACAAACCATTAAATGAAACCCGCGCCCAGGCTTATGTGCATGACGCGGCGAACTATGCTGAAGTGCCAGCCTTGCTTCGCAGGATCGTTGCAGATCTGGGCGGATTGGACTTGATCGTCTTCATGGCCGGCGTCAACTACCCTCCCGGGCTGAACAATTACAACTTTGAAGGCGACCGCAAAATGGTCGAAGTCAATCTGATCGGCGCAATGGCCTGGCTCAGCCCGGTGGCAGAAATGTTCCAAAATGCAAAAGCAGGACAGATCGTCGGCATCTCCTCCGTTGCAGGTGACCGCGGACGGATTGCCAACCCCGGTTACAACACTTCCAAAGGTGGGCTGACAACTTATCTCGAGGCGCTTCGCAACCGGCTGACCCGTCATGGTGTGAACGTGTTAACCGTCAAACCCGGTTTCGTAAGAACCGAAATGCTCAAAGCCGCCCAGGGCGCAACCCCTTTTGCGGTCACACCTGAAAAAGCGGTGGAAGATATTTACAAAGCCATGTGCCGACGCAAGCAGATGATCTATACTGCCTCCATTTGGCGCTGGATCATGCTCGCCATTCAACATATGCCGTCGGTGATCTTCCGCCGTATGTCGTTTTAATTTCATATAAAACCCTAAAGGTCTTTAAAACCTTTAGGGTTTCCTTTTCACATCACCATGCACAAAACCTTCACCCAACTCGACAATTTTGGACATTCGCTCAAGGCGGGATCTTATCTCAGCCAGCCTACATCTGCCGAAGAAATCTATTCAGCCTTCAAACTCGCAAAGAAACTGGGGCTGACCGTCACGGCGCGAGGGGCAGGGCGCAGTTACAATGACGCTTCCTTGAACGGCGGCGGGATCACGCTCGATATGTCGGCGATGAACCAGATCATTAAATGGGATCAGGCCAAAGGTCAGGTTCGATGCGAACCCGGCGTCACATTGGAACAGCTTTGGAAAAAAATCGAACCTGATGGCTGGTGGCCGCCCGTTGTTTCGGGCACCATGAAAACCACATTGGGCGGATGCCTGGCCGCAAACATTCACGGCAAAAATAATTTCAAGATGGGCACGATTGGCGAACACGTGATCGAGTTCACTGCCATTTTGCCGACGGGCGCAGAGATGACATGCTCCCCCAAAAAGAACGCGGATTTGTTTTACGCCATGATCGGCGGATTGGGGATGCTTGGAATTTTTACCTCCATCACCCTGCAGATGAAACGCATCCATTCCGGGCTTTTAGCGGTAGATGCCTGGCCCGTGCAGAATCTACGCCGACAACTCTTCAGCCTGCTCGATGGCGCTCCAAAATATGATTACATCGTCGGCTGGATGGATGGGATCGCGGGCGGACATGCCCTCGGCCGCGGACAGATCCATGCCGCGCGATATCTTCGGGAAGGCGAAGATAAAAATCCGCAGGAAACGATGAAGGTGGAGAATCAAATTTTGCCTTCTCGCATCTTTGGCGTTTTCCCAAAATCCTTATTGCATTATTTCATGTCGCCATTCATGAATAACTTTGGTACATGGGGAATCAACACTGCGAAATATATTTCATCATTACGCAAACACACCTTCCGCCAGCCTCATGCCGCATTTCATTTTCTTCTCGATTACGTTCCCAACTGGGAATTTTCCTACGGGCGTGGCGGCTTGATCCAATATCAATCCTTTCTGCCAAAAGAGACCGCCGAATCCACGTGGACCGAAATGCTGAAACTTTCGCACCAGAACCGCCTGCCTTTTTATCTTGGTGTAACCAAACGCCACCGCCCCGACCAGTTTTTACTGACCCACGCTGTGGATGGTTTCTCGCTCGCCATGGATTTCAAAGTGAGCGAGGGCAACCGCGTAAAGTTAAGCGCCATGTTACAGGAGTTTGACAGAATCGTGCTGGCCAACGGTGGCAGATTTTATTTCGCAAAAAACAGCGAAACCAGCGCTGAAACCACCCTCGCATTTTATGGAAAAGAAACGGTCGCAAAATTCGGAAAATTGAAAAAACGCTGTGATCCGAACGGTCTGCTGGAATCAGATTTATATAGAAGAATATTTAGGGAGAAGGGTGGATGATGAACGCTTCGCGTAAAGAATGAATAGTGCGTTCCATTGTCTACTTGTCTACGTGTTTACCCATCTCTAAGTCTAATGATTATTGAAGATTTAGGTCTTATTGATTACGAACGCGCCTGGAAGTTACAGGATCAATACGCCGCGGAAATTTCAGAGGGGAAACGTCCGCCGACTTTGCTTTTGCTTGAACATCCCCATGTCTACACATTTGGGAGAACAGGCAAAGCGGAAAATCTATTGTGGGGCCAGGAACAATTAAAGAAAAAAGGCATATCCATTCATTGGGTAGATCGCGGCGGCGATGTCACCTACCATGGTCCGGGGCAGTTGGTGGGCTATCCTTTAATTCCTCTTGTTCCACTAAACCATGAAAGGTCTCAGAATGAGGCTTCTACTATGGAAGATGACTCGCTAAGACCTGTCAGGTCCGATTATGTTGGTTACGTCCGCAAGTTGGAGAAAATGCTGGTCGGGACGTTGATGCATTTCGGGATCGCGGCAGGTCAGCGCAGCGGTTTGACCGGGGTGTGGGTTCAGCCGGATGTACATTCACACTGCCCGCGCTGTCGCCCTGAAGATAAAGAGAAGCCCGCTAAAATTGCTGCGATCGGAGTGAAGGTGGATGCGCGCGGAGTCACACGCCACGGCTTTGCGCTGAATGTAAACCCAGACATGGAATATTGGGATGGCATCATTGCTTGTGGAATAAACGATCCGCT
>Ga0209514_10003284_pt1 | contig 23445 bp, 16 predicted proteins | sample Subgrocontami58m_FD_187452 | JGI IMG/M metagenome (GOLD analysis project Ga0209514, IMG submission 187452) | Subsurface groundwater microbial communities from S. Glens Falls, New York, USA - GMW37 contaminated, 5.8 m (SPAdes) (version 3) | ecosystem: Environmental > Aquatic > Deep subsurface >...
TCGTCGGCATGGAGCGGGCCACGCCGGTCAGCCCCTTCGCGTATCCGGGGGCGAGCCTCGCGTTGGCTGCCAGCAACGCCAGGCTGTCCGAGGGGGTCACGAAGAAGCGGGGTCCCAGCACCATGTTGCGGTCGCCATCGCCGTCGGATGCGGCGCCGAAGTCGGGAGCGTCCGGCGCGATCATCCGCTCGACCAGCTCGTGGGCGTAGGTCAGGTTCGGATCCGGGTGCCCGCCGCCGAAGTCCTCGAGAGGGACGCCGTGGATCACGCTGCCGGGCGCCGCCCCGAGCCGGCGTTCGAGGATCTCGCGCGCGTACGGCCCGGTCACCGCATGCATCGCGTCGAAGCACAGCCGGAAGCCGCCCTTCAGCAGCGCGCGGATCGCGCCGAAATCGAAGAGCGACTCCATCAACGCGGCATAGTCGGCGACGGGATCCACCACCTCGACCGTCATCTGCCCCAGGGCGGATTCGCCCGGGCAGTCGAGCGGTACGTCACCCGCCGCGAGCGTTCGGTACCACCTCAGCTCGCGGCTCCGCGCGTGGATCGCCTGCGTGACCTTCTCGGGCGCGGGTCCGCCGTTGGCGGTGTTGAACTTCACCCCGAAGTCCCCCTCGGGCCCCCCGGGATTGTGGCTCGCCGAGAGGATGATCCCGCCCATCGCCCGGCGCTTGCGAATGACGCAGGAGGCGGCGGGGGTGGAGAAGAGGCCACCCTGACCCACGATCACGCGACCGATTCCGTTCCCCGCGGCCATGCGCAGGATCGTCTGAGCTGCCTCGCGGTTGAAAAATCTCCCGTCGCCGCCGAGCACCAGGGTCGCCCCGTGGATGTCCGGCAGGGCGTCGAGGATCGACTGGACGAAGTTCTCGAGGTAGCGCGGCTGGCGAAATACGGCGGTCTTCTTGCGCAAGCCCGAGGTGCCCGGTTTCTGGTCGGGAAACGGCTCCGTGCGGACGGTGCGGATCTCGTTCATCGGTCAGCTCTCGATGCGGGCGATCAGCCGCGCGGCTTCCTGACGCACCCGCGCGTAGATCTGCGGCAGCTTGCGGCGGTAGGTGGCTTCCATGAGGAAGGCGGGGACGGCGATGACGCAGGCGAAGGCGGGGCCCAGGAACGCCGCGCGTGCCAGAGTCAGGAAGAGCAGTCGGTCCCCGTGCAGCTCGGCGATCGCGGAGAAGGCATTGGCGCACAGGCCGAAGAGGCCGACCAGCAGCGCCACTCCCGCGAGCGTCCCGAGGGCGTGGATCCGGTCCATCCCTCGCCTTTCCTCGGTCTCCACGGTCGTGTGGATCGCCAGATCCATGGCCTCTTTTCCCCGGTGGGCCGCGGACAGGGCCACGGCGACCAGACGTGCGTAGTAGCGCGGCCGCGACTCGCAGAAGCGGAGCGCGTCGGCGTAGCACTTCTGATCGAGGAGCTTCTCCAGCTCGATGATCTCGAATGCCGAGCCGATGCGCGCGGCGGCGAGCGTCTGGATGCAGCCCCAGATGAAGAAGGACTCCCAGAAAGCGCACAGCGCGATCGCCAACGTGATCACCGGCGACTCGAACGCCGCCGCCAGCAGGGGAGGCTCGATCTCGAGCGGGGACGGCGCCTCCGCGGCGCCGGCGGCGGTGAGGAGCAGCCCCCAAGCCCCGGCGCAGAGGCCGGCCATCGTCATCAGCGTCAGCGCTCGTTTGCCCGAGCCGTGCCACTCCACCTTGTTGCTCCCGGGAGAACCGCACTTGTGGCCGACCGCGTCCCTACGCGTTCACGCCGGGGATCCGGAATCGGTCGCTCTGCGCGAAGAACTGGAACGGGTTGTCCCAGGCGACCTTCTTGACCTGCGCCTCGGTGAAGCCCGCTCCCCACATGAGCTCGATCGTCTTGGGGATCGCCAGCGGATCGCTCTGGCTCCAGTCGGCGGCGCTGTTCATGATCATCCGTTCGCAGCCGTACTTCTGCAGGATCGCCACCATCCGGGGCGGGCTCATCTTGGTCACCGGGTAGAGCGAGAAGCCCACCGCGTATCCGCCCGCGAGCGAGATCTCGACCGTCTCTTCGGTGTTGTGGTCCATCAGCACCCGCTTGGGGTCGATCTTCATCTCCTGCAGCACGCGGATGGTCCGCTTCGTGCCCTCGGCCTTGTTGACGTGCGGCGTGTGGATCAGAATCGGATAGCGGTGCTTCTCCGCGATCTCGATCTGCCGCCGCATCATCTCCTCCTCGGTGTCGGTGATCCGGTCGTAGCCGATCTCGCCGACGCCGACCACGGAGGGCCGCGCGAGGAATTCCTCCATTCGCGAGATCGCCTCGAGGGCCATCGGGCGGTCGTTGGCCTCCTTCGGGTTGACCGCGATCATGCAAAAGTGGTGGATGCCGTACTTCAGGGCGCGCGCGCGCTCGAAGTCGATGATGTGGTCGAAGTAGTCCCAGAAGCTCTCCGCATGCTTCCGGTCGCTGCCGAGCCAGAACGCCGGCTCGATGACCGCGACGCAACCGGCGCGCGCCATGTTCTGGTAGTCGTCCACCGTGCGCGAGAAGCAATGGATGTGCGGGTCGATGTACTTCATCCGTTTCTCCCGGAGTGGCGGACGGCGCTTCCGGTCACCGGAACGCCCCCGCGATCGGCACCACCGGCCCCGAAGACCGGACCCCCACCGTCGTACACGGGAGAGCGGCTCGATCCGGTGGGCGGGTATCGCGTCCCGTTTGCCGTCATGTCGTTCGCCGAAACCGACGTGGTGCCGCTAAAAAACCATCGAGGCGGGTGCCCGCGGCGCTCCGCCGGCTCGATCCAGAGTTCTCAGACAGAGCCTGGCTATTGCTAGTACCCGTCCCGGATCGCCTGAGCGGCCCTGCGGGCGATGTCCGCCTTCGGGTGCTGCGGATGCTTCTGGGCCAGGAAATCGTACCACTCCATCGCCTTCTTGCGGACGTCTATCCGCTTCTGGATCAGGTCCGGGTCGCCCTTCGCCTGCATTTCGAGGTCCGCGCCAATGTCGCGGAACGCCACCGCGGCGTCGTACACCGCGTCGGGATACCGGATGTCCTGCGGGTAGCGGGAGCAGAACAACTCGTTGACTTCTCCGCTGCGCTCGAGCCGGTACGTATAGCGAAAGAAGCCGGCGACGTTCAGATGCACCGTCGCGGCATTGGACCAGTTGGAGGTGTACGACTTCTCGTACATCCAGGTCAGAAACGAGTCCGAGGACAGAAACAAGGGCACGCCGAAGAAAACGACGATCCCCAGGACCCACTGTACGACCTTGCCCCACTTCATGGTCCGGCATCCTCTCCGCACAGGCTTCGGCCAACGGGTCTATTCTAAGTCACAGATCGGGAAAATCAAGGCAAGGAATCGATTGCCCCCCCCTCCGACGACGGGGCTCGGCGGCCTGGATCGCGGATCTTGCTCACCGTGATCGCCGCATACCTCGTCGAGTCCCGCGCGATGAAGTGCTGGACCTGCTCGAGGTCCTCGAACGCAGGCGCCGACCAGACGACTTCGCCCATTTCGTGCTCCTGCGAACGACCTCGTCGTGAGAGAGCACCCGCCCGTCGCGGACCGCTTCCTCCGCCACTTGGAGCTTCTCAGTCAGGTAGATGCGATACATCAATTCATCAAGGTCGATCGGCTCCGGCATTCTCCGGATCATCCCGAGGATTTCGGCCTTTTTAATGTGGTCTCCTCGTCCTGCGCCCGACCCTCGGTGATCGTAGATGTCCCGATCGATCGTGTCAACCTCATCCCTGCCTGCGAATGCGATCGTATTCCATCTCGGGCCACTGAGACCGTCGGCGAGGCGACACTACGCGCCCTACCTCCCCGTCCCGATCGCCGACTCCAGCTCGCGCAGCCCCTCGGCATCCACCGAGAAATACCGCGCCGCGGGGTGCTGGAACACCAGCGCGCTCACGCTCGCCTCCGGCTCCATCATGAAGCCTTCGGTCAGTTGCACGCCGATCTCCTCCGGCTGCAGCAGTCGGAACAGGATCTCCTGGTCCTCGAGCCGCGGGCAGGCCGGGTAGCCGAACGAGACGCGCAGCCCGTGGTAGTGGGCGCCGAAGCGCTGGTGCATCGTGAGCTCCGGGGGGTCCGGAAAGCCCCACATCGCCCGCAGCTTGGCGTGCAGCAGCTCCGCGAAGGCCTCCGCCGACTCGATCGCCAGCGCCTGGAGCGCGTGGCACTTCAGGTACTCGCCCGCGGTCTTGAATCGCTCCACGTGCTCGCGCAGCCCCTCCCCGGCGCTGGTCACGAACAACGCCACGTAGTCCTGCTTCCCCATTTCCGACGGCGCCAGGTAGTCGGCCAGGCAAAGCCCGTCCCCCTGCGTCTGCCGCGCGAAGCGGAAGCGCGCCGCTTCGGACCTGGCGTCGGGCGAGAGCAGCACCACGTCGTTCCCCTCGGCCCGCGCCGGGAAGAAGCGCCACAGCGCGTGCGGCCGGATCCACCGGTGCGACTGCGCCGCCTCCTCCACGTACGCGACCATGTCGAGCAGTTTGAGCGCCTTCTCGTCCTTCTGTTGGACCAACTGCTGCACGTTGCCGCGCAGGCCGAGGTGCTTGGAGTAGAGCATCTGGGGATTGATGTACGGGACGATCTCGTCGAGCGGGTAGTCGCGCAGCACGTGCCGCTTCAGATCCGGCGGCGACTTGACCTCCCAGTTGCGCGGGAGCGCGATCGAGGCCTTGCGCGGGGTGCACGCCGCGGGCCGCGCCTCGGCGCGGGCGGCGGTCCCGGCAAACCGCTCCTGCTCCGCCTTCACGTGCGCCTCGAGCTCCGGACGCCGCATCGGGTCGAACAGGCGGTTGGCCAGGTCGAGCCCCTCCATCGCGTCCTTGGCGTAGATCGTCATCCCGTCGAACTCGGGGGCGATCTTCGCGTAGGTGAACTTCTTGGTGAGCGCCGCTCCGCCGACGAACAGGGGGACCGAAATCTTCGCATTCCGCAGGTCGGCCGCGGTCGAGACCATCTGCTGCGCCGACTTCACCAGCAGTCCGGAAAGCCCGATCGCGGTCGGCGCGTGCTCCCGGAAGGCCTGGATCAGCGTCTCGCTGGCGACCTTGATCCCCAGGTTGATCACCCGGTAGCCGTTGTTCGAGAAGATGATCTCCACCAGGTTCTTGCCGATGTCGTGCACGTCCCCCTTCACCGTGGCGAGCAGGAACTTGGCCTTCACCGAGGAGGAGTTCTTGTCCATGAACTGCTCGAGGTGCGCGATCGACGCCTTCATCACCTCGGCGCTCTGCAGCACCTCGGCGACGATCAGTTCGTTGGCCCCGAACAGCCGGCCGACCTCGTCCATCCCCGCCATCAGCGGCCCGTTGATCACCTCGAGCGGAGTGTACTTCTCCAGCGCGAGATTCAGGTTGTCGATCAGCCCCTCTTTCGTGCCCTCGACCACGCGCCGGGAGATCCGCTGCTCGACCGGGAGGTGCGCCCAGGCGTCTTCCGGCGAGGCCGTCTTCTTCTTGGCGCCGCGGAAGAACGCGGCGAAGGCCTCGATCGCGTCGTCCCGGCGCGCGTAGAGCAGGTCCTCCGCCGCTTCGCGCTCGCGCGGCGGGATCGACGCGTAGCGCGCCAGCTTCTCCGAGTTCACGATCGCAAAATCCAGCCCGGCCCGCGTGCAGTGATAGAGAAAGACGCTGTTGAGCACCTCGCGCGACGATTCGGGCAGGCCGAACGACACGTTGGAGATTCCCAGGATCGTCCGCGTGTCCGGCAGCGCGTCCCTGATCGCCTCGATCCCCTCGATCGTCGCCGCCGCGGAGCCGACGTAGTTCTTGTCGCCGCTCGCGCAGGGGAAGACCAAGGGGTCGAAGATGATGTCGGTCGCGGGGATCCCGTACTTTTGCGTGAGCAGCGCGTAGGAGCGCCGGGCGATGGCCAGCTTGCGCTCGACCGTCACCCCCATCCCCTGCTGCTTGTCCTCGTCGATGCAGCCGACCACCAGCGCGGCGCCGTACGTGCGCGCGAGCGGGCACACGTGCGCGAACCGCTCCTCGCCGTCCTCCAGGTTCACCGAGTTGATGATCGCCTTGCCCTGCAGGTACTTGAGCGAGAGCTCGATCACCTTCGCGTCGGTCGAGTCGACCATCACGGGAGCCTTGACCTTGCGCACGAGCAGGGGCAGAAAGCGGTCCATGTCCGCGGCTTCGTCCCGATCCGGATTGGCGAGGCAGACGTCCACCACCTGGGCCCCGGCCTTCACCTGCTTGCGCCCGATCTCCGCGGCTTCCTCGAACTTCTCCTGGGCGATCAGGTCCTTGAACTTGCGGCTGCCGATCGAGTTGGTCCGCTCGCCCACGATCACCGGGCGATTGTCCTCCTCGATCTGGAGGAACTCCGTGCCCGAGACCAGCAACCGCCTGCCGTTCGGCACCTGCCGGGGAGCCTTGCCTGCGGCCATGTCCGCGATCAGGCGGATGTGCTCGGGCGTGGTCCCGCAGCAGCCGCCCACCACGTTGAGCCAGCCGTTCACCACGAAACGCTCGAGCTTGGACGAGATCAGCTCCGGCGTCTCATTGAACTGCCCCTCCTCGTCCGGCAGCCCGGCGTTCGGATAGCAGCTCACGTGCGTCCGCGCCAGCTCGGAGAGCGTGCGGATGTGGTGGGTCATGAATTCGGGCCCGGTCGAGCAGTTCAGCCCGATGGAGAGCGGCTCGAAGTGCTCGACCGAGGTGTACAGGGCCTCGACCGGCTGTCCGGCGAGCATGGTGCCCATGGCTTCGATCGTGCCGGAGATCATGAGGGGCAGGCGGACGCCCGACTCGGCGAAGTACCGGCGGGCGGCGATGGCCGCGGTCTTGAGGTTGAGCGTGTCGAGGCAGGTCTCGATCAGCAGGACGTCGACGCCGCCGTCGACCAGGCCGCGGACCTGCTCGAAGTAGGTGGCCGTCATCTCGTCGAAGCCGATCCCGCCGGTGACGGAAAGGGTCTTGGTGGTGGGGCCGAGGGCGCCGGCGACGAACCGCGGTTTCGCGGGGGTGGAGTACTTCGCCGCCGCCTGCCGGGCGATCCGCGCGGCGGCGAGATTGATGTCGTAGGCGCGGTCGCGCAGATCGAATTCGCCCAGCACCAGCGGCGTGCCGCCGAACGTGTTGGTCTCCACCATGTCGGCGCCGGCCTGGAAGTAACCCTCGTGGATGCCGCGGATCAGGTCCGGTCGAGTGAGACAGAGCGCTTCGTTGCACCCGTCGTGGGCGTCGCCCCCGAAGTCCTTCGCCTCGAGGTTGAGCGCGTGGATCATCGTGCCCATGGCGCCGTCAAGTACCAGGATGCGCCGGGTGAGCAGGTCGCGCAATTCGGCCTCGGGACGGCGTGTGCGCGTGCAGTCGGGGAGGGGGGCGGGGAGAGCTGCGGTGGACGCCATTCTGCACTCCTCGGAGCAGTAACGTTAGAACAGAGGATTATACCGTGATTGCGGATAGACTCAAGGGAATCTTCACTACTTGCACATAAGTTGTTGATTGGTCGGTGGATGAGTAGTGGGTAGCCAGTGGATGGCAGGTGGATTGGATGTGGAAAAGTACTCGTGTGGAGAGACGGGGGAGAGCCGGGGGACATTCCGGCTTCGTCGGTGGATGGAATCTCAGTTCTCTGTGGAGAACCTGGGGAAAGGCGGTTCGGTCTGAGCGGCGCGGATGCCGCGGTCGATTCGGATCTGCTCGTGCCTTGGTCCCTTCGGCGGGAAGACGGCTCGGGCTTCAAAGCCGACTGGGCGAAACGGGCGGCACTTTTCTGGTGGCCGCTCAGGTGCCCCCGCTATGATGCCGCCACCTATCCGGAGACTGTCGTGAACGACGGCGAAGCACAGCAACGCGAAGTCGATGAGCATGCCTTCGCGCACGCCCAGCTCTCGCCCCCGGCTCAGCTCTTCCTGGCCTCGTTCCTCGCCCTCTTCCTCGAGCTGCTGCTGATCCGCTGGGTCCCGTCCCTCGTGCGCGCCGTCGCGTACTACGGCAACCTGATGCTCCTGTCTTCGTTCCTCGGCCTCGGCTGCGGCGCACTGCTGGCAGAGCGAGGGGCGCGGCTGGATCGGTGGTTTCCCGTCGCACTGCTCGCGCTGGTGGTGGCGACCACAGCCCTCGCGGGCATTCGGTTCCAACAGGGCGGGGAGGAGTTGCGGTTCATGTTCGAACCGGGGGTGCGCACGACGGTCCTCCCCCTCCTCCTCCTCTTCGGGCTGAACGTCGCCGTGTTCGTGCCGCTCGGGGAGCGCATCGGCACGGTCTTCCGGCAGCTCCCGCCGCTCACCGCGTATGCCTGGGACCTGGGCGGCGCGCTGGCCGGAACCTGCCTGTTCGGGTTCTTTTCGTACACTTGGTTTTCGCCGGTGGTCGGGACGGTTCTCGCCCTCGCCGGCTGGGCGGTCGGGATCCGCGAGCGCTCCGCGCTGGCGCTCGGCGTCCCGGCGGGCGTCCTCGCGATCCTCGTCATGATCGTCGGCGTCGACCCCCATGCGATCTGGTCCCCCTACAACCTGATCTCGATCCGCCAGACCGACGCAACCGCCGGGGCGGAGTTCCCCGACGCGCCCCCGCCCGACCTTGCGACCCGGCTCGACCCGCCCAGGTACATCGTGCAGGTGAACGGCGACTTCTACATGTACAACCTCACGCTGAATGCCTCGCGCTACTCGCAGGTGCCCAAAATGGTCGCCTCGCTCGCGGCGCAGTACGCCATACCCCACCGGGTGCGGCCGGGCGCGCAGGACGTGCTCGTCGTCGGTTCCGGCGGAGGCTGCGACGTCGAATCCGCCCTCCTCAACGGCGCCCTGCGGGTGGACGCCGTCGAAATCGATCCCGCCGTGATCCGCATGGGCCTCGACTACAACGCCTCGCAGGCGTACCGGGACCCACGGGTCACCGTCCACGAGAACGACGCGCGCGCGTTTCTCCACGGCACCGACCGCAAATTCGACATGGTCGTGTTCGGGTTCCTCGACTCGCAGGGGTTGTTCAGCCAGATGTCGAGCATCCGGATCGACGGCTTCGTCTTCACCAGGGAGAGCTTCCGCGACGCATTCGACCGGCTGCGTTCGGGCGGACTGTTGAGCGTTTCCTTCTTCGCCGCCAATCAGGACTGGCTGGTCGATCGCCTGCGCGGGATGATGCGGTCCGCGACCGGCGCAGAGCCGCTCGCCTACGCCCGCCCCTCCGGCCAGGTCGTGCTCCTGGCGGGAAGGGATTTTGTCCCGGTCGGCCCCGAGCGGTTGGGCGTGTTCGAGCGAACGGCCTTGAAACCCCTCTCCACGCCGGAGGCGGTCGACGATTGGCCGTACCTGTACCTCCGCAGCCGCACCATCCCGGCCGACTACCTGGTGAACATCGGCGCGTTGCTCGGCCTCTCCGTCGTCATCGTCCGGCTCGCCTCTCCGGGGCGCCGACGCGGAGTCGACCGGCACTTCTTTTTCCTCGGCGCCGGCTTCCTACTCCTCGAGACCAAGAGCATCACCACGGTGTCGCTCTGGTTCGGGGCCACCTGGTTCGTCAGCACGGTGGTGATCGCCGGCGTCCTGGGGATGGTCCTGGCCGCCAATTTCGTCGCGGCGCGCCGGCCCGCGTTTTCGCCCCGACTCTACGTGCCGCTCCTGGCCTCGGTGGCGTTCCTTTACGCGTTCCCGATGGATGCCGCGGCGGGCTGGCCGTTCGCGGCCCGGCTCGCCTTCAGCCTGGTCGTGATCCCGTTGCCGATCTTCTTCGCAGGCTTGATCTTCTCGGCCAACTTCCGCGCCGCCCCCGACCCGGCCTACGCCTTCGGCTCGAACCTCCTCGGGGCCATGTTGGGCGGCTTCGTGGAGTACGCCGGCATGATCGTCGGCACCCGCGCCCTGCTCCTCGGAGTGATCGCCTTTTACGTCTTCTCGGCTCTCGCCCGGCCGCGCTCCGCCTCATCTGCCTGAACCGCGGCTCTGGCCGCGCTTGCCCCGCCCGCCGCGCTACTTCCCCGCGTTCTCCTTCCCCCACTCGCGCCAGCGCGCGAGCGTCTCCGCGAGTTCCTCCCGCGTGTTCCAGTCCGTGCCGAAGTCGTTCTTGGTCCGCCGCGTGAGCTCCTGCACCGCGAGCGCCTTCAGGTGGTCGGGCGCTTCGTCCAGGCAGCTCAAGAGGTCCGCGAGCGGGATCTCCAGGCCGAGATGGGAAGCCGCCACGCGGGCGTAGCCGCGCACGTACGACTCCTTGTGCTCCATGAAGAACTTCACGGTCTCCGCCGACCGGCGGTCGCCGATCTCCCCGAGCGCCTCGAGCAGGTCGCAGGCCAGCTCGGGGGGCGGGATCTTCTTCAGCCGGGCGACGATCGGCTCGACCGAGGAGCGGCTGCCGATCTCCCCGAGTGTGTGGGCGGCGGCGCGCTGGACTTCGGGGTACTCGTCGTTCAGCAGCGGCTCGACCGCGGTGGCGGGCGCGCGTGAGCCGGACTTGGCGAGCCGCTCGCACGAGCGCTGGCGGATTACCCGGTTGGGGCTCGCCAGCTTCTCGACCTCCTGGTCCACGCCGTAGAAGGTCCGCTGGCGCGGGTCCCAGTGGAAGCTCTCCTTCGAGCGGTCCTCATAGGCGGTCTTGCCACCGTCCTGGATCCGGTAGTGGACCACCCGCTCGATTTCCGGCAGGCCGTCGGAGTCGCGATCGGCGAAGCCGAATTCGGACTCCAGGACCCGTTTCTCGCCCGCGGTCTCGAGGCGCGAGTACTCCAGTTCACGGAACAGGACCAGGCCTTCGCTGCCCGACCAGCCGACGATCAGGGTGTAGAGCTCGTGGATGCCGTCCGCGGCCAGGCCTTCGCGGCCGCTGATCACGACCTGGGGGCGACCGGAGATCAGCGGCGAGAAGGTCATCCGGCAAGGGTCTCCGTTCTGCTTGACCTGGTACACCCGCACGCCCTTCCAGCGTCCGCCGCGGCGTTCGAGGAAGACCAACTGCTGGGTGTGGTCGCGTTCCCAGCTCGTGCCGATCAGGCCGACCTCCTCCTCGGGATCGCCGTCGAGGTCGGCCTGGATCGCCGCCTCGATCATGGCCGGGCGGACGAACTCCTCGCCCAACGCCGACCAGTCGGCGGCTTCGGGAAGGAGGAGCAGCGCCTGCCCCGGATCGAGGCGGGCGGCGGGCTCCAGGAAACTGTTCCTTGCCAGCGTCTCGACGGGGATGCTATGATCCCGCGCGATCGAGGCGAGCGTCTCTCCGGGCCTGGCGCGGCAAAGGATTCCGGGGGACGCGACGGGCTCTTGACTTCCTCCGGGCGCGGCGGCGACCAGGACGAGGGCCGGCAGCAGGACCCGCAACCACGCGTTCTTCATGATGCCGACATCACTCCGCAGGACTCCCCGAGCGTCAGGATACGGGGGCTCCGGCGGGTTTTCCATCGTTTCTGGACGTGGGAGAGGGCGATGACGGGGCCGGGGGGCGCGGAAGGCACGATCCCGGACACGGGCGCGGCGGAGTTTCCGCCGCTGCCGGTGTTGTCCGAGCCGTTCGAGCCTTCGCCTGCGTGCGACGAGCCCGAGTCGAAAGGCGCGCTCGAGACGCTGCGCGAGCTCGGCCAGATCCACACTGCGCTGCTTTCCCTCACGGCCGACTGGCGCCTGGCGGTGGAGTGCGTCCTGCGCGCGGCGCTCCATCTCGGCGGAGCTTCGCGCGGCGTCCTCTTCCTGCTCGAGGAAGGGGAGCTGGAAGTCGCGCACGCGATCGGATTTCCCGAGGGAGTGGAGTTGCCCGGACCGGTGCGCGGCTTCGTCGCGCAGGCCACCTCGGCGCGGGGCGCGCTCTGGCGGGATGCCGCGAGCGAAGGCCGCCGCTGCGACATCTGCGTTCCGCTGGCGTATCCGGCCCGACCGGTCGCTCCGTTCATTCCCGAGCGCAGGCGGGTCTCGATTGCCCGCGTCCCGTTCGGCGAGCCGATGGGGCTGCTGTACGTCGAAGGGGCCGAGGCCCCGCTCGAAGGCGTCGACGCGCTGGTCTCGCGCCTGACCCTGTTCGCAGGCCAGGCCGCCACCGTCGTGGTGAACGCGCGCTGGCTCCAGCTTGCGACGACCGATCCGCTGACCGGATTGCTCACGCGCGACCGCTTCTCGCTGGCGCTCGAGAACCTGTTCGCGCAGGCCGTGGTCGACCGGTCGCCGGTGACCGTGCTGCTCGCCGACATCACCGGGCTGCGGGAGATCAACGCGGCGTACGGCCGCGCCTGCGGCGACCAGTTGATCCGGCAGGTCGCGCGCGTGCTGCGCAAGCTTTCCCGCCGGTCGGACTTCCTCGCCCGCTGGAGCGGGGACGAGTTCGCGATCGCCCTCCCGAACACGGACACCGCGGAAGCCCTGCAGGTCGCCGACCGCATCCGTCGCACCGCGCCTTCGATCCCCACCCCGGGCGCCGGCGAGCCGCGCGACCCCGCGCTCAAGGAGCGCTGCGTGCTCACCCGTCTGGCGATCGGGATCGCGACCTGGCCGTCCCACGGCCGCTCGGCTTGGGAAGTGCTCCTGCACGCCGACCAGGCACTGCACAGCGCCGGCTGCGAAGGCGGCGGCCGGGTGGAGATCTGGACCCCCGATGAGAGCGGCGCCGCGCCGCGCGCCGACCGGCTCGCGGGCGTGATGACCGGCATCTTCGCCGAAGACGCGACCAACGTCCGCCACCTGCTCGAGCTCATGCACGTGCTCCTCACCGAGGCCAAGCCGGAGGATGTCTGGCGCCGTCTGGTGGACGGGCTGACCGAGGCGGCCGACGCGCACCTCGGGGTGCTGTTCCGCGCCGAGCCCTCGGGGCGGATCGTCGAGGAGGCATGGTGCGCGCCCAGCGGGGGCGGCTCCGGCTCGCCGCCCCATGTCGAGGAGCGGGGCATGGAGCGCGCGCGACTGCTGGCGGCCGCGGCCCTGCGCGAGGGACGCCCCGCTCGCGACGAAGCCCGCGGAGAGGCGGCTGTCTGCCGCGTTTCGTTCCCGGTGCCGATGCGTGGTATGTTGCGTACCGCGATCCACCTGGAGGCCCCGGGCAATCAGCATTTCGCGACCGACGCCGGGATGGAACAGATCGCCGCGTTCATTCGCTGGCTGCAGCCGGCGCTCGAACGCGTGGTGGGGGAGTGAATCGACGATGAACAAGCTTCGCTGGGCCGCGCTCGCGGCCCTGCTCGCGGCGCTCGCCGCGCTGCCGGTGGGTTCGGAGGAACTGCCCGCGATCCTGCGCAAGGTCGCCGAGCGCTACTACAACCCGGCCGGCGCCGGCCTGAAGGACCTCGAGGTGGTGGTGCGCAATCCGCGCTACGCCAAGGTCCTGGCCGACGCGGTCGTGCGCGTGTATTGGAAGGACGGCCGCACCGCTGCGCGCATCGAGAACTACAAGCCCGACCTCGAGCCGCGGATCCACGAACTCCAGCGCCTGCTGCGCGACGTCGCGCGCAACGTCGTCCCGGAGACCATCGTCGACCTCGCCCGGCGCAGCCAGGTCACGGTGAAGGAGGAAGGCGAACTCACCCACATCCTGCTCGCCCCGCGCGGCGGCAACGGCGACTCGCTCAACCACTACTGGTTCGACAATGAACTGCGCATCGTCCGCTCGGTCTCGGAGGTGGTGACCCAGGGCAAGCCCAAGCGCACCGATTTCGACAAACTGGAGATCCAGGACAAGGACGGCCTGTTGCTCGTGGTGGGCATGAAGGGAGCCTCCCCGACCGGCTCCGCGGAGATTCTGTGGGAGTACGAGAAGGTCGGCGGATTCTGGCTGCCCACCAAGATGACGCACGTCACCGGGCGCGAATCCGAGACCACCGTGTTCTTGGATTACAAGGTGAACCAGGGGCTGTCGGACGACCTGTTCCGGGACTGAGGTGCCTGTCTCTTCGGGTCGCTCCGGGATCGAAGCTACCCGAATTCACCGTCCTCAGGGCGGAGGATGTTGCGCCCGGAGTGGTCGCCGCTCTGCACGCAGTGGGCGCGGGCCGGTCGGAGTTCGCCGTTCTGCGATCGCAGAAGGCCCTGCTGGATCTCGGTGAGCACTCCCTGGACCCGCTTGCGTGCCTCGACGTCGTCGAAGGCGTCGAAGTCGAATACCAGCTTGAGGCGGTAGGTCTTCATGGCGGGGGCGGCGCGGCTTTCTGCGGTCGGGGTTCCGGTCGATTCATGGCCTGGTCGGGAGGCCCGGTCCGCAGCGAAGTCCTGTGCCCAAGGCGCCCGGCCGATTCTGCGGAATCCGTCCGCTAATCGACGAGTTCGGTGTTCCAGTACTTCTCGCTGAGGAAGCGCTCCCAACTGGCCCGACGGCTGCCTACGCGGACGCTGACCAGCGGGGTCCAGGGGGGACGGACCGGCGCCACGTGGAGCTCGAGCCCGGCTTCCTCGGGGGTGCGGTTGGCCTTGCGCTTGTTGCACTCGACGCAGGCGAGGACGCAGTTGCCCCAGGTCGAGCGACCGCCGCGCGCGCGCGGCACGACGTGGTCGATGGAAAGCTCCTCGCTGCCGGGTCGGTCTCCGCAGTACTGGCAGGTGTACTTGTCGCGCTTGTAGATGTTGCGCCGCGAGAAGACGACTTCCTTGCGCGGCACTTCGTTGTACATGCTGAGCAGGATGACCTCGGGGACGCGGATGCAGAGGTTGACCGTGCGGATGTGGGGCTGCTCGCGCACCACGGAGAGGTCCGACCACGCTTCGAAATCGTGGGCTTCGTAGGTCTCCGGGTTGACGGCGCGGGCGATGCCGCGATAGATCCACACGAGGGCTCGGCGCACGGTCGTCGTGTCGATCGCCACCCACGAACGATTCAGCACCAGCGCCCGCTGGTCGAGTACCGACTCCATCGCGTCCATCCTCGGCGTTGCGTCCGGGTGTCCCGTCTATTAGCTTGATCCCGCCCGTCCGGCCGGGCCCCATCGGCGCAGGGCTTCTCCAGGCAAAACCGCCATCCCCGCCGCCCGGTTCATGCCGGGCGGAACGAGGTGAATCGCACGTCCGTGAAATCGCTGATGCGCGTGCCCCGGAAGCGGATTCCCTCCGCCTCCAGCAGCGCCTTCTTCTGCGAAATCTCCCCGCCGAACCCGCCCAGGCTTCCGCCGGAAGCCACCACCCGGTGTCAGGGCACCCGCGCGCAGTCGCGATTGCGGTTCATGGCGTTGCCCACGGCGCGGCTCGCCCCGGGGTTGCCGACGGCTTCGGCCACGTCCCCGTAAGTGGCCACGCAACCGGCCGGGATCTGCGCCACCGCGCGATAGACGCGGCGATGGAATTCGCTCGCGCTCGCGTTGGCGGCGCCGATCATCGACGCCTCGGAAGCCTTGCCCTGGGCCAAGTTGCGGTCTCCAAAGCCGAAAAAGCCGGACGCGGGATTGTACCTCGGCGGACGGCGGAAATCAATTCGATTCGTGCGCGGCCATGGCTCTCGACCCGCTCACTTCCCCCTGCTACCATACCGCCCGTCCCATGTCCTGTTCTACAATCCGTGAGATTCTCCCATGCCTCGCCGCGCTCCATCGCGGGGGTTGGGACTTGGGGTTTGGGCATTGGGATTTGCGCGGACAGCCGCCTCGCGCCCGGTTTGCGGTGGAACCGCGCTGTTCCACTATCCGTGAGATTCTTCGCGGCGCAGCAAGATTCTGCGAGCGTCGTGCTTGCGAGGAATCACGCCTTCTGCCGTTGGACAATCCGTGCAATCCGGACAATCCGTAGTTCCGTCGGTTGCGGCGGCAGCCGCGCTGTGGAGGCTCAGCGAATGTCGCCCGACCCTGGCCGGAATGATCCCTGCCCCTGCGGCAGCGGCCGAGTCTATCGCAAGTGCTGCGGAAAGAATGCCGCGCCGTCGCCCGAACGAGTGGCCCAACACGCCCACCGGGTAGACGAGAAGCTCACCGTGCGCATCCTCCGGCTGGCCAAGGAACTCTCCGGTCCGAATGACGGCAGTCCCCATGCGGCCTACCCCGGAGACCTCCGCGACGAACAAGCCCCGGCCGACTTGCTCAGCGCCTGGGTCATCCACTACTGGCAGGTGCGCGGCAAGGCGCCCGTCGAGTGGCTCGCGGAGCGTCAGCGCCATCTCCTCGACGAGGATGAGCGCACGTGGTTGGACGCCCAGCGCAGAGCGTGGCTCTCGGTTTGGGCCGTGCGCGAACTGCAGCCGGAAGTGGGCTTCGCTCTCGAAGACCTGCTCACCGGCGAGCGCCGCTTCGTCCACGAAGTGATCGGCAGCCGGACCGGGCGACCGCAGATGATCCTCCTCGGCCGCGTCGTCGATTGGCGCGGCGTCAGCGTCCTCTCCGGTCTCCACTTGCACGCCCTGCCGCCGGAGCACGCGGCCGCCATCGTCGAGCGCACGCGGGCCAAGCTCGACGTGCGCCTGCCGCTCGTCCCGTGCGAGCGCCTGAGGACGCGGGAGATCGTCGACTTTCTGATCGAGCTGTGGGAAGAGATTTCAGCGGAGTCCTCGAATCGACCCATTCCCGAGTTGCGCAACGGCGATGGTGACCCGCTTGCTTGGACCACCGACCGCTATTCCGTCGTCGCCGCGAGGGAATCGGAGGTGGTCGAACGGTTGGCGGCGATTCCCGGCATCGGTCGCCGGACGCTTGAAGGAGGCCGCGTGGAGGAGGGGAGAGCGGAGTTCGACTTCGTGCGACCCGTGGGGGAAGGTGCGCCCGGCCTCGGCCTGGGCGACACGCACCTCGGGACGGTGCGCGTGCAGGGGGGAGATCTGGTTCTCGAAGCCAACTCGGTCCGCCGCGCCGACGACTTGCGCGCCTGCATCGAGGCGGCGTGCGCCGGCCTGCTGGAGCACCGTCAGCGGGAATCCCGGAAGATGGCGGACCTGCTTGGCGAAGCCGGATACCGCGAGCCGGCGCCGCCCATGGACGAGTCGCCCCGGGCGGCGGCGCTCTTGCGCGAAGTCAAGCGGCGCCACTACGAGGGGAAGTGGCTGGACGATCCGGTGCCTGCGCTCGCCAACCTGTCGCCCCGCGCCGCCGCCCGGGACCCCGTGGGTCGCGGCATGCTGGTTCAGTTGCTCAACGACATGGAGTACCACGAGGCCGGCGAGCCGCCCGAGCGGCGGTACGATGTGCGGGAGCTGCGGCGGATCCTCGGGGTCTGAGTACCGGCCCCGCAGATCACCGGCCCATCCGCCAGCGCGCTTGGTTGCGGGCTTCGTCGCTCCCCTCTTCTCTCGCGCCGCTTCCGGAGCGCCCACTGGGCGCTCCTCGCGGCTTGCCTCTCCGCGATGCGTCGTCGCGCCTCGCCGGCGGCCAGAGGCGGCGGACCGCGCGGAACAGAGGCCTACCTGCGCCGTCCGGCGGTACGCAGCAGCCCTTCGGCCCAAGCGGCTTCGCTCGCTGGCCAGGACTTCCCGCTGCTTTCTGAGATACTGTTCCCTGCCGGATCCGCCGGCGGTCTTGTTCGCGTGCGGTGATGCGGTGACGTGCATCCCCCCCTTGCCCCCCGCCCCCCGCGCCTGCTACATTGCCCGTGTCCAGGTGCGTCCGCCCCGCCGGAGGTCCCCCACCCGATGTCGGCCGACGATCCCGTCGCACGCGCCCCCCGGCCCGCGACGAGCGAAACCGAGGGCAAGCCGTTCGGGCGCTACCAGCTCATCCGCGAGCTCGGCGTCGGCGGCATGGGCGTGGTCTGGAAGGCCTGGGACACCCAGCTCAGCCGCCACGTCGCCCTCAAGATGATCCGCTGCCGCGGCCACCTCCAGGCCAAAGCCCTCGAACGCTTCCTCCGCGAGGCCCGCCTCGCCGCGCGGCTCCAGCACCCCGGCATCGTGCGCCTGCTCGACGCCGGCCGGACCGATGGCCAGCCGTATTTCACCAGCGAGCTGGTCGAGGGCCGCCTGCTCGAGGACTTCCTCGACCACGCCCTCTCCATGCGCACCGTCGTCGGCTGGGTCAAGGCGGTCGCCGAAGCCCTCCAGTACGCCCACGACCACGGCGTCATCCACCGCGACGTCAAGCCCGGCAACATCCTCCTCGACGCCCAGGGCCGTCCCATGGTCTTCGACTTCGGCCTCGCCAAGGAGATCGTCGAGGCGGGCAACGAAGAGGAGCGCCCCCGCGTCACCAGCAGCGCCGGCGCCGTCCTCGGCACCCCAGACTACATGAGCCCCGAACAGGGCCTCGGCCCCCCCGGCTCCCTCACCTCCTCCACCGACCTCTTCTCCCTCGGCCTCGTCCTCTACCGGCTCGCCACCGGCCGCCTGCCCTTCGTGAAGAACAACCTGCGCCAGCTCCTCATCGCCATCGCGGAGGAAGAGCCGGTCGCGCCCTCCAAACACAACCCGCGCGTCGACCGCGACCTCGAGACCGTCATCCTCAAGGCGATGGAAAAGGAGCCCGCCCGGCGCTACCCGTCCATGTCGGAGTTCGCCGCCGACCTCGGCCGCTGGCTCGAGCGCGAGCCGATCCACGCTCGGGCGATCTCGGCTTCCACCCGCCTCTGGCGTAAGACGGTCAAGCACCGCGCCGTGGTGGCGCCCACCGCGGCAGCGCTCGTGCTCGGTCTCGCCCTCGCGGGCTTCGCGTTTCGCCACTACTCGCAAGCCGGCCGCGAAGTCGCCACCCACCTCGCCGCCGCGCGCGTCGATCGGCAGGCGGGTCGCGCGCAGGAGGCCGACAGCCACTTCCGCCAGGTGCTGGCCTGGGACTCCGAGAACCCGGAGGCGAAGGCCGGGGTGGCTTGGGCCAATGCGCGACTGAATGAGAACGTTGCCGCCACCGAGCGCGAGAAGCTCGCGGCCACGGACGCGCGGAAGACCGCGCAGGCGACCACCCAGGAGGCGAAGGCCGCGGAAGAGGCGTCGCTGCGCGCCCAGCGGGAAGCCGAAGCGCGCGGGCGGGCCGCGCGCACCGCCGAGGAGAAAGCGCTCGCCGAGGGCGAATCGGCGCGCCTGGCCATGGAGAAGGCCCGGGCCGAGGAGATGCGCGCGCGCGAACTGGCGCAGAAGCCCGCCCTGGTCCGCCAGGTGCTCCAGCGCTGGCACGAGCTCGCCCCGGCTCTGCGCGACCTCGAGGCCGCGGCCACGCGCACGGCGCACGCCCTCGCGGTCCGGCGCGACCACGCGGAGATCGCCTGGGAGCCGTTCGCCCGCTTCCTCGCCGAAGCGCCCGCGGACCCGGCCTCGCGCGCCACTGCGCGCTCGCTCGCGGGCTGGGCCCGCTGGCGCGGCGGCTGGGAGGAGGAAGGCATCGCCTGGATGCGCGAGGCGCGCACCCTCGACGCCGAAACCCCGTACGGCCCGCTCGTCGAGGCGCTCGCCGCCCTCGACGGCGCGCTCGCGCTCGTCCGCGCGCCCTTGCCTTCGCTCGGTCCTTCAGGGCTGACGCTCGACGGACCTCCCCCCGCGCCCCGCGAGGTCGCCGAGGGGCTCGACCGCGCCCACGCGCTGCTCGACGAGACCGCCCGCTGCGCCGTCTGGGGCGGCGCCCTCGCCGCTCCCGGCCGCCGGGCCCTGCAGGCCACGCGCGACCTGCTCGCCGGCCGCGCCGAGGCCGCGGAACAGGGGCTCGGGGCCGTGATCGGGACCGGCGATTTGCCGGTCGAGCCCACCTCGCTCCTGTGCGCCCGCGCGCACGTGCGCATGCTGCTCCGCCGCTTCGGCGCCGCGGCGGCCGACCTCGAGGAAGCCGTGCTCGCCCGCCCCGACCACGCCCCGACCCGGCTCGCCCTCGCCGACGCACGCCTGGCCGAGGCCGCCGACCTGCCCCTGCGCGGGCGTGAGCGCGTCGCCGCCTTCGAGGCCGCGCGCCGCGCCTACGATGCCGCCATTTCCGCGGACGATTCTCGCGCCGTGGCCTGGATCCAGCGCGGCATCGCCTCCTGGGGCCTCGCCCGCGCGCTCGTCCGACTCGGCGAAAAACCCGCGCCGGCCTACGCGGCGGCCGACGACGACTTTGACCAGGCCGTGCGCCGCGACCCCGCGTCCGGGCGCGCCTACTGGTTCCGCGGCATCCTGCGCGCCAGCCTCGCGGACGACGCCCGGCTCCAGGGGAAGCCCGCCGGACACGTGTACGCCTCGGCCGGCGTCGACTTCGACCAGGCCCTCGTCCGCCTGCCCGGCTTCGCCCCTGCCCTGCTCGGACGCGGCTGGGCCCTCCTGCGCCAGGGCGAGGAGGAAGCGGCGGACGGCAGCGACCCCCGGCCCATCCTGCAGAAGTCGGCGCGGGACTTCGAGCAGGCGCTCGCGCGCGACCCGGAGCTCGCCGAGGCCTACTTGGGCCGCGCCTGGGCCTGGGTCGGGCTCGGCCGCGCCGCCCAGGCGCTCGGCGAGGACTCGCAGACGCTCTACGAGACCGCCGTCGGCGACGCCGGGGAGGCGATCCGCCTCGCGAGCGACCTCGCCGCGGCGTACGAGGCGCGAGGCTGGGCGCACGCCCGGCTGGGCTGGGCGCAGCTCGGGGCCCGCCGGAATCCGCGCGCGGAGTGCGAGTGGGCGCTGGCGGCATTCGCGGAGTCCCTCCGGCAGGACCCGGATCGGGCTTCGGCCCGCCACGGCATCGGGGTCGTCCACCTCGTTCGCGACCTCTCCGACCCCAAGGCCGCATCTTTGCCCGCGGCGATCGAGAACTTCGCGAAAGCCTTGGAGGCCAACCCGCTGGAGCCGGAGGCGCGAGCGCACCTCGGGCTGGCGTGGATGCAGGACTGGGAGAAGCAATCGCGGCACGGCTCGCCGCACAAGGCGTTCGAGGCGTTCGCCCAGGCGCTCGCGACCGGCGGCGGCCGCTGGCGCGTGCTCGCCCACCGCGCGTCCTGTTACATGCTCACGGGGGAATTCAAGCGCGCGGCCGAGGATTACGACGAGGCGGTGAAGCTCGCCGGCGGGACCTGGCCGCGCGGTCGCGCGCTCGCCAACGGGGCGCGCGGGGCGGAGGACGCGGTCAAGCGCGGGATCAAGCCGGAGCGCGTGGTCCGCCTCGTGCGCGGCTCGCGCGCGTTCGCGCGCGACGACCATGTCGGCGCCTTCGCCTACTACGACGCCGCCGACCTCGGCAAGAGCGACTTCGAGAACGTCCCCGGGTTGCGTACGGTGGTCGCGGACGGCTACCTCAACCTCGCCCGCATCTACGCCACCATGTCGCGCGGGCTGGTCGATGCCGGCGTCGACTCGCTGCCGACGCTGAGCCGCTGCACCGCGAATTTCCCGTACATGAAGGACGACCCGGACGGCGCCGGCCGCGCCACCGAGACCGCGTTCAAGTACCTGCGCCTGGCGGTCCGTCTCGGTGGGATCGACCGCGCGGCGCTCGAGACCGACCCCGACTTCCGCGGCATCCGCGGCGGGAGCCGCTGGCGGACGATCCTGGAAGACCGGTGAGGGCCGCGAAGCCGAGCGAATAGGGGTTGATCGGGCGGGCTGGGGCCCGTCATGAAGTCGTGATCCCCTGGCCCGGATGATACATGGAGCCGCGTCAGCGGTTCACGAGTCATCCGGTTGGGGTCGTGGCCGAAGAGGAGGTACCGTGGCCGACTCGATTCTCTGTCGCGTGTGTTGCACCCCCATCCCCGAGGCAGGCCTCGATCGCGGGCAATGCTGCGGCACTTGTTCGGCGTGCTGGGCCGTGACTCCGTTCTCGCCGGGAGAGGCCGGACCGATGAGCCTGGCACCCCGCGCGCCCCGGTCGGCCGTGCCGATCTCCGCCATCGCGATGCCCGCGGGGGTGAGGGCGAGGGAGGAGCGCGGCGACCTGGTGGTCGAGCTGACTTGGGAGCATTGGATCTACCAGGTGTCGTGCCTGGTCCCGATTCTGTTCGCCATCGTCGTGTGGGTGTTCGTGCTCAGGGGAGGCCCGGAGGCGAGCGGCTACACTCCGGCCCTGCTCTTCGGTCTGGTCCCCTTTCTCGGCGGCCTCTGGGGTCTGCTGGCGTTCTCCTTGAACAAGACGACGCTGCGGGTGGGACTGAAGCACCTGCAGATCGAGCACGGGCCTGTCCCCGCAGCCTTGGGTCGGACCGTCCCGGTCGGCGAGTTGGTGCAACTCTATTGCCGGCGGGAGGTCCATCGCTCGCAACGACGCCGGAGCGGCAGCATCCGGATCGGACCGATCGGCGACGACGGGAACACCGGCGATTGGACGGACTACTCCCTGTGGTTCCTCGACCGATCGGGCCGTCGCAGCCGGCTGGTCGCAGGGATCGCCAGCGCGCAGGACGCGCTGGCGCTCGAGAACCTGATCGAGATGCGGCTGGGCATCGTAGACCAGCCGGGGATGGGAAACGTGCCCAAGCCCGGGTAGCGCAAATGGCGGCGCGCCTGCGTGGCGAACTCGTCGCAGCGCTCGTTCTCGGGATCTCGGCCCTCCGGCGACAGAGGCTCCGCTTCTTGTAAGGCCGCGGGCACGCGGTCTTCCAGCGGCGCTGCGCCGACGATCACCAGACCTTCTGCGCGAGGTCCGCGACTTCCTCCTGCGCCCGTGGATGGACCGACCCCAGCTCGGACCACTGGATCTGGTGGACCGCCAAGAAGTCCTCGCCAAGCCCATACTCGTCGAACGGCTTCTCGATCTTCTCGGGCAGGCGGGCCAGCCGGCAGGCCGCGTTCACCAGAGAAGTGAAGGGGAGCAGGCGCTGCTGCAGCGAACGCAGGACCTGCGGCGAGGCGTGGTGATATTGGACGGCCTGGACGATCGGCGGCGGGAAGGACCAGTGCTGGCACAGGCAGGCTCCCACGTCGGTATGCGTCAGCCCCAGGACCTCCATCTCCGCCTCGAGTGCGGGCGCGCCCCGTCCCACGGCCGACTCGACCTTCCCGGTCTCCTCCGGGAAATGCTGGGCCAGGACGGGCTTCCCGATGTCGTGGAGCAGGCCCGCCAGGAAGAACCCCTCGCGCTCCGCCAGGCCGCGAAGCTGGGCGAGCATTTTCGCCCAGAGCGCGGTGAGGACGCTGTGCTTCCAGGCCTCGGCGGCCCGCTCGTCCCCCAAGTGCTTGAACGAATCGAGGATGGCCGTGGACAGGACGACCTGCCGCACGCCGTTGAAGCCCATCAGGACGACCGCCGCGCTCATGGATCCGATCTTGCCGACCGTCCCGAAGAACGCGGAGTTGGCCAGGCGCAACACCCGCGCGCACAGGACGGGATCGGTCTCGAGCACGCCCACGACGTCCTTGACTTCCGCCTCCGATTGGTCGACGAGACCGAGCACCCGCTGCACCATGGCAGGCAGCGTCGCCACTTCCTGCACCTTGCGCAGACGGGCGCGCACCAGGTTCCCCTTCCCCAGGTCCGCCCCCAAGGGGGAAGGGGCCGCGGCCGGCGACCCGGTCGGAGCGGCCTCCGGGGCGGAGTTCGGCAGGAGCACGATTTGGGAGGACTCGAGGAAATCCTTCATGAGCTTCGGGAGGAGGTCCGGCGGGACCACGTTGGCAAGCACCAGGGTCTCCACGAACAGGCGGAAAGGATCCTTCTGCAGCAGCAGGATCTCGTCCACCTGCTCGTGCGACATCACGCCCATCCGCACGGCGGCCTCGCCGAAGGGCAGGTCCCAATCGATCTGGCTCGCG
>Ga0209514_10003286_pt1 | contig 23424 bp, 21 predicted proteins | sample Subgrocontami58m_FD_187452 | JGI IMG/M metagenome (GOLD analysis project Ga0209514, IMG submission 187452) | Subsurface groundwater microbial communities from S. Glens Falls, New York, USA - GMW37 contaminated, 5.8 m (SPAdes) (version 3) | ecosystem: Environmental > Aquatic > Deep subsurface >...
GCGCGCAAAACGCACTATCCAGCCGGCAATACCTGTGGAAATTATCACTAAGCTGCTTGGTTCAGGCGCAATGGCATTCTGTCCCTGGGTCGGGCCTGCGTAGCATAGGTTTATCACAAAAAATATAAATAAACCTAAGGTTAAAGACAAAACCGTAAAATTTATGTATGATTTAACTTTTTTCATAGATAGCTTTAAGGACAGACTTCGAGGCTGTATCGCGGTTTCTGCGTGAATACCTGCGGGCTAAAAAATAAATATCAAAAGCTGTCTTTACATCCGTAATTGTTTCTCTTATTTTTCCGAACATCTCTCTCATTTTTTCCTTAAAATTTGTTTTTATAGTACTTATCACTTACTATATAAGCAATATTCGTGCCAACTTATGTTTTTGCGTAAAAAACACCAAAAAAATATTGTTTCATATCTAATTGATAATAAAGGAGTTATGACTGTGCTATTTTAAACAAAATTGTCCATTCTATGACAAAGTATGACAGTCATTGATAGGCATTAGAAATTATTTAGACAGTTATTGGGATTGGTGTTGTTTTAAGTAGACATAGAAAAATGGGGACAAAAAAATGGGGACTGCCGCAATTTTACGAAGTAAAACTTGTGGCTGTACCCATTTTTGCGGAAAAAGGGGACTGTCCCAAATTTTTGCTTTGCTTTATTATAGGCAAAAATTGGGCCTGTCCCCATTTTCTATGCCTCTTGACAAAAGCATAAATGCAGTGTATACTTATTTCTGTAATTAATCATTTTTGATTAAATAAGGAAACACATGAAATGACATATCAAAATTTTAAAAATATTGCTTATGCCTGGCCTATTGTTTTCAGCAAAGACCTCGTGGCTGCCAAAAAAGATGCGCAAGTCATCCGCAATCAACTTCAGAGGTGGCAAAATAAAGGGCTGCTTGTCCGGCTAAGGCGTGGGGTATTTCTTTTAAACGAGCGGGATAGAAAAATCAATCCATCCAGGCTATACATTGCTAACCAATTATACAGTCCTTCCTATATCAGCATGGAATATGCGTTAAGCTACTATGGGCTTATCCCGGAACGCACTAACGATTTAACAAGTATTACAACAAAAAAGACTTTCCATATTACAAATCCTACGGGCACATTTGTCTACCAGCATATCAAGCCAAACGCATTCAGGGGTTTTAGGGTTTTAAAGGACGAAGCCGGTTTATCATTTTTTATCGCAGAGCCTGAAAAGGCTGTTGTTGATTTTTTATACCTTAATTTAGGTAAGTTTAATGCGGCTGACGAGAATGTATTCGAAGGGTCTTACCGCCTGCAAAACACAGAAATACTAAACCTTAAAAAAATTGTATTATATGCCAAACTTTTTAACAATGATAAATTGGAAGGCATTGCCAATGCCTTATGTAAATTTATCAGTAAGGAGAAAGCTAAATGATAGAATTTTTAAAGTCAAAAATCGCGCAGGAAGCATCAACAGAAAAAAAGATTAACCTTTTAAGGGAATCCTTGCAGCTTATATGTCTTAAGATATTATACGACAAAGGTTGTTTTGCAAATATGGCTTTTGTGGGTGGCACAGCATTGAGAGTTATATTCGATATGAAGCGGTTTTCTGAAGATTTGGATTTTTCTTTAATCAATAATAAAAATTTCGATTTCTTAGAAATGATTAAAATGCTAGAACGCGAGTTTAAATTATACGCTTTAGAGATAAACATAAAAAACAAAATTTCAAAAACAGTAAAGAATAGCATGTTAAAATTTCCAACGCTTTTAAATGAGCTGGGGCTTTCTAATTTAAAAGAACAAAATATTTCAATTAAAATTGAAATTGATTCCAATCCGCCTCATGGTTGGCAAATTGAAAATAGCCTGGTAAATAAAACCTACGTTATAAATATAACCCATTTTAGCCTTTCATCCCTTTACGCTACTAAATTGCACGCTTGCTTTTTTAGAAGATATACCAAAGGAAGAGATTTTTACGATATGCTATGGTACCTTGGCAAAAAAATAAAACCTAACTATATCCTGCTAAATAACGCAATCCAGCAAACGCATCCCGGCCATGAAAAAATAGATGAAAATAACGTAAAAGATTTTTTGTTGGATAAAATAAAAAAAATTGACTTTAATACGGTAAAAAAAGATGTGGAAAGGTTTCTTGAGGATAAAAATGAACTTAAGCTATTGGATGCTGCTGTATTTTCTAAAACTATCCAGGACTGCTTCTAAAAAAATGGGGACTGCGAAAAAATGGGGACTGCCGCAATTTTGCCGCCTGCGAAGCAGGCAGGCAAAACTTGTGGCTGTACCCATTTTTTATAGACCATCAACTACCCTAATCGTCTCTTTTAAAAACTCCCTCAAACTGGCGAGCGTATACTCTTCTCCTTTTGCGTCAACAGCCATCGTAACGCGTATTGTCGCGCCTTTTACGCGCCTGCCGAGAAGCTGATTAATGGCGAAAAGTGCCTGCTGCAAATAAAAATTATCCGTATAAACATTTCCTACTTTATAAGAATAAAGCATTATATCCTTGGCGTTATTTTTTGCCACATAAAGCTTGTTCGCGCGCATTATGCCTTTTTCCGCGTTTATAGCTTCTGTGTTTTTATTTACTATTTTTATATCATCCCCTATTAAACATACTTCCGGAGGATGAAAAACAGACCTGTTTGTTTCGGAATATATCATAAATAAGTAAATCTGTTCTCCTTTGGGGTTCGCATATTCACGGTAAATTAAATTTTTTGTCTCCAGGATATCATATTCCTGCTTTGTTACCGTAAGGTCTTTCCCGGCCCATTCATTTATCTGATGCGGGAATTTATTAATATCCAGTTTGTCGCTGCTATGCTTCTCCTGAAAAAATAAATTCACAGAAACCAGGCTTGCTACACCAAGAAGCGCTAATATAAAAATATATCCTAATGTATTGTTATTTATTTTCATTTGGCTTCTCCTCCAGCGCTTTCCCTGTTGTAAAAAGCGCTACAAACGCAAAAGCAAACACCAGAAATCCTGACGGATCATGGAAATACCCTAATACCTTCTCTCCATATAAATCATTTATCACGCAAAGCAGCGTAATCCTTAAAACATTTGAAGCTATGGCTATAGGAATAGACATTAATAAAAAGAACGCCTTTTTGATGTAAGACATCTTCATCGTAAACGCGAACAATGCTCCTAATGTCAAAAGCGATATTAAAGAACGCAACCCGCTGCAGGGGTCTCCTATTACCAGAAAAGAACCAGGCATTTTTATTATACTACCGTCTTTTATAGATGAAAAACCAATATGGTTAAGTATAAAAACGGAACATTGTATGGCCGCAAGTTTAAGCCTTACGACTAAATTCCCTATTATAACAAGCGGGAGCGGCACCATAGCAAAAAGGAAAAATATTGGAAATATAAGATTGCGCGTTATTTCCTTACCAAAGAAAAACAATATAAGCCCATACAAAACAAATATAAAAGAGAATCCGGACATAAAATATACCTTAAGCGCGGCGCATATAATATGGATTAAAATACCTGCCGCGGCTATCCATAGGCCTGTAGTTTCAGCGGATATCTTACATTTTTTTAGAATATCTTTGCGCTGCCACACTATAAACAAAGATACCAAAGGAATTAGAAACCCGTGCCCATAATAAGATTCTTTCGCAAACCACCTGTCCAGCATCCAGTTTATTGTCGGAACATACGCCACAAGAAGCAGCGCTATACTCGATATAAATTTTATTGTTGCCTTTAATTTTTCACTCATAAATTACCTCTTTTTATTCAAGGGCTGAAAGAATTTCTCGCGCTATTTTTACTCTTGCCTCATACCATGCACTGAAATCCTTATTCCATTTCTTAGGTTCCGGTATAATAGAATCCAGTATTGGTTGAATTTGTTTTTCTCTGCCTAATTTCTTTGCCAGCAATAAGTATTCATAATCCTGCAGCCCTCTCCTTAGAGACTTCATTACAAAGCTGGATATCGGCTCTTGTAACCCTACGTAGGCGCCGGGATAAAATAAAACTCCGTCTCCATTTAATCTTAAGGCGTCCTGTGCAAGATATCCCGGCCTTCGCATCTGGTCAAATGTCATAGGGTTTTCCCATACGCTTGTCGAATATTTATCTGCGTTAGCCCTTATCTGGTCTCCATTAATTCTTTTTCCGTCCTTATCCCGGAAATTATTTGTATCAAGCCAATAACAGCTATCCCAGAAATGCCATCCGTCAAAGCCGAATTTCCAGCCTACCCACCCCTGAGTCCTGCCTGAAATTCCGGGAGTATCAACATACGGGCCTCCGCCCCAACCCATATTATAAGTCCAAATTTTATCGCCGGCCTTCATTCTCTTTTGCATATCGCTCCATAAAGAAGCGCCGCTGTTCCATATATCCACATACCCCACTAAAGAAGGCCATAATAAACTGGGTGGTTTAATTCCGACGGTTACCATACACGGCAACTGCTTTCCTACAGCCTCATGGACCCATTGGCATCTTTCCCTGATAAAACCATAATTTTCCTTGGAGGAAGGCTCATCAGTTACATACAACATCAAAATATCCGCGAGATTCTTTTTTGCAAAATATCCCAGTGCTACCTTACACAATCTTTGATATTCCGGCTTATGGTCAAAATCATCTATTAATAGGGCCCAGGCATTGGCAGGCACGCCTTTACCGACCTTTTGTGTATAAGCGGACCCATCGATATATTTTCCGCGGCCTCTGCTATACCAATATTTGTCAAACTCATTATATCCCCATTTCATCTCAAGATTTGGGCAAAGATTCAACCTGTGCTGATGAGCCATCTGGAAAAATTTATCTTCCAAATCTCTGAATTCTTTATCCGCAGAATCTTTATAACCAAAGGCCCACCTTATCTGTTCCGAGCCATAATAAATGTAGGTTTTGAAATGAGTTTTATGAGGTAACATAAAATTCCAAACCGTAAGAAGAACCTTGATTTTTAATGGTCCTTTTCCTTCCGCAGTAATTGTAAAATAAGATTCATATTCTCCGGCTATAGCATTTTCCGGAATATACACATCAACCCACGCGGGCTGGTTCCTGTTATTTTCAACATTAAAAGGAGCGCCTCCTTTGGGCGCGTAGAACGGCACCATTTGCGTAGGATATTCTCCTATTTCCGCATCCTCCATAGGCTTCCCATCAGCGCTGGACGGAACAGTCACATTTAAATAATGCTCTTTGAATAAATCTATATTTTCTTTGCCTATAACGCTATTTTCACTTTTAAAGTCATCGGGCTTTATGTTTACATTCAAAAGTTTTTCACCTGAAGCATTAATTATTACCTGGAAAGCCACGTATTCATTCTTTGCGCCGTGTAATTTTACGGTTTTTGTCGCATCGTCCCAGAAAAAGTTTTTCTCCTGGGCTGGGTCATTGGGCTTTATCTTTTCAGAATCTCCGGCACACCAGATGCCAGAAGCTGCTTTTGCTTCCTGCGCCAGTACAAGGTTTGTGATCAGGATAAATATGGTTAATATTTTTCTCATTGCGCCTTTTTTAAAACATAATCCCGGAAATTCCCCGGGTTTCCGTCCATGCCTGCCTCGGCGGCTTTTATAATATTATACATTTCTCTTGCGGTAACGTAGTGCAGAAAATAATCTTTTTTATTGTTATATTTTTCTTCAAGATATAAAAACATAGTTTCCATTTTACCGCTTAATAGGCATTGCGCGTTTTTCTCCTGCGCGCCGTGCGTATATACTTTTATAAAAATCCAGTCCGGTTTACCTTTTACACAGATGTTTTGCTCTATCCATAAATCTACTCTTTGCCCTGTCGGCGGATTATTAAATGAAAGTTCACCATTTTCAATGCGCGGCAATATGCCCCATTTGCGGTTTTTAAAGTTTAAGCTTAAGGGCCCCTGTATAATCATTAAATCCCCGGATGGGTTTTTGCCTTTTTCAACATCAATGCCAGTGTTATGGGATTTTGGTTTTCTTGCGTTGCTTTTGGCATAATATATGCTGTTTATTTTTCTGGTTTGTGTATCGCTTGGCGCTGACGGCAGAGTAAAGTCCGCGTAGCAACCTGTCTTTTTTAAAATTTCAAGTTCGTTGTTCACTCCGCAGCGCGTTCTGTCTTTTCTGGAATTAGCCAGGGCCCAGTTGCCGTGTATAAAACCATACTTGATGTCCCCACTACCGTTATGCGATAATAAACCGTGTTGGCTTAGTTTTTCCTTAAAATCATTCAGCTTTTCCGTCAATCCCTCTTCAGTATCGTTATCATGGTGCAAATGAATTTCTATTTCGCCAAAACCTAAACTGCAAAGCTGTTGCAATCTGCTTAAATGTTCTTTCCTGTATTCCTCCTGCGGATAGAAAAATGTATATTGCGGATGTTTTCCATCGGAGTCTATGAATCTGCCCGCAATCTTTGGGTAACCCAGCACCCATCTTTCCACACGTTTCGCTTCAGTTTCGTATTGCGGTTTATTCCACATTGGCTCAAAGTGATCCGCCATACAAAACATTATGTGTATGGGCCCGTTAAAAGAGGACCGTCTTTTTGCCAGGCACTGGGCTATATAGCTTGTTAACCAGATATGTGTGTTTTTAAGCATGTTACAATCTTTTCCGCGGCATGGCCATCTCCGTATGGGCTAATGGCTTTGGCCATATTTAGATATTCTTTCTTGTTGTTTAAAAGTATTTCAGTCTGTCGCACTATTTTTTCGGTATCAGTGCCCACGAGTTTCGCTACTCTTGCTTCAATGCCTTCCGGCCGCTCAGTTTCTTTTCTTAGGACTAATACGGGTTTACCCAGGGCAGGCGCTTCTTCCTGAATACCGCCGGAATCGGTCAGCACAAGGTATGATTCGTTTAGTAGGTGGATAAGCTCAAGGTACCCAACAGGTGGAATTAAGCGTATCCTCTCTTCTTGTCCGAGAATTTCATAAACAACTTTTTGAACGTTTGGATTCATATGCACAGGATAAACAATTTTGACATTCTGGTTTCTTTTGGCAATCTGGCTTAATGCCATGCAAATATTTTTAAGTGGCTCGCCGAAATTTTCCCTGCGGTGCGCTGTAACAAGAATCAACTTGTCGCCGTTATTCGACAGATAAACGGTATTTGGCTGATAATCTTTTTTAATAATCATATGAAGGGCATCTACTACAGTGTTACCTGTAAGAAAAATACTGTCTTTGCGTACGCCTTCCCTTAGAAGCGCCTGTGTTGCATTTTTAGTGGGGGTAAAATGATATGTTGCTAACGCGCTTATTAAGCGCCGGTTTGCTTCTTCGGGAAACGGATTATATTTATCATTTGTGCGCAATCCCGCCTCGATGTGGCCGACGGGAATCTTCTGATAAAAAGCAGCTAAAGCGGCGACCATCGCAGTCGTAGTATCCCCCTGAACCAATACGATATCGGGTTTCACTTTTAGCAATACGCCTGTTAGCATACGCATTGCCTTCGCTGTTAATGAATCCAGGCTTTGGTTTTCTTCCATTAAATTAAGGTCTATATCCGGCTTGATATCAAAAACGGATAAAACCTGATCCAACATTTCGCGGTGTTGCGCTGTCACGCAAACAACGGGACAAAAATTATCTGTATGCCGCAAAAGTTCCTTTACGACAGGCACCATCTTTATTGCTTCCGGCCTTGTGCCAAATACGCATAGAATCTTTTTTAGCATAATTTAGTCTCTAATTTTTTTGTGTCGGATTTTTTCACGGGCCTTACAGCTGAAGAAGCGCCCGGGCCAAATTGCGCGCTTTCTTCTATAAAGCGCCAGTTTGATTTAAACCACTCAATCGCTTCTTTCACGCCAAACTCAAAATCAAGCGTGGGATTAAATCCAAGTATGCGTTTTGCCTTTTCATTCGATGCGAGTAAACGTGTTTTTGTATCCCATTTTCTTCTCTCAAGAAAAACTATACCCTTATCGTTATTTACGAGCCTGTTAACTAAATTCGCCAGGTCTATAATTTTAATTTCTCTGCCTGCAGCTAAATTAAAGGCTTCACCAATGGCTTCTTTTAAATAACCCATACGCAAAAGCCCGTCAACAATATCGCCAACATAAGTAAAATCCCTGGTTTCCTCTCCTGTGCCGGTAATAGGTAAAGGCTGTTTTTTCATTGCCCACCATATAAAATTCGGGATAACATTCCGGTATTGGCCCGGAACTTCCCCTGCGCCGTAAGAATTAAAAAAGCGCGCTTTCGAAATGGGCATATTCTTCATTTTTAAAAAATAGTTCATATATAGCTCGCCCAACATTTTTGTTATTTGATAGGGCGTTCCCATATACATGCCTGCGCCTGAATCCTCTCTAAACGGCATGGGAGCGTCACTTGGATATATGGAGCAGCCAGAGGATGCATAAACCACGCGTTCTATCCTCCCATACATGGCCGTATATTCAAGTAGTTTCAGAGTCCCCAAACCGTTTGTATGCAGATCTTTTTCCGGAAAATCAACGGAGTTCTGATTTGCGAAAAAGGCAGCGAGGTGAAAAATAACAGAGGGTTCTTCATTGAAGATCCTTTTTAGATCTACATCATCTGTAATGTCGCCTTTCACAAAAAGCAGGTTTTGGTCGGCCTGTGGCAGGTTCCAGGTGTATCCAGAGCTCAGGTTATCAATCACTATCACGCTGGCCTTTAGCTTAAGTAACTTATTTACAAGCACAGAACCAACTGCTCCCGCGCCACCAGTAACTAGAACTTTTTTTCCTTCGTAATACTTTAAATATTCAGACATTTCATATCCTCCTTATCTAATCGTTAATTCTCTGGTAATAAAGTTTCATATAGGCTAACACACTTTTTCAAAGAAAAATTGTCTTCAGCATACCTTCTTCCTCTTTCACCATATTGTTGTCCAAGCTGCCGGTTACTGTGGATGCTCTTAACGGCATCCGCCAACTCTTTGGACGCCCCAGCTTTTACGCAAATACCGCAGCCGCTTTCTTCTATTATCTTCGGCGCATCGCCCTCTAAGGGCAGGCTTGCAATAACAGGCCTTGCGGCAGCCATAATGCTTAACAGCTTAGATGGCACAACCGGAGTTTTTACGCTTTCATGAAGCGTAACCAGGCACGCGTCAGAGGCTGCGAGCAATTCGACATATTTATCCTTTGGCTGCATGGGCAGGAAAATGACATTTTTTAGGTTTTTCATCCGTACTTTATTTTGCAAGCGTTCTTTTTCTACGCCATCACCGACTATAAGGAAAACAATATCTTCTTCTTTAATAAAAGAAGCGCTCTCAATAACTACATCCAAGTCCTGGGAATAGCCAATTACCCCGGCAAACGAAATAATGAAACTGTCGCCCAGGGCAAATTCTTTGCGAAAATCGTTATTTCTGTCGCCGGGCCTTACTAAATCAGTATCTATCCAGTTAGGTATTGTAAGTACTTGCGCCGGGTTTACGGCTTTCGAGAGCACGTGCTGCCTATTTCCTTCGGAGTGCACTGTAACGAAATCCGCCTTTTTATATATAAAGGTTTCCAATCTTTCAAATGCGTGAATGAGAAACCTGTTTTGTAAAATTCCCAGGTCTATGGCGCTTTGCGGGAAAAGGTCCTGCACGTTAAGCACAAATTGAACTTTTTTAATTCTGCTAATCGCTAACGCTGCCAGGCCTAGCGGTAATGGCGGCGAATACACCGCAACCCTGTCAAATGACTGTTTTTTTAAAAAGAGGCCACCTATAAAAAAGATAAAGGCCGTTAAAAACTGGTCTATGCCCCTTGCTATAGGAATGTAACGTGGAAGGCGTAATGTCTTAAGCCTGACAACTTTCATTCCGTCAATATTTTCTTTAAGGCAAATACCTTTTTTATATTTTAGAGGTAATTTTCTCATATCTACATTATACGAGGGGTATCCTGTTATAACCGTTACTTTATGCCCGCGTTCGACAAGCTTTTTGCCCAATTCATAAAATAAAAATGACGCGGAGCCGATTTCCGGAGGAAAATATGCTGTTATCAGCAACCACTTCATAATTCCGCCTCCGATATTTTCTGCAAATCTATTTTTATGGGCCCGCTTTTTTCCATTGACTCCAAAGCTTTAAATGTCGCCAGGGTAGTATAAATATAGCCTTTGAAAAGTTCTCCGCTTTCAAAGTTCTTTGAGTTTATGAAATAATCCAGCTCATTGCGGTAGCCCATGTCCTGAGAATAGCGTTTAACAACCTTATGGCGGCCCCCTTTTATCATAGACATTGTTTTAAAATCATCTATAACCACCGCGGATTCCTCTGCAAATAATTCTATCCGTTCTCTTGAAAATGTTTTAGACCCGCTTGCCGCGTAAATTATTGTTCCTAACGACCCATCTTCAAACTTTATGGTTAAGCTTATATTATCGTCTTTAAAATATTTACCGGTTTTACCGGAAATTGCCTCAGCAAACACTGATGTAGGATACGAACCTGTAATAAACTGTAGAAAATCGACAAAATGGCACACCTCCCCTATAATCCTGCCTCCGCCGATTTCTTTATCCTGGCTCCAGTGATCACCCGGGATATAGCCTGCGTTTATTCTGTAAACCATGACTAACGGCGTATTTCTATTAGCAAAAAATGATTTCGCCTTTGAGGCCAAACCGCTGAATCTCCTATTAAAGCCCACCATAAGTTTAGGTTTTTCACGGTTAAGTGAATTGTAAAGGCTGATAATTTCTTTAATTTGCTCTTCATTGATACAGAGTGGTTTTTCTACAAAAGTATGCTTGCCTGCCTGCAGTGATTCCATAACCATTTTGGCATGCATATTATGAGGCGTTGTTATAAGAACAGTATCAATTTCACCGTCTCCGAGGATATCCTTGTAATTGCTGGTGCAATAACCAAAATTGAATTTTTTTCCTAAATAGCTGGAAGATACCCCGCCTGAAGTAGCTATGCCCTTAAGATTAACACCGTCAACGCTATTTAAGGCCGGTAGAAGAATATTTTTCGTAAACATGCCGCCGCCTATAAAGCCGATTGTTCTGGATTTTTTGTCAGTTAATTTATTAGAATTAAAAATTATTTTTTGTGCCAGGTTGTCAACGTTTGTTTTAGGTTTTTCATTCTCATATTCTAACAATACTCCTATGCAGCGTTCTTTGCCGTTCACTATCATATCATAAGCTTCTAACGCATTCTTGATATTATACCTGTGCGTTATCAGGGGCTTTATGTTAACCTTTTTGCTCGAAAGCAGTTGTATAAAATGCTCCAGGTTTCTCTTTTCTGTCCATCTAACATAGCCAACAGGATAATCATAGCCTTTGTTTTCATATGTAGGCTCAAGGCTTCCTGGCCCCGCGGCTTTAGAAACGGCAAATGTAAGTTCTTTCTCCCAAAATGTCTTTCTTGTTAAAGTTATATCCGTAACGCCAACTAGCACTATTTTTCCTGTTTTGCGGCAAATATTTTCAGCCATTATAATGGGGGCGTTGTCTTTGCTTGACGCAGTAATAATTACCGCGTCAACGCCATTGCGCTTGGTAAAATTCTCAATCGAAACAACTACGTCGTCTTTTCCCGGCACTAATCCCGATTGCGCTCCAAATTCTTTGGCGAGAGCGACTTTGTTCTCATCGATATCAATTCCAATAACATCGCAGCCGCAAGCGTTTAACAGCTGGACCGTCAATAACCCTAAAAGGCCCAATCCTATAACTGCGACCTTTTCTCCAAAGGTGAGTTTTGCCAGCCTCACCCCTTGAAGCGCTATGCCTCCCAGCATCGCAAAAGAGGCTTCTTCAAAATTTACATTATCCGGTAACTTTACGCAGAGATTCTCAGGCACCCAGATAACTTCTGCGTGGCCGGCAAATCCAGCTCCAACGCAAGCTACCCTGTCGCCTATCGCAAATTCGCTTACTCCCTGGCCTACCTTTAAAATTGTGCCCGAAGAACTGTAGCCCAACGCTACGGGTTCATCAAGCCGGTTCATTGCTTCCTTATAAACATTGATTAACCCTTCTTTTTTAGCCTTATCTATAAATCTCTTCACCAGGTCCGGCCTTGCCTTAGCTTTTTCGAACAAATTCTTCCTGGCAATCTCTATCATAGATTTTTCTGTGCCTATGCTTATCAATGAATTAACATTCATTACCAAAACGCCGCCGGCCTTGCATGCAGGCGCGGGGACGTCGGAAATAGTAATGTCTCCTGTCTTATAACTTTGTATCACTTGTTTCATTATTTTGTTTTTCTCCCTATGATCTGTTTAGTTGTCATAAAAGCTATTATTTTGTCTGCGTTTTTTACCCATGTATGTTCAGCCAAGACTGACTTTCTGCTGTTTTGCGATATTTGCCTATACAGCTTCTCATCGCTTAATAAACTTATAATTGCGTCGCTAAGGCGCTGCTTGTCTTTCGGCGTAAAAAGTAAACCATTGACAGTGTCTTCCACTACCTCTTCTATGGGGCCTAATTTAGGCGCTAAGGTAGGTTTCTCCATTGCCATATATTCAAAAATTTTCATCGGTGAACCGTAATCGTTAGAATCCGGCATCACGCCAACATCAAAACATGATATATACTGCGGTAATTCATTGTGTGGGATTGAACCTGTAAAAATAAAACTGCCTTCCATTTTTAAGCCGCCTACTTTGGATTTTAAGCTGTCTTTCATCGGCCCATCGCCTATTAGCATGAATTTAATTCCGGGTATAACTTTTATCACCTCTTCTGCTGCTTCTACGAGAAGTTCCAGGCCATGCCATGGATAAAAGCCTCCGGCAAAACCTATTACCTTATTTGAATCCAAATTATATTTGTCTCTGATCTGTGCGCCGGAAACAATAGGGTTAAATAACTCTACATCAACCGCATTGGGCAAAACTATAATTTTAGTACCTACAACTTTAAAATCATTAACCAGGCCTGTTTTCAATACGGACGAAACCGTAACAATTGCATCAGCGCTATTGAAAATGAATTTATCCATCATGTTGGCCAGGAATAAAAAAAACCTTGTTCTTTTTGGATATACGAAAGTATTGGAATGAAAACTTACCTCCAATACAATCGGAACATTAAACAGTCTTGCCGCTAAAACTCCTGCCATATTGAATATTGCATATCTTTCATATATCAATGAATACTCTTTCCTTCTTAATTGCTTTATAAGTTTAATAAACGCTACGACGTTATAGCACAATGCAATTATTTCAAAGAAAAATTGCGGAATAAGGTAGCGGCTTTTCTTCTGCGAACCGCCGGCAGTTTTTGGCTGCCTGTTAAGCCCGAATGGAGATAGAACATCTACGCCATGGCCCAATGCTTTTAATGCTTTTACCATTTCGTTTACGTGGTGGCCCGCAGCGCCTGTGCCTTGAGTCCTGTGGTGATATAAAATATTCACTCCGCTCTTTCTGCTACTTAAGAACTTCTTGGGATTAGAAAGGGCGGGGTTCATTTTTCTCCTCCCAACAACTCTCCTACCGTAGCGAACGTAAATCCTTTTGATTTTAAATCCGATATAATTTCAGGCAGCGCTTCCTGCGTATGGGCATAATCTTCATGGAAAAGCACTATTTCTCCAGGCCTAACCTCAGATTTTTTGACGTATTCTATTAATTCTTTTGCTGTCTTAAGATCCCAGTCCCTGCTGTCCAAAGACCATAATATTATTTTTACATTGTTTGATAACGCATACCATAATCCAGCAGGGGTAATCTTTCCCCATGGCGGCCTGAAAAATTTAGCCTCTTTGCCTATTATATCTTTTATTACTCTAGCCCCTTTTTTTATATCATTAATGCCGGTGTTTCTTTCATGCGAATAAGAATGATTACAAACCTCATGCCCGTCATGAAACATCAAATTAAGTATTTCAGGGCATTTTTCCGCTTCTTTACCTGTAACAAAAAACGTCGCTTTTATATTTTCCTTACGCAATATATCCAATATATCCCTGCTGTATCGGCTGTGAGGGCCATCATCAAATGTTAAAGCCATTGTTCTATCTTTAGCTTTCCCTCTTTTTACAACTAAGCACATACTAATTCCTCGTAAACTTTTAAATATTTATCCGCGCACGAGCGCCAAGTCATGTGCTCGACCGACTTTCTTATCAAATCCGCATCCCACTTTTTCTGCAGCGCTTTATATAGAGAATCGGTTAGTTGTTTAACGTCGCGAGGTTCAAACAAAATCCCATTATATTCTTTTATCAAATTGGGTATTTCGCCAACTCTTGAAGCGACAACCGGCCTGCCGCAGGCTAAAGCCTCAATAAGAACCGTAGGACAGCCTTCGCTGAGGCTTGGCATGCATATAATATCGCTGGCGCAGAACCATTTGCATAGCTCGCTATGGCTTTTTTCTCCGTAAAAGCGTATCCTTTTGGACAGGCCTGCATTTTTAACCTGTGTTTCGTAGAATTTACGTAACGACCCGTCTCCCACAACTGCTATTTCATAATCTTCGTTAAGGATGTTTCCCAATTCTTGCGTTGCCTTTATCAGAAAGTCAAAGCCTTTTACCTGCACTAATCTGCCTATAAAAGCAATGGTCTTACAATTTATGGCAAGGTTTAATTCTTTCCTGCAGCTGATTTTATCGTATATGGTAAATATATCATTGAAACCATTCTGCACCACTTCTATCTTAATTGGTTCTATCCTGCGTTCTATTAACTTATTGCGCTGGCTCTGACTTACTACTATTATTTTATCGGCTCCTTTTAACGCGGCGAGTATTTGATGCTTCCTTAAAGCCATGTTAAGATACGAATTTACATCTGTGCCGTGAGCTGTCAACACTATTGGTATTTTCAATAATCTTGAAATCCAAAATCCTGCAACTCCGTCCGGAAATATCCAATGCACGTTTATCAAATTAAATCTTTTCTCCTTGTGCAGCTGCTTTACTTTTGAGTAAAGCGAAATAAACAGGAAAAAACTATGCAAAAAACCCAATTTAGGAACTGCTAAATATTTAGGGCAAATTACTTCCTGGCCGTTTACTTCGTAATTCTCTGGTATCTGCGAAAATTTATTCCAGTGTTTAAATCTTTTTAGCGCGCCCCACCTTGGGAACCATGGCATAGGCGAAAGCACCGTAAGCTCAACTCTGTTCTTTAGTTCTTTAACCATTTCCGCGACAAATATGCCGCGATTAGGCTCGGCAGGGTTAGGGAAAAGATTTGTTATAATTAATAGGTTAATTTTTCGCATAGTTTTCTCTTAAAATTTTTTAAAACAGAAATTGAAGAAACCCCTAAAAAACTTAAAATGTAATATACAAAAGGCTTAAGCATAAATTTATGCCTCAAAGATGTCTCAAACTCTTTTTTTGCTTTTTTTAATTTATCTTGGTTAAAAAGGCTATATCCTATTTCAAAATGGGTCTTTGCCATTCTATATGGTAGATTTAATCTTAATTTTTTTTCAATTTCTGGGAAAGATTTAATTGTTTTATCTATCACTCTGTTTACCCATAAGTAGGTTTTTTCTATGTTTTCTTTTGTCATGCTATCATTATGTTTGCATATTTTAGCCAGCGGAGTATTCACATAACCAATTTTATGGCTTTTTGAAATTCTAAGCCAAAGATCATAATCTTCCGACATACATAACTGTTCGTCAAAAAGACCAATATCCTTGAGAGCTTCCTGTTTTATAACTACGGTAGGGGTCATAAAAAAGTTTTTCTTAAAAAGCTGATAAAAAACATCTCCGGAAAAATGCTTTTTAATTCTTTCTGAAAATTCAGATTGCTGTTCAGTTCCTTGTCTATCAAAATAAATAAAATCAGAATGCACCAACGAAATTGATGGTAGCTTTAGGAATAATTCCATTTGCAGCAATACCTTTTCAGGGAACCAAATGTCATCGGCATCCAAAAAAGCTATGTATTCTCCCTTTGCCTCTTTTATGCCTTTGTTTCTTGCTGCGCCTGGGCCTTTATTCTCCTGATGAATGTACTTAACATTAGCTTGCGACTTTACGTATTTATTCACTACATCCGCCGTATTATCTGTTGAGCCGTCATCAACTATTATAACCTCAAAGTGCTGGTAAGTTTGATTTAGCACAGAATCAATGCTTTCAGACAGATATTCAGCTATGTTATAAGCTGGTATAATGACACTGACTAATTTATGCATATTTCCTCATATATCTGACCGTATTGTTTTATCATATTATTAAGAGAAAATTTTTTTCTTATTAAATCCTGGCCATTGCATGCCAACCTTCTCGCTTTATTATTATCTTCAAGCATCTGAAGTATCGCATTTGCTAAACCGACAGAATCACCCATGCGCACTGTAAGGCCAGTTTCATTGTTAATAACAACCTCGCTGTTTCCGTCTACGTTTGTAACAACAACGGGCACGCCTGAAGCCATTGCTTCTAAAAGCGCTATTGGCAGGCCTTCCCTTATGGAAGAAAGCACAAATACATCCATAATTTTTAAAATCTCGGGCACATCGCGCCTGTTGCCTAAAAATTTTACATTTTTTGCTATTTTTAAATCATCCGCTAATTTTTCTATTTCCAATCTTAGCGGCCCGTCTCCCACCAAAAGCAGGCATAAATTCGGAATTCGTTTCAAGGCCACGCTGAATGCCTCAAGCAGAGTTTTATGGTCTTTATTTTTATAAAACCTGGCTATACTGCCTATTATCATGCAGTTTTTATCCAATGATAAATCCTGCGCAAGCTTGCTTTTGTTAATTTCCACATTAAAATTGTCAACATCTATAGCGTTGTATATAACTTTTATCTTTGAAGAAGAGATATGCGATTTTTCCACCATATGCTTTTTAACGTTTTCACAAACTGCCGTAATGGTATGCGTAAATTTAGCAAGGATACTTTCTATAGCTTGCCATCTTTTAACGTGGTAATTATAGTAATCGCTTGTTGTGTGCTCTGTATGGACTACGGGTATGCCTGTCAGCCTTGCGGCTATGCTTCCATATAGCCAATTACCGGGATTGTGCGTATGCACAATATCTATATTATGCTTCTTTAGCATCTTTGAGAGCTTAACCGGCAGAAGCCAGTCAAAACCTTTCTTTTTATCAACTTCGCAAACAACTATCTTTGAATGCAAATATTCATTTTTAAGCTTGCCGTTTTTTTCAAACACAAAAATATACGGCTGGAACCTGCTTCTGTCCAGCTTTCTGCTTATTTCCAATATCAGGGTTTCTACGCCGCCAACGCCTAAAGAATAATTAACAAATCCGATTTTTATCATTATATAATTTCCTTTACCGCTATCATATAAACAGCGGACCAAACCGCCATCATAATGAAAAGGATTGCCGCGGTATCTTTTATCAAAGAAAATCTAAATGATATGCCTTTTATTTCATTTCTGGCAATGTTTATAGCCGCGGCACAGAGGCCAAGCCATAAAAACAAAAAATCCAATTCCATACTGACAAAGAAAGTAATAACAAAAAATCCGACCATGCTGATAAAAAGGCCGTTGGAAAGATTTATTAATACCGCATTATTTTTATCTGCGACTTTCTTTTTACCTACAATATACAAACCTTTAAGTGTGAAATAAATCAGACCTGTATATACAAAAAAACCCGGGAATCCCATATCGGCCATATTTTCAACAAAATTATTATGCGCAATTTGCCCATATTGATAGCGATACTGCCCTTTGCCTATACCTAAAATAGGATTTTCTCTAAATAAGTTTAAGCCCTGCTCCCATATCCATGTCCTTTCATGCGCAGATGATTCCTGCGTATTTAGATCAGCTAATCTTGAAGGCCCGAATTTAAAAGCCAACATCACAAAAATCAAAGCAAAAACACAAGTAACAACCTTCATTGACAATTTCCTGTCTCTCATAAATTTATTCCAGAAAAAAAACAGAGCAACCACCATTAATCCTAAAAAACCGCCTCTGGAATTAGTCAGATATACCCCGTATGCCATAACGCCGGCAAAAAGAATATTTATCACCCTCCAAAGTATATTATAAGTGCGTGATGTAAAGCTTAGGGACACGGCTATCCCAAGGGCAAAAAGAATACATAAGACATTGGGCCCATCCCAAGTGCCTATCCATGCCACCCTGGTACCTTGCTTGAACTCCTGGCCATATACCATAATTCCCAATTTACTCTGCAGTATGATCTGAATAGCCACAATAACGCTCAAAATTACAATCAAGACCATTGCCTGTTTTAACTGTTTGGTATCAGATATAATAAAAATAAAAATAAAAAAAACAGCTGCGCATTTAGCAAAAAGTATAAATTGCTCAACCCCGGCAACTATGTTGCCCGAAAATACATTTGATGCAAAGACTAATACCAGATACATAATAACAAGGTAAAGCTGCGGTAAAATAATTGGTCTCTTTTTCGCAAATAAACTAAATAAAGCAACTATCAAACCCAGGATAGCAATGATATTAACCAGCGGAAAACCATACATAAACGATGCCCAGTCCTGTGGCCTTATATATATTTCTATTAAATATGCAAAAATTGCGAACATTTTAAGCAGATCCTTCTTTTGAACGTTCTTAGGGAGCTGACAAATCCAGTTCCCAATAGGTCTAACATAACAACTTTGCAAAATAAAATGGTATTTTTAAGTGACAATTTATATTCGAGGCACTTTTTCATATTAATTCTTGATTCTTCAAATTTATCCAACGATAGCAAATCCTCTGCATAATCAAAATATGCTTCTGACAGAACCTCATTGACTAAATGTTTGTTTTGTTCAGCAAAACCTTTCTCGTTACTTAAAAAGTTTTCAATTGCTTTTAACCCATCCCTGCCTCTAGATGAATTTATTATTCCGGTTAAGCTTACCTTGTGCTCTCTGTGTTTTACCAGATATTCATCTAGAAGGCCTATTTTAAAATGTTTGGCTATTCTAAGCAGGATATCTGTATCTTCAGCATTAATAAGCTCTTCATTAAAAAGACCCACAGTTTTGAATGTATCTTTTTTAACCATAATAGTTGATAACAATAAATAATGCTGAAAAATATATTTCAGAATAAAACCATCAACAGGAATTTTCTTTCTGCGCTGAGAATAACCATTAGAATGGCCAACTTCATCTATAATTTCAAATTCGCTAGCTACCAAAGATACATCTGGCCGCTCTTTCAGATATTCAACTTGTTTTTCTAATTTTTCAGGTAACCATAAATCATCTGCATCAAGGAAAGCAATATAGTCTCCCATGGCTTCCTTTATGCCTCTGTTTCTTGCTGCTGCCGGACCTTTATTTTCCTGATAGAAATATTTCACCTTATCTAACAGTTCCCATTTTTTAGCCACTTCTTTCGTGTTATCTGTTGAACCGTCATCTACAACAATAATCTCAAAGTCCCGATAAGTCTGGCTTAAAACACTATCAATCGCTTCGCGTAGATATTGCGCGCGGTTATAAGTCGGTATTATTATGCTTAATTTGGGTGTTGTCATGCTAATTAGGTTCCATCGATAAAGAATCATATATTTCCTGAGCATATCTTTGCCACGAAGAGCCAATATAACTAAAAATCTTGGAAGAAAGCTCTTTCATTTTCTCAGGGCTAAAAGTTTCAATCGCTTTAACAATATCTGATTTTATGTTTGCCAAGTCTTTAATAACATAGGAAACTTTTCGTAGTTCCAATGTTAAGCAATCCGGTTCAAGCCTTACATTTTCATTATCGAAGAAAATAATAGGCCTTTCCAATATAGGGAAATATAATCCTAGCGACGTTATGTCTGTAAGCAAAATATCCGCATTAGCTAATAAATAATAGGGTTCTCTCGCATCTAAAATAGTAAATACATTTTTGCACTTTATCCTGCCGAGCAAATCCTGCCAATTTTGCCCGCCGGAGTATTTTGCTTCAAAATTATTGTGATGTATACTAATGATGATATTATATTTATCTGCAATATCCGGAATTTTACTGATAAATTCAAGCCCTTTAGTCTGTATAAAAGAAAACGGCCCCCATGTAGACACTACCATTAGTATCTTTTTCTCTGATGAAAAGTTAATCTTTCTAAGAATTTCGTCTTTTAATAAGGTAAATCTTTTAATTTCATCTACCAATAAGCTGCCCACAACTTTGCTGCGCGAGTAAAAACGCGGATAATACTTTTCAATGCGTTTATGCTCATATTCACTGCGCGTAAAAATCTTATCGTATATAATGGTGTTATCTGCATGGCAAGAACGCCTACCATAAACATACGATTCCCCGCCAACTTTCTTGCTTGATCCTACGCCATGCCCTATATATATCTGGCGGCAATCCCGCCTAAAATATGGCCAGTGATCTGGAAAAAATATTAAATCCCATTTTAAAAACCTTGCCAATGGATAATGAAAAGTTTTAAACTTGTGGATTTTTCTAAGTTTTTCCAAATTTTCATTTAGAAAATCCTGTGGCGCTGGAAAACAAAAATAAATCCGTAGACGTTTATCGTTATTTAAGTGTTCATATATTGGGCGCGCATAGCTGAACATAATCTCATTTCTAACCACAAACAAAACATATTTTTTCTTCTTAAATATAAACAAGCTATCTATGGCAAAGTAAAATATTTTTTTTATATAATTTCTTACATTTTTATAAAACATATTTACGCAATCCTCCCTTTATAATCATCTCCGCAAGTTTGATGTCCATATCTGTCGTAATTTTAAAATTGTTCGCGTTGCTTTCAACCACATATACTTCATGGCCAAACTTCTTCAGGAGAAATATATCGTTTGTAAAATGCATCATGCCTTTTTTATTAGCTTCTGTATGAACCCTTAGCAATAGTGTGTGGTCAAAAACCTGGGGATCCCTGACATGGCCCAGCATGCTACGATCAAGAGCTGTCTTTATTTTATTGTCAATGCACATAAAAGAAGAATATGGCTCATAGACAAAAGCGCTTACTACCTTGTGTGTTTTAGCCTTCTCTATACATTCCAATATCAACTCTTGCGGTGTGAAAATGCTAACGCCGTTTTGAATAATTACAAAATCACAAGGGTCTACAGAAGAGATACCATTAAAAACTGAATTCTGTCTAAACCTTCCTCCGGTCACCATTTTGCGTACTTTGGTATAATTGCCATCGCTTACTATTTTTTCAAATAACGTCCTGAAGTTCTCGTTTATAACTAAAACTATGTGATCTATATCACATATATTCTGGTAGATGTCCAAGCAATAGCTTATTACATATTTATCATATATTTTGATAAGTTGTTTTGGTAAGTTTCGGCTTAAGAGACGGCTACCAACTCCGCCTGCCAAAATGACAACTGCTATTTTTGGTTTCGATGAATACGTTTTAGTTTCCATTAAGAACCTCTTACGAATATTGCTTTCCTAAAATATCCTCTTTCAATATTATTTAAACCAGTTAAATAAACTATTGTTGTAAATAAAATAAATTCGCATGTAGCAAAAATTAAAAGATGCAAATAATTTGGCATAATAAAACTTTTAAACACAAACCAAAAGGTAAGCAGAATGCCACATGACTTTAAGATTATGGGCATTATCAGCTCAAAATAATATTTATACACACTTAGCTTTATAAGCCTGCAGGTATAAACCGGTTGGATAAAAAGTTTAACGACTATCATTGGTATGGCTGTTCCTATAGCAACCCCAATAATGCCTAATTTCTTGACAAGAATTATGCTTAAAATAAAGTTAGCAACTCCTTCTATTGTATTTGATACGGCATAAAAGTTGTGTTTTGATATACCGTATAAAAGCTGAACTGAAGGGCTCTGCATTGAGGCAATAATGCTTGGTATTAATAAAACGACAAGCACGGGATATGAGCTTAGGTACTCTTTCCCAACCCACCTTTCAATAAATGGCTGACCGAATATTATAAGCGTGCCGCCTATGAAAATCGATAGATAGCTGCTTAATTTTGTAATAAACATAAATTTTTCTCTTATAGATTTATAATCACCCTTTGCTTCATACTGGCTAAAGATGGGCATTGTTAAGCCGATAGCACTAGTTATAAATTTTCCTAAATACTGCTTTAGATTAAATGCTATTGAATATGGAGTAATAAAGCTTAGGCCTAAAAATGCCGCAATTACAAAATTATCGACGCCTGAACGTAACCTATCGGAGATTTGTATAGTGAAAGTAACAACACTATATTTAAATAACGATTTAATTTTTGTCCTGTCAATCAGCATCTTTGATAAAATGATATAGTTAAACATTGTCTTTACTAAAATAAATTTGACTATATAGCCAATAGCTTCGACACCAAAAGTAATTAACGCAAGGGATAAAATACCATATCCAGCCCTTAGAGAAACGACTACCAAAACTGTCCTAATGAAAAGTTTTGATAACTCAACAGAGGTGTAAATGTCATATCTAATATTAGAAATTAATATTGCAGAAAAAACTCGCATTGGGAAACCAACAGCCACGCTAATACCCAATGTCATTATTATTTGTCTAAAGAGGTTTATTTCTGATATATTCTTTAAAAAAATCGCGGCGAACAATACAATAATGATTGTAATTAGCAACACAACCAGACCTATTATAAGAAATAAAAACATTGAGGTATTTACAACCTTATTTATCTCTTCATGGTCTTTATTTCCTACAGCTTTTGAGATATATCTTTGTACGGCAGAAACCAGGCCGAAATCAAACATGCCATAAAAACCCAAAAATGAGCCTACAATCATCCATAAACCATACATCCTATCGCCTAAAGAATGTATGATGAACGGTGTTATTACAAGACCAACAATTGCGTTGGCAAAAAAATCAATCATACCCAATGCGGAGCCTTTTGTTAATGCTTTTGCCTTTGAACTCATTTTTTCTCCGGAATTAACATGGAATCAATTGTCTGATATAGATTCTCTTCTATCCAATGCTGATTATTGTCCATAAGCTGCTGCTGAAATCGCTGGGCAATATGGTTTAGCCAAAACATAATAAGCATGGGTTTTATAAGCATAGGGGCTATATTTAAGTTTTGCGTATAACTATCCACAATTTCCTGCTCCAGGGCATTAAAATCCATGCTAAAGAATCTATCTTTTAAAACCTGCGTTACGGTCTTTTTGGTTATAAGGGCATCTTTATATGATAAAAGGTAAAATATATCAAGCAGCGGTAAGCCCTGCCTTCTTGAAAGATCCCAATCAATAATTCCTTTTATCTGCCATGTCTTTGTATTAAACAGAATATTTTCTATTTTATAATCACCCTGCATCCATACTGTTTTAAAGCTTTTGCCGAGCAATTGTTCTTTGAGAAACTTTTCTATTTTTTCAAGTTTTGCTTTATTTTCGTCACTCAAATATGGGTATAATCTTTCTAAATCCCTGCCGAACAACCTTTTGAAGCACGTCTCTGTTATTACTATATCGCGGGATGTTTCTTTATGAAATTTTG